>Ga0209611_10013609_pt1 | contig 11112 bp, 7 predicted proteins | sample S1TSphgellanicum_3_FD_187693 | JGI IMG/M metagenome (GOLD analysis project Ga0209611, IMG submission 187693) | Host-associated microbial communities from peat moss isolated from Minnesota, USA - S1T2_Fc - Sphagnum magellanicum MG (SPAdes) (version 2) | ecosystem: Host-associated > Plants > Peat...
AACAGGACCCAACAGATTCATCTCCCCCTAAAGACATCTGCTGCAAGCAGAAAAAAAGTTCCAACATGCACAAAACTATGATTTGTCAGCCTGAAGGAACTTTCAAAATCAAGCATAATTTTGATCAAAAGGAGCTCTCAAAAAGTTTTTGCCACATTTCTGGAAGCAACGAGAATGCTCAGGCAGCATGCAGTGCTTCTCTTAGTGTTCAAATGTGCAATTAAACTTCCAAAGTTCTGTTATATTTCAGGACATTGAACAATAGCAAAATGCAGCTTTAGCTCTTGTTTTTTTGCTCGACCCTCCTCCAATTCCTTTTTCAAACTGAAAACATCTATAATTTATTCTGCAATTGTTTGTGCTATTCAAACCTATGAACTGCTTTGAAATCATGCCAGAAGACCCATGAATTGCTTCAGTCACAAGATTAGAAGGACCTCAAAAGGTGAGTGCTGCTCCTCACTGGAACATACCCCCAAATAGAGCTGAACTGGAACTTTACTTTACAAAATCTACTAAACATTGCAAAAAGACATTTGTGAGAATCTGACTGCCAAAACAGATCTTGTCTAGTATATAATGTACATATCTACATGCAATACCAAAAGGAACCACTACCTAGTAATGCCCAAAAGCACACAAATGATGAACCTTCAGGAATCTGCCATTGCTGCTCTCCAACAATCCAAGCAGCAGAGCTCCAAACAAAACTGAACTGGAGCTAAGCCACTCCCATGATGATATCATTAACTCAATTGGGTGCACAAACATGCAAACAACATACTGATAAAACCACACAAAACATTGAAAGAAAGGAAGATAATATGACAACATAAGAAGGTATGGAATTGGCTTAACTACAATTGAGTATCAAATATTGTTGTCTCACCACCAATTTTGCATTTTTTACAAACTTCGAACAAATTATACGTTGGTTATTTGAAATGTCATTTTACTCCAATTTGTAGCACTTTTGATACTTATACATCCAAAAGAATTCTAAAATGAAACTGGACCTCACTTTTGCTACTGAAATTTTGTTGCCTGGTATTAACGCTGACATTTTTTTTTCTTTTTACAAAACTTTGCTCCTCAACAAGAGTCTATTTCCAAACTCACCATGCAGCAAGACATTTGATATAATACAAATGATTTCCAGGTTCAACTGTAATTGTTTTGAGAGAGAAAGAGAGATGATACATCACCAAGAGACAAGCTCTTTATGAGAATTTAATAACTTTTTATCATTTGGGCAGCAGGCTAGCTACAGATGCGAAGAAGAAACAAATTAAATTTTTATAGTAATTGATCACATATTTAAATTGGAATCTATTGTTCACACTCTTGGACCATGCACATGTATGTGTGTGTGTGTTTTTGTTGTAATATTGTGTGTTTCAAAATAGTATATTGTAATTTTTAAAGCCAGTATGTCTCTCAAGTTTCAACTATTATATATAACATGTTACATAGAAATCAGCATTTACTAGAATGCATGGAGGTTTCAACTTTGACATTTTACCCTGAAATGGACATGACAACTATTATGATCTTCATTATCTTATTAGCTAATATCATGTGATAATGTTGAATGCAAAGGAGATCAAAGACTACAAGTATTTCCTCTATGTTTTCTCAAATATCAACACTTTTGTTTTTATATTTAAAAGAAAAGATGTATTATGATAATTTTTTCTTGGAGGGTAAAACTCTAATTTGGAGGGTAAATCCTTTTAATATGATGGAATCATGAACAAAAACCCAAATCAAATAATTGAACCATCTTTACACACCACTTTTATCTAAAAAAATAAACAAAGTTGAATTACATGCTAAAAACTTTCATCTATACATGAAACAAGAGATCTACAATCATTCTAGGGTTAATGGTGATGCACAAAACCATTTAAGCAGTTTAAGGCACAACATGCACTAAAGCTAAACATAACCCAATGTGTGCAATTGTTAGTCTAGACATTGTTAAGATGAGAAGGGTTTCAATCATGTGATAATGGAAAAAGTTAAGTTCTTGATGATATAAGGTAATTCATGTCATAAATGGAAGACCTACAAGCTCGCATGTGAAAAACACCATGTGGATGGCTTTTGGCACCTCTTCATCCATTCCCTTTTAGGTACCCATCCATACTTCTCGATCAGGCTTTGAAGTTTGGGGGCCATTGTGCTACCTTCTATAATCCAAATATTCATGTATGATAATAGAGTTCTCCGTAAAGTGACCCTGTCTTCACCCAGTCTTTGGGCCTCCTTTCACCCCCTATCCCCTCTTTCAGTGGTATCAGCAAAGTAAAGACATTTTATTAAATCACAGTATGAAATGCTGTAACTCGGTACGAAATGCTGAAACTCAGCATTTAATGCACAAGGGTCGAGACTATTTATATTAGTTGTACAGGTAGTAGCAGTGAGAGTATATGTAGCAGCAATGGAGGCGCTCAAGAAAAAGGAAAGACAGGATGAAACTCAGTTTACTATTAAAATTGATGGTTTCTGAGCTTCACCCCTCATTGAATGCTAATGTACTTTTTTGCTGGTTTTTTTTTAATCTCACCCTGTGTATGACTAAACTCAGGGTTCTAGTGCTGTGTTTGTCTTACTTTACGGGTAAGTCTAATATCTCACAAAAATAACTTTCAAATCATACAATCTTGCTTATGAATTGCATCTTTCAATGTTCAATGTTGTTAAATCCACACAATGCCATCATCACAATACATCAAAGCCAAGTGACACATATGGCATGCAAATCCTTGTTTCCATGAATTGAAATAATATAAACTCACAATACAACCTTTTTTTTTCCATGCTCATGGGGTAAGGTATTTAACAACTTTTGTTCCCAATAGGACCAATCTATGAAAGGAGGCATAACCTCCATATTGTCCATGAAAATTAAACCATGTGTGATTGTTCCTACTGTTGAGATGAAAAATGTCATTTAGACATACAATAAGTTCTAAATATTCTACATTGGGTATTGAATTCTTAAACTAAAGCAACAATGATTTAATGATCTTGTTCATAGTTCGCTCATTTTTAAGCAACATTGTTGGTTGCTAAAACCTAAACCCTTCAACATGTATTTTGGAATAAAAGAAAATCACATTCAATTGAAGGAATTGAAATTTATATTATTGTTAACATGTGGCCCATGCCACTAGCCCAAGTGTGAATAGACTATGTAATTGTTCCAAGTGTGCATACAATCCTGATGATAAAGATCAATTGTTATCGTGATGTGTAGTGTCATGACGTACGGTGTTGTAAACGTGTAAATCCATAGTAAATTCTACTAAACAAAATATTAAAACCAGTCAAAGGTAGAAACTAATCAATTAAAAAGATATGCACGCACATATATATACAATGCACAAGAAGAAGTTGAGATGAAATTCTCATGTATCCCCCCCAGACCTGAGCTGGGAAAAGTGTGGCATGGTTTGAGTAGAAATCAACGTGCTGCAGGGGAACATGATGAATAGTATCAAATGTTGATGAAAACTTGAACGAGCTTCAGCTTGAGGCAGAATAGATGGTATCCACCATTACAATTATCGCAAAGCAACATTTGATCAACATTGTCTGTCCTTTGACATACATGACATGGATAGTCAAGTGGAGGAATCCAAGTCGATGTGATGATGGTAAGATCCAAGTTTGGGAGGTGGCAAGGCGCACAATTTTTGGAGTGATTTCGAATTGTGCGTCCGTCAACTCCTTGCAACTTCAACACACTTGAAGGCCTGATCACCTTAATCCTCAAGATAATGCAATTGGAGAAATGTCTAGAGTATCATTAAGTTGTCGTTGGAGATGCACAAAGTCATCAACATCAAATTGTTTCACCTTAGGTTTGTAACTGCCACCTTGTGTGTGTGCATACTATAAGGTGTCTCAATGTTATGTAATGAACAAGTTCTCCATGGCCATGGGCATAACCCTCCTGAATAGAGTAGCCCTCTCTATGATGACCTTAGCCCAAGTGGTTGGGGAGTCCAAGTCTACAACCTCGTCCATTTGAACAACAATGGAAGAGGGTGGAATGGGATGTCTCCCAAAAAGTAGAAAGTAAGGAGAGAAATGAGACAAAGAAGCGTGTTTGGACATCTTGTAACCCATGGCGATGTAAGGTAAGGCCAAGTCCCAATCCTCTTTGTTCCTAATGAATCAAATTTTCTGAAAACCCTTCTTGCATGTCTGAACTATCCTTTCTGTAAGGCCATCAGCTTGGGGATGATCCTTTGAAGTTTAGTGATGGTCAATGAGAGCATGGTCAAGTAGGTCTTGGAATTATCCTTTGAATTCTGATCCTTGATCAGTAAGGCACTCAACACAAGCCCAAAACCTATCTACGACCTGTTGTAAGAAAGCCTGGCTAGTGCTGTGTGATGACTTGTCCGGCAGCGTAACAAGCTCGACCCACTTTGAAAAATGCTCAATCATAATCATGATGTAAACATTACCCCTGGAGGCCTGTGGTTACTCTCCAGCTAAATCACATGACCAGCGATAGAACATGCCCTGAATAAGGAGTGGAGAAAGTGTGAGTTGTTGAGAGGAGAGGGAAGTTCCTGCTCTATCACATTGTTCACACCTAACAATGATGTTTCGCACTTGAGCATACATACCTTTCCAATGGTAATGAGGAGCAAGAAAGTTATAAATACGTTTAACTCCAAAGTGTCCAGGCTCCGAGTGTACCTTCTAAATAAGACCAAGTTATTCATGTGGTGGAGGAACCACTTTGTCACCTTGTGGTAAACATCGGATGAAGTGATTGTCCTTCCATGAGTAACATTTGGACCACTATTGTATGCGATCCCGATGACTTGATGTAACTTGGGGAAGGTATTCCCCATGCTGGAAAAACCTCAGAGTGTCCAAGTCCTCCCATATATCCACAATGGGATGCTCAACCAGGTTACATTACAGTAATGTAAGATAACTAAATGCATAAGATACATGTATTACTGAAATCTGGTTGAAGTCTTGCCTGGCTTTTGATAAATCTTCAAAGGTAGTGAGGGGTCTCTACGACATGGTATCCGCGTTCTGATGTGTAATACCAGGTCAGTGAATAACCTTGAACTCATACTCCTAAAGCATAAGTGCCCAACGAACTAACTTACCAGTAAACTTGTCGTTGATCATCAACCATTTGATAGCTGGTGGTCGGTATACAAAGTGAACTTAGTGCCATAAAGATAGGGCCTGAAATGTATGACAACCCATATAATAGCAAGACATTCCCTTTCATATGAAGAGTAGTTGCTCTTAGCCTTATTGTTGCTTCGGGATGCATAGGTGATAACATATTCCTTGCCCTCCTCATCAAGTTGGCTAATAATAACACCAATACTAATAGCACTCCAATTAGTGTGTAAAATGAAAACCTTGTTGAAATCATGTCTTCTCAGAATGGGGAACTTTGAAAGCTTTTCCTTGAGTATGTCGAAAGCTTCCTAAGCCTCTTCACTCCATGTCCAAGCAACATCCTTTTTTAACAATGCATAGAAAGGATGAATAATAGTACTAAAATCTTGGACATAAATCCTGTAGTAATTACATAGTCCAATGAAACTCCTCAAAGTGTGAACATCAGTAGGATTGGGCATCTCCAAAATGGCTATTACTTTGGTCCAATGAGCCATAATACCATTTGGCAAAATTCTGTGTCCAAGGTAGATTACTGAGGTGACAACAAATTCACACTTTTTAGGATAGATCTTCATATTGACTTTGTGGAACCTCTTGAATAACTCCTCAAGATGAGCCAAATGCTGTAGAAGTCCCTTGCTATGCACTAGGACATCATTTATGTAGCACTTTAGGAAATTGGCCCCTTCGAGAACCCGGTCCATGATTCGTTGAAAAAAGATAAGTGCATTCTTTAATCCAAAAGGTATCACAAGCCATTCCCACAACTTATTGCTTCCATGGAATGCCGTTTCTTGCAATCCTTCACAGCGAACACAATCTAGTTAAAGCCTTGCCTCATATCCACAATTGTGAAGATGTTTGAGTTTCTAATGTTATCAAACAATTCTTCAGGCATGGGCATGGGGTACCTGTCCTAAAGTGTAACCAGGTTCAAAGGCTTATAATCCTTGCACATCCTCTTCTCAATGCATAATCCAGCTGAATCCTTCTTTGTTAGCATTATTATAGTGGTTGTGAAATCAAAATTTGATGGCTAAATGAGACTAGCTTCATGGAGCTCTTTGTATCTCTCATCTACCAGTTCCCACTCATGCTTGTTCAACCTATGCCTCCTTCGATAGATGGGTGTCTCATCTATAAGGTCTATAAAGAACTACATGATCTTACACCTACCTAAGTCTTTCATTGAGAATGCGAACACATTCTCATACTTAATTATCAAATTTGTGACCTGGTGTCTTTCCTTCTTGGCGAGATGGTTCCCCATAATGAAAGGGTAGTTGGAAACATTGGAATGGAGTTGGAAAATGTGTTTGAAGAACTTGGTGTATTAGGTTCTCCATTATCCAACTATGCAGATTCGTAAAAGGTTGTAATTGTTTATCTAGAAGTTGATGTACCTTCAGGTGTATCAAAAACAACTTGAGTCAAATTACATGGTCCTTCCTCCCCGCCAACACTAAGAGTGAAATGTATAATGTTGAAGATAAGCAAGTGTATTTGGTTGGGGTGCCATGTCGTCGCATTGCTAGAGCTGCAAGTTGATTAAATTAGTGTTGGTGTTATGTACATTTGAAAAAGCACACATGTTACCAACAACCATGTAAGGGAGTTCAAGTCCATGCCTCTCCCCAGAAGAGCGTTATGTTCCAATCTAATCACCTTGGTGTGACTAGTAGTGCGAGTTTGGAACCCCATAGCCCTTTCTCTTTCTTCTGGGCTTGGTTTATCCCACGTGGCTAAAGCATGACAATACACCATGGGCTTGGTCCATTTCCCTAAAAGGCATGTGTTTTTAGGAAAGCGATAAAGGTGGGCCAAGCACCTCTTGGTTTTCCTATTGTGTTCGTAGGAAACCAAGGAGGTTTTTCTTGCCTTTTAATTAGTCGGCAAGAGTTTTAATCATCCAGTATATGATAAACTTGTAAGTTGGGGTCTCTGATGGTGTATCTCAGAGCGAATTGCAAAACTGAAAGTGGTGCAAGGTTGGTCCATTAATTGCGCAACCGGTGCGCATAGGAACCGCATTATGCCACATCGAGTAGGAATGGCTTTCCAAGGTAATGTTTGACCAGCATGTAGTGTTCTTGGACTTTCTCCCTTTGGTCAAGCTGAATAGGGGTGTTCTTAATTACATAACCAAGGGTAGGAGAAATGGATTGAGCTCAGGTGATCAATCATACCATGTCCGTGAAGAGACCGGATTTTGTGTCATTCAAGCCTTCTCCAAATCCAACCGCTAAAAATCCTTGACACTCCCAACCTGAAATGATGAGGTCCACGAAGCCAAATAACTCCACATGCTTCTTTAGAATTAATTATATGTTAGAGGGTAAAAAAGTGAAACTGGCCTTCCAAGCACTGGTTGTAAACTATCGTGGAAATTTAGATGTGAGCTCCATCATCCTCAATGCCACCACTTGCCTTGCAATAGGATCAATGTCTACGTGGAAATACCTCTGAACCACCATCCCTAACTATAGTAAGGCTTCGAGACCTGTACAAATACCACCAAAGAACTCTAATAATGTAATCCCTTCCTTAGGCAGTGTTCAGGTGATTAGTTGACGAACTACTGGCTTAATTGGTTCGCCATGGCTCTCCATGTTCTTGAAACTAAACAGAATTTTGACCAAGGGCTCATGGGTTGCTTTGAACCTTTGTTCATGATTTTTGTTATTAGATCTTCATCAAAGATATATTGAAGGTTTAAAATAACATCAAATTAATTTTTTAAAATTATATTTCAAAAAAAATATATTAAAATTGACATGTTTTATTTTAATCAATTTTTGCATAATTTTTCAAATCTCATTTTAGTAAGATTTAAAGGAATTGAAACAAATTATTTGTATGTTTCTCAAACAAATTTTGTTTAAAAAAATTAGTCATATGAATTATTTTTTACATTTCATAGTGATATGAAATCTCGTGATACAAAAGGGCAAGTAACAACCTAAAAAGAATAAAATGACATAGAAAGATGGTTAAATCAATTACTCAACATTCATATTTTGAGAGAAAACCCAACAAATAGATGGGTAGATTTCAAAACAACCCATCAATTAGATGGCTACACCCAAAATCTACACATGCCCATCCATTAGCTTGGGCCAATAAAAAACTTACACACAAACCTATAACCTTATCCATTCAACCAACTTTTGATTCTCCTACCCTTATACCCGCTCAAAAGGTGTTCCCATAATGCCTCTGTAGGACAGAGCAAACAAACTACCTTCTTTCATTTCCTTTGGTCTGTGTTGAATGTTAGTAGGAACCACCTTCAAGCTTTCAATAGCTTGGGCATAAGCTATCTCTCTTCATCTCCCTCTATCCACTCGTGGCTAGCTTGTTAGATGTAAGAAATAGTGTGTGCTTCCTTGAGCATACAATGGTGAGCCATAGGATTATGGTTCCCATGTAAATCAAGGGGTATGTATCCCAGGTGGTGGCCATTAGTCTCCCAATCCACTTGGTAGTATGCATGTTCGAATTAGTTGTCAATTGTGAAACCTGGTGGAAACAGGGCCTCTTGCCCAATGAACACATCGTAACTAGTGGCATTGGTGACTAAACATCTGACCTGTTGGCAAAGCTCCTGATTTGTACCTTTATTGAAGTTAAGTGCAATCAAATCTAAGCTTTCCCCAAGTACCTCCTCTTTGCTCCCACTAGTGGTGCGAATTTGCCACATAGATTTTTGTAGTTTGAAGTTGAGCATCCCCATCTTAGCGAATTGAACTCTAGTCTCACACTAAAAATTGCCACTTCTTTTTGCCCTTCCTACTTTGTGGCACAAGAGGTTAATGTGCACTAGAAAGAACATATTCCCCAACCATGGCATCGTGTGGGAGGCCATATAATGACCTAGGAGGTCCCTCCCATGATCATGAACCTTGTACAGGTTAGGCATGACTAGCTAGTTGGGAATACTTGCCTTTTAGATTAGCAAGTTGGGCCCTCAATGATTCGAGTTCATTTTGCAAAGGTTGAACTTGAGTGGCATGGGTTTGAAACATCTCCCTCTTGTCAGCATTGTGTTCCTTTTTCTTAGCATTTTTACTAGAAATACCTTTGGTGGGGAAACCTTAGTGGAAGGTTAAGGTGCCTTAGTTTTTGGTTGAAGGGCAGCAGAAGATGTTAGTAGATTTTGCCATGGTAATCAAAGTTGCTTCCGTTTCGAAAACTTGGTAAAACAAATAGCTTCCCAATGTCCCTCTTTCCCACAATAATCACAAAAGAGATCCTTAGAAAGAATGTTGCACTCACTAGCTTTGTGGGTAGGATTGCCATAATAATTACAAGAAGGTAAGATGGGTGCAGCTAAGTGCATTACTTTAACCCTTGAAGAAGAATGTCATGATCTAGTTGGTGTAGCTGATGGAGGGTGAGGCCTTGAACATGATGGAGGCTTCATAGTATTAGCCTCATAGTGTGCATGGGCTAGTTCCAGCTTTTCAGAAATGTTGTACACATTAAACAAAGTGTACGAGTTTCTAAATTCTGCAAAAACCCGTTGCAAAACCTGCGCATGGACTGTCAGAGTACCTTCCAACGAACAAAAATACTAATGGGCACCTTCTAGGTCTATGATGTTTTGAATATCCTCTTCAAGCTTGAAAAACCTCCTGTAGAACATCTTGAAGGTTTCATCCTTCAGCTGAAAGAAGGTGGTGAGTTGTAAAATTTTTCAAAATTTTTCACCAAAAATTCCAGCTTGAGAACTCAATAGAATTCCCACATTGGATCAACAAAAGCTCGTGCATCAATGGTGGGAGGAATGTTTGCAATAGCAACAATGAGTTGTTGAGGAAAAAAGTTTATTAAAGCAGGTACCGGATTTAGATTATTGGGCACAATCCCATGATGTGCAATGGCAGCTTGTAGTGTAGATTGAAAAGTGGTGGCAATGGTTGTGGCATAAGTTGGATTAGGGATCTAAGTGACACCCAAAATCCTTGGAGAATGTTGCTCGTAGACATCCAATGCTTCATAATGCACATAACAGGCCAATTGTTTGAATTCAAATGCTTCGATATAATTAGCGCCACACTTGAATTCCAATTCACAAACCATAGCTTAGAAAGTTGCCTTGAACTCCCTCAAAGAAATGTTATTTGGCCTTCCGCTAAACTTTTCAATTCTCCTAGAGCAACTGTTGACCTCCATGGTGTATATGGATGTAAAGGTAACAACTTGCAACGGAATATACGATGAAGGTGTGAAAGCTGGTGTAGTAGCAGGTGTACCCCACCGATTAACCCTTCCAAATGAACTCTAATGTACCATTGATGTAGTGTAACCTAAACTTGAATTCCTGGTAGGAGTTGTATTGGATGATGGTTGATGGTACCGTCATGAAGATCTTGAGTTCAAAGAAATGGGCTCAAATGATTGTGTGTTACTTCATAGCTGATACCTTGGTTTTGGTTAAGTGGTAGTGTTCTCATTATCTGAGGACATTGTGTTGTCCCATGCCCCAAAATTTTGTAGCAATACAGAGCACTAGATATGGTTTGAAGAATATAATATCAGATATGAACGGCGATGGACGGACGTCTATGGACGGAAGTTCATGGATGAAAATATGTGGACGGAAGTCCGTGGACGTCGGACAAAAGTCCAATGGAAGTCCGATGAACGTTGGACGAAAGTCAGATGGTGGTGACACAACGAACAGTGCTACAGGCGTCATAACGTTACAAAACGCCCATGAGCTCCGCAACAATGGCGAACATGATGCGACGACCATGATGCTAAAAGGTGTGCATGAGTTCTGTGATGATAGCGGGTGGCAACGCAATGAACGTTGCGTTGTAATTTGCAACGCTATAAATATTTATTTATTTATTTACTTGATGATACATCTAGCTTCAAGAGTTTTCGAGGCAAAGGCCTCTACACGAGAGAAAAAAAAAAAAAAAAAAA
>Ga0209611_10013611_pt1 | contig 11111 bp, 11 predicted proteins | sample S1TSphgellanicum_3_FD_187693 | JGI IMG/M metagenome (GOLD analysis project Ga0209611, IMG submission 187693) | Host-associated microbial communities from peat moss isolated from Minnesota, USA - S1T2_Fc - Sphagnum magellanicum MG (SPAdes) (version 2) | ecosystem: Host-associated > Plants > Peat...
CAGTTATGGTTCTCAAACAACAATTGTTTGTAAAAACGCAAGGTGGACAAAAAGTTGAATTTATGATACCTTAAAGAACCTTATTGTTCCCATTCTTTCATTTTTGGAAATTTCTTACAAAAATAATATTTTTTTATTTAGAATAACTAGTTAAATGTAACTAATTTTCCATACCTAGAACCTTGTTGTCTTATAAATGTGTGGTAATTTTTTATATCGCTATAACATGCCCATTTTCTTTTGTCTACCTAATAGGAGATCAAGACAACTTGTCATTTTTTTACTCGCTTGGTTCATTGATGCATGTGGTTTTCTTATGAATTGGCTTTTGTCCAATCCAAACCCAAGCGATTATTTCTAAATTTCACACTGGCCAAGTGCATAAATGTATATGCGTATTAGATCCATAATTACCAAGGTTCAAGTTCCCAATTAAAACCTTGCCCAATCAGAATTTTTTTTCATGGTGAAATAATAACAAATTTTGACCTTGAATAGGGCTTTCTACCTCTAAACCTGTAAATGGGGGGTTTATTTTGGCAAAATCACCTAAAAGCACATGCACACCATGTTCTTTTGCACAAAAAAAATCGTTGAACTTTAAACTCTATTGTTGGATACAACAAGCTTTGAAGAGCCCTAGTTGCCAATTGGTGCAATATCCTCTTTTAAAATTGCCATTGCCTTAAATGGTTGTTGATTCATTTACCAAAATTACTTTGATATCCACAATGTTTATCACCACTTCACGTCACATTTAAAAAGCAACCTCTCACCAAGATCACCTTTGCACTTTCAGTCAAGATGATTAGTAATATATAGTTATGGTATACAAGTTATGTCCAACAACAAAAGCTTTGAAACTAATTACAATTCATTTGTGTTTTGATGTGGGTATGCAATTGAACAAGTTGATTTGAAGGCGCAAGCTTTGATGTTCAATTTGATGAAAATGAGATTTTCTATGATAGGTTGCCAACAAGCTTTAAAGTGGTCTTGCAAGTTGTAAATTCAATGCATTTGCATCTTCATTTATAAGTTGTTACTTAATTTTAGCCCATATCCCTTTTGCCTATTTTTGGTTCGTTGTCAATCGTGTGTTGTAGTTGTAACCAATTGCTTACAAGCAACAATGATGCTTATAGTTTCTTACATAATGTTTTGTGTGTGCCAATTGTTGACATCATGGCCTATTGAACATTATGATCACGGTTGTTAATTCTACAATTTGGTTTTTGTATTTGGGTTTGCACTTTGAAGCTTTGCAATGGGGGTTGGAATTAGAAGTTAGGACCAAGAGATGAAAGTGACCATCATTTGATTATAAAGCTTGCCCAAACTTGCAAAACAACAAACCAATTACGATTAAGGTAAATTTTATGTGTTCACTTTGCTTGTCTTTCTTTTCAATTATCTTCATCTTGTAGCTTTGTCACATGCTTTGTTTTAAGGTATTTAATGCATAATGCATAATTTTTCAAATCTTTCAACCTTTGTGCATCAATCTATTTCTTGTTATTGTAACACATTGTTATTTCTTTTTGTTATAGGGCACAACTCTTGCTTGTTACTATGCATAGCCCCTTCATTTTTTGTTGTTGCCACTTGCACAATCAATGATCATGTCGCCTTTGGAACCTCCCCTAGAACTTTAGATTTCATTAGTTTTTTTTCCCAAGCAAAGTTAGTAAATGGTAATGCAACATCTTTTACCCACCAAACCCCAATTTGATACTCTTTCTAAACCTCTTTTTGAGGCAAACATTTGGATTTATGTTCAAGAAATAAGGGGAAATGAAAAGAATGTCAACAACACAAAATTAAACCTAATTGGTTGGGAGATTACATCTTGCATTTTTGAGGTGGTCACCAACAAAACTAAGGATATGGTTGAGGTCACTAGATTCATTTCCCTTTCATGTGCCAAAGTTAACATTTGTGATCAATCGCCTCGGTTTCCATTCATGCGTATATGGTTGAAGATTGATAATAAATCCCACTAATATCGTTCTTGCAATGAGTGGTTAATGTGGTCACATTAATTAATTTGAAGTGAATTTTAGTGCATGCGATGTTGTTGTTTAATAATTTGACTCCCCAAATGATTACATCAAAGTGGATAACATTTAAAGTTGACAAGTGAATGTGTTTTAGGGTGTAGGGACAAGTGTGACTATGCAATTGAAACATTAGAATGTGACATTCATGATCGACATGCATTGCCTAAGGCACACCACACAAATCTAGTAATTCAAACTATTTTTAAATTGGGTGTTATGGAGAAGGTTGAGTATGTGTTGCCAAATTTGTATGTGTATTTTTCTCACAACCCATAGAAAACTCAAAAGTTTATTGAATTATTTGGCATTGTGGAAATGAAGGGTGGATGCATTGTGAAGAACATCTTGAGATATGATGGATTTCAATGTTACTCCCTACTAAGAGTGTTGAGTGAGTACAAAACCTTGGTTTTCAAAATGCATCAATGTTCTAGTGTAAACAATCAAATTACCCATAATTGGACTTGTTTTAAAACCTATAGGTAATGTTGGGACTTTTGTACTTCATGCCAATGTTTGAAGGACAAAATGAACTAATCAAATTATCCCAATCCTAGTTGTGCTTTGTGTGTGATTTTTTTCTTTCTATGAAATTGTGCCAAATAGATCTTTATTGTTGGTACAATGACCCTCCTACTACTTATATGAATGATGTGTTCCATGGGTATTGGAACTTGTTGAATATAATGTCAAATGTAGTGGTGCATGAATCAACACCTATTTTAAACACAAGTTTGGAGGAGTTGAACTTCCAAATTTTTGGCACTTCCATCATGATGCATTGTCATTGTCCTCAAATGGTGTTTTATATGCTTGTGACTCAAGTTGCATTCCAATAAATTGTTGATGATATTCTAAAGCAATGTTCTAAAGCAACAACTAAGGTTACTAAAAAGTTTGAGAGATGGTTTCTCACATAAGATGTGATGGATGTTTTAGGTTCAATTTACCCACAGTATTGGCTGAAATCAATGTGTAAAAAGACCTTCCCATGCACTTGGATGTTTTGAAAGGGTTTGATTGTTGGCCCAAGAAGCTTAAACCAAACCAAACATGGATTTCATTAGTAGTTGATGATCGCATTTTGACTTGCAATGTTATTTTTGCAAGATCACAATGAAGTTTAATGCCTAATGGGTTATGGACTAGCCCATGGTTTTGAGTCCTTTGTCCATGTTTTGGAAGAAATCATTGAACAATGACTTCTTGTCTACCTATCTCAATGATTTCATGAAAGTGGTAGAATTGGTGGTGGCTCAAATCATAGGATTTGTGAAAGATGAAAGAACTTTCTCAACCTTGATTTTCATGAAAACAAGATTTCAAAACAAGTTATTTAAACATTTGGTTTTCATGAAAATGTTTGCACAAACCTTTCTACATAGTTGCACAATGGCATTGCCATCACAACTTGGATTGATGAGAAAGAGAATAGAGGTTTTCTAGCTTGAATTTAGACAATTTCAAACAATGACTTGTCTTAGGTGAACAAGAAGTTGTAATTTTTATAAATAGTTGCAATTTTTGTAAACATCATGGTTGGATTTATGGTGCAATCCATGATAAACTTGCATAACCACAATTCTTGATTTGCATTACATTGTAATTTGTAAATGTTGGGCATGGTTGGCCCATCTTCCCCTTTTCAAACTTTCCATTTGGCTTTTATTTAAAGTTTGATTGTGTATTAATACTTGTTAAAGTTAATTTCTAACATTTCAACATTAAATTATGACTAGTTTTCTATGTTGGTTGTGTGAATGAGGTTTCAAGTGATAAGTGCAAGCTACTACAAACAACCCCCAATTTCCATGATGTTGACTAGTTTGGCATCTTCCCTAGTCCCAAATTGTCTTTGTAAGTTTGCATTGCTAGAATCATCATTTAATGTGTGGATTGCATGTCAAGGTCATGTGCTTCCATTAGGTGCCTTGTCTTAAGGACAAGGATTCAATTCCCTCATGTGAACTTGTTTTACACTCATTGTTTAGTGTTCATGCGGTTTTAGTTCTTTGCTCAAATATTAAGGACTTGTAAAAAATTGCTTGTATGTGTAATCAAAGGTGTAATTTTGAACTCAAGCAACTCTAGTCAAGAGCTCTTCTCCAAGTTTTGCAATATGGATTCTCACGCATGTCAAAAGGCTTCACAATTTTTCTTACTATTGACTAAAAAATAGACTTTGTCAAATCTGAAATAGTCACTATTCACACACCTAATGCAATCTGGAATAGCCAAATACACTATTGCTCCAAGGGAAAAGATTGCCATATGAACATTCTCTTTTTTTTTCCCGTGGAGCCACTTAAAAGATGTCTATGCATGTGATTGTAGCCACTTGAGGGGCTTAGTTTCTGCACCCCAGTCATCACTCAGGTCACTTCCAAGAATCCTTAAAATAAACATTGCACCCAACACCCCCACATTTGATTTTATCATTTCATTTTATTTTTGGGCTCACTTTTGATTTGGTCCCCAATTTTGGTGAAACTGGTGCCTAGTGACCCCAGTTGTAAGTACTTTACTGATACCTCTAATGTGTCTGGACTCTAAAAAAGAGCAACCATCCCTTCTCATTTGGCACCCAACACTAAAGAGGGTACAAGAAAAAATAAATGTGAATTAGCCATGCTACAACATACATGGCAGTAAAGAACCTAAAGAACAAGTTTTCTGTATGTTAAGCATGGTCTTTTTTGGTCTTTGAACCTAACAATTTATGTCCATATGGAATAATATCCAATGTACCTCCCAAATGTTCCAAACCTTCTAAGGGACAAGACTGCAAAAATTACTATGATCTCCAAACAAATGACCTTCAGAAACATAATCCATGTCTCATGGCCAACTTCATTACATGAGTTTTATGAAGAGTCCATAGCAAATAATAAATAAGTTGAATGAAGTACAACTAACATGTTAATTGTAAATGGTTGCTATGACAGCATCTGGGGCCAGCTATGCAGCAGAAGACATTAAATCAGCAATGGGTCCTTATTGCATGAGTACAAAAGTACTGCCTGCTTCTTTTTTCCCTAACTGCCCAAGTGCCTGTCCAAGATCTGTCTGGACTCTGGAGGTGCCCAGACAAATTTTTTTTGTTGCTGCCCATTACACACTTTGGGCATTGTCATGCACATCTTGGGCCTCTAGTGGATCCTTATTACAGGCCCAATTTTGTGGTGAACAGGACCCAAAGTGTGTAATGGGCTGCATCAAAATGTGTCTGGACATCATGGATCTTTTTGGGGAAAAAATAATTCCACAAGATGGAGTAGGCCAAGGGCAGACATGTAAAAAAAGAAGCACAGAGCAGCACTTTTGTACTGCCTGCAATAAGGACCCATTGCTGATTTGATGTCTTTCTGGAACAACAACCCACGGTTGTTACGACACCCACCACAGCATAGGGTTCAGTGGTTTCACCTGTACACAATGTCAAAGTTTGGGTACTGGTGTTGTGTTTTCTTTACATTGCAGATATCTCTAATGTGGATTGAATCTTAGACACTTTCTTTTACCATTAACTTTAAGTGGTTTATTTATACCATACTCAAATTGAGGTTGAAATTTTCTTAAATGACAACCCAGGGATGGGCATCGGTCCACCCATGCTATTTTTTGTGAAAGAGTTTGGGAAGGATGAAGTAGGTCCGTAAGAGGGAAAGGGCAAGCTTTTGTTTACATGTAGTAATGTAGAGGGGAAGAGTAAGTTGTAGTAGGTATGAAGGCTTCAGACAGACAAACATTATATATTTATACTAAATATATAATTGCATACTGTATTACATGTAAGACCTAGGTCTTGCATAATTACTTGTGATGAGTTACCTTCATCAGAATGCATAATAAAATCACCTTTTTTTATATAATATTCACAAAACTCATTGGGGGCGGGGGCCAGGGGATCTGATGAATGAACAAAGGATTGTTGTTATCATCATGAAAAGATGGCTGTAGCAGAAGCATAGGGAAGGGGATCTCTCAGTCACTCCACATCTGGCTATCATCAAAGATTTTCTTAAATCATTGTGTAGGCCAAATCTTACCTTTGCAGGTTGAATTCAGCTTTCTGGACTTTTTTTTTAAAAGAAAAAGAAAAGCTAAGGACTAGTACAGGACTAGTACCTGCTGCAAGGGGTCTCTAAAACCCATAACACCTAATTTTCTCATTCTACATACCAATAGGTCTGACCGATCCTGTCAAGTTGACAAGTTGTTTCTGGATTGCCATCATACAACAAAACCAGGTGCACTTCTGGAACTCACTGTTGTTGTAAAATGATTTTACCCTTGTGCACCGCACCAATGCAAACAGGTGAAGAGATATTATAAAGAAACATCATCACTCTTCAGGCTTCAGTAGTGTTCAGTATAAGCTCAACAATTAAGCTTTTTTAGAATGATATATTCTTTTGCATGGCTTGGGTGGGCACTGCAGCAGCATGGGTATTGAAATTTTCATACATGGAGCTGTCTTGAACTGACTTGCATGTGATTATGAAACACTCTCCACTGCATAAAGAGCAAAGGCAGGTATGATTAATGGTGTGTTGAAAGACTCTCAAGTACCCATTCTGCATATACGCGCGAAGTAGATACAAATGGGTTTTTGGTACTCTTTCAGTCCCTCCAGTGCATGAAAAGGCTAAACAGATATGAATGGGTTTTGTGCATCTGAGGTAAGTAAGTATTTCTCTGATTTTCTTCAGTAAGTTGGGGGTGGTCATCCCTCTAGCTTCTGCTGGATGGACAGCCATTTTCGGCTTTACAGTGCAGAAGCATGTGTAGGCTACCCCAGTGGCTTTAGCAATGTATGTAGGCTCATTTCAAAGGACCAAAATGCACTTACAAAGTCAACTTCATGAAGGACTCCTTTTACCTTTTTGATAAGTACATACTAGAATTTGCATAAAGGTCTCTGGAGTCTGGAGGTTCTTCAGCTTCTTGAGGTCCCAGTTTTTTTGCTCTTTTAAGGGAAAGCTGACAAGCAAAAGTTGAGGTATAGCAGCTGGAGCAACCAGAATCCCAAGCTTGAAAATGTATAAAGTTCAAAGCTCATGACATTTTTAGAGACCCTGATGGCCTCTTGAGCTTTAAGCTGGAGTTCTTACACCCAACACTTCTTGAGCTTTAGAAGCATCTCCACCAACACACTCCACAACAACATGTTTTGAATGAAGATCAGTACACATTTGCCCAACAAGCTCAATAAAATGGCTCCTATTAGAAGTATTTCTCTACTTATCATTCTCCCTATTAGAATTATTCTCAACTTGTCTTACAAATGTTAAAATAATTCCTACTAGTGTGGCCTGCGCTGTTGGTCCAAATGGTCCAAGTGTTACCAGATCCTCAACTGCTTTTTCCTTCCAAAACTTGGTTTTTTGGAATTTATTTGAATTTTCACCGGCAGAAATCACTTAGAAATCAATATCTCCCACATTCTGAATCCAAATCTTACCAAATAAATTCCATTAAATCCTGCTCATCAAGATCTTTCCAACAACACCAAAGGCACATTCCAATTCCTCCGAAATTTCAGCTACGATTTGATTTAATTTCCAGTGAAGAAATCATTTGATATTCAAGAACTTTTGCACCGCAAGTCCAAACATCAAGGAACCAAGCGCCCAGGCACCCCTCCTTGTCGAGAGCTTTTCCAAAGACACTAAGAACATGATCTCAAGCATCCTGGTTCGGTGGATCTCATAACTACAAAACAAAACAAAACAAACTACCCTCCTTCATAGATAGATTTCAATATGAGCCAATCATATTCAACAAATTCTAGCCATGCTTTGGTTATATCCTTGTTGGATATTACTCCAGGGTCTGAATTCTAGAAGTGTGCCCTTAGGGTGAGTTTGTGAGTGTGAAGGTGTTTGCCTAGGTAGGCCCTATTTAGTCTCCTACCTAATTCTTAGGTATCTCATAACCTAAGTAGGCTCTTAGGTGTTCCTTAGGTAGGCTTTTGATAGCTCCTAGGCCACTCCTTAGGTAGGCTATATGTAATTCCTTAAATAGCTTTCAGGTATCCCATAACTTAAGTAAGCTTTCAGATGTCTCCTTAGATAGTCCTTAGGTTGGTCCTAGGTAGCTTTCTAAATAGCCCTTAAGTATCCCATAGCCTGAGTAGGACCTTAGGCAATTCCCTTTAGTAGTTCCTAGGTAATTTTCTAGATAGTCCTTATTTAATTTCTTATGTAGGTTTTTCATAATCCCTATTCTATATAGGTCCCTAAGTAAGCCCCTATTCTAATTGTTCCCCTAGGGAATCCCTAGCTAACCTTTTAAATAGGCTTTGTGTAATCTTTGTGTAATCCTTTAAGTCTTTTAAGTATCCCATAACATAGATAGGTCCCTAGGTAGGCACATAGACATGTAAACACAAGCAAAACTCAAGAAACAAGAGGAACTCAAATCATCCTAGGTTCAAGACGAAATTTAAGTTTCCTTCTCTATTATTTTCCTTTGGCACAATCTCATTTTACATGTGGTTGTCATCATCAATTTTTCTGAAACTCAAGGTTTTACTAACTTTGTGGACAATTTTAATGTCTTTGTGAACAATTTTAATGTCTTTGTAAAATCACATATACCCATACCCTATTGCAAAGAAAAATCACATTACTCTCTCAACAAAATAAAACTAACAAGCCAACACAAATTATCTTAGAAAGACAACACTTTGGACACTATAGATTAAAGGACCTAGTGTTGGGCACATGTATATCAATTTTTAACACACTAACCAGGAGTAAATATTTTGTTTCATGAATTATAAAAAATATATAATGGTATATATGCTTTAAAGATTATGCAATCCAAGTGAAGGTAAGGGTATGTAAACTTTGCAAAATTTTCAATGTGGGTAAGGGCAGAAGACTAATTTTTACCATATTTACAAGGTACTAAAGTTGTACAATTAATATTTCTTCCATAAATTTACCCTACTCATTAGTCTAGGTAAATATCAAAAATTTCAAAGTTTATGTGTTATAATCCATCAACTTAAGGTGTGGCAAACCATAGCACACTTGAATTTGTAATCATCTATGGTGAAGCTCAAATGAGAAACTTATAGCAAAACTATGTTTCATTCAAACTCCATTCTTTCACTTGAAAAAATGCACATTGCATATGTTTAAACACTTTTTAAATATTTGCTTGTTCTTTTTTTTTTTTAGCGCTTTACTAAGTTTTTTTTTAAACCACATTTATTTTCACTTATTTTTCTAAAATTTGAACTTTTATAAATGTTTGAATCTTTGTTTGCTCTTTTTAAATGTTTGAATCCCTTACTAAGTTTTTTTTTAAACCACATTTATTTTCACTTATTTTTCTAGAATTTGAAGTTGTATAAATTGTTAGTCCTTCTTTTGTTGGTAGCTTTGTGTTCTTATCACACCTTTGAAAATCTTGTTTCTTTAAAACCTTGAGTCCTTCTCCCATTCCAAGGCTATGTATTCTAATAGCACCTATGAACTTCTTGGTTTTTTGGATGTTTGGTGTTTTTCATATTTTATGGCTCTATGTTTTGATTATACCCTTGAAAGTCTCCTTTCTTCGACCCTCGAGGCTTAGTCCTTGTCATGCTTTGTTGTTTTGTGTTTGAATTGCACCCTTGTAATTGTTGTCTATTTGAACATTTGGTCCTTATATTATTTTGTGGTTTTTTTCTAATATTAGAACCCTTAGAAGTCCAAAGAAACTTCATATGCTTTCACCTTCTTGCTTCAAAGAACAATCAAGTTCAATTTGCTCATGTGTTCCATTTCTTGGGCTATGACCAACCAATGACAAAGTTTGAGTTAACAAGCGAGTTATCCAATTTGTCAAAGGTGAAAAACAACCCCAAGAAACATTGGTCAAATACTAATGGGTGGGAAATGGTAAAATCAAAACATTAAATGGTTTTGTCCAATGTCATCTAGTTTTGGGTCTAGTTTTAAGAACCAAATCCAATAGGTCAATGTGGGAAAATATTGGCCATAAAACCCAAACTGGACCAAAACCCTACCTTAAGACGCAAACCCAACCTAGGAAAACTCAAGGTTAGTGAGAGCTAGCCCTAGACCAAACTCAAGGGTCTTATGACCCTTTACACATGGTCTGAGTTTTAATTTTAAATAAGGAAAGCCTTTCCTTTTTAGCACCTTTGAAGGTTTCCTTATTAGATGGTTGGACAAAGCACATGGGATAAAACCAAAGTGCTAAGTCGTTATCAATTTTGTAAATTCTTTCAGTATAACTTTGGGTTATACATATGGGATAAAATTGAGGTGTTGTTTGCCATTAGTCCAAAAGTGATGATTTTGTTTTCAAGTTTAGGTGAGCATACTTGGGTGAAATCATTGTTATGTGGATGTTTTGGATTGTCATAATTGCAAGTTTTAAAATTTGCATATGAACTTAAAATGTAAAGCCATATTGAACATGAGCATTGTCAATTTCTTAATTATACACATTGCAATAGACATTAATGGGATCATATTACAAATTATGGATGAATTCTCAACAAATGAAAAATAGACTTCTAATGAACTCTTGAAACAATGATTATACATCTATTAAAAGTGAGACACCTAACCATGCTTTTATCCATTTTTCTCATTTTAAACTTTTTTTAATGATTTAAATGGCTACACATGTGCCTTCTAATGCTCTACATTTTGTCTTTAGACTTTAGAGAGAAAAGACCATTAGTGAAGGAGAAGGAGACCTATGGTAAACTAAGTGTTCAATCATGGACTTGGTTATCCTAACATTTTTGGTAGTAGAAATTCTATTCAAGCATAATGAGATGACAAACGAGCACCCAAAATGCCAAATGTTTTTCACCACATTGTATGTATAACCCATTCTTGAAATCTATTAAAATAATAGAAGGAAAATAATTTTATATTTTTTGAGAAGGCAAAGTGTACACTTTTTATTGTAGGAATACCAAACGTTTAAGTTGTTTTAGGGATGGGCCAATCAAAGAGGCTCATTGCAAAAGAAAAAAAACTTTGTGTGCCCCCGCCCTTATAATTAATTAAAATATAT
>Ga0209611_10013612_pt1 | contig 11111 bp, 8 predicted proteins | sample S1TSphgellanicum_3_FD_187693 | JGI IMG/M metagenome (GOLD analysis project Ga0209611, IMG submission 187693) | Host-associated microbial communities from peat moss isolated from Minnesota, USA - S1T2_Fc - Sphagnum magellanicum MG (SPAdes) (version 2) | ecosystem: Host-associated > Plants > Peat...
TTTTCGTTGAACAAGACAAATACAATCTTCCAATAAATATAAAGTGCTCATATAGAATATATAGCCCTATATGAGCACACTGCCCTATGTTGTATTGGGAAGTGCCATCATGGGAGGGGCACTCTCATTGTTTTTCCATCTTCATATAATGTGCATATGGGTTCCCTATAGGTATTAGGTACATGAAAAAACCTCCAAATTTATTTTTTATTGTATTTGGAGATACAGTTACAAAGTGTAAAAATTTATGAGATATTTTGGAAAATGAAAACACTCAAAAGCATGGGCATTCTATTTTTTGAATTGCCTCACATCATTTTTTTTCCTTGTGATACCAACCCACCAGATATCACGAGAAGAAAATTAAAAATTAAAAAACTTCATCAACTTTTACACCATGTAACCCCTATACATGTACTCACTCTACCTTGACAAGCAAAGAAAAGCTGTCATTCATTTAGGGTTAGTGATTAGAGTTATTTGTAAAGTCTTGCGATTAGGGGGTGAGAACCATCAGTTTTGACGTAATAGGGCATCAAACCTGTAACTGGGTATGAAAATTCTACAAAGCAAAGTAAGTGGTAGTTTTCCCACCAATTTTGGTGGTAAACTGAGTTTCATCCTGTCTTTCCTTTTTCCTGGATGCTACTACTTCTATTTTCACTGCTTTTACCTGTACAATTATTATAATTATTCTTCGCCTTGTGCATTAAACGCTGATTTTCAGGATTTTCATATTTCCTTACTTTGCAGATACCACTGAAAGAGGGGATAGGGGGGGCAGGCCCGAAGACAGGGTGAAGACAGGGTGACTTTAGAGATAACTCTATTGGGTTTCCAGATTGTGGTTCCCAGTTGCAATAAAACTCTGTTCTAGTTGGGTTGGTGTGCTCCAATTGTGCTCCAATTCTCTGAATGAATGTGTTCACATTCTTTGAAAAAGTCTCTTGAAAACCTGGGGTACACATCCCCACAATTGTGCACAATCTTGAAAGCGCCTCCCCTCAGCCCTGACAGAAATTTCCATTTTCCATTTCAGGAAATCTTACAAGAGTGTAAGGTGTGCCTTACACTTTTTTAAGATTCCTAAATTTGAAATGGGTAAGGAACCCCATTGAGGCTCTTCTTGGATTCTTGCACCTGGTGAGGGACCTCCTAAAGCCTGCTGAGAGCCTCTCACTAGGCATGAGAATCCAAGAAGAGCCTCAATGGGGTTCCTTACCTTATATTGGAGTACCTCGGTAGCTTCAACACTAATTATAACATTTTCAAAGTTGTTGAAAAATTCAAAAAAGATTCAAAAATTCAAAAGCCAATTTTTTTGGGAGAAAATTTTAAAATCTTTGAAAATATTTAATATTTGACCAGAATTAATTTATTATTCAACAAACATATGTTGAAGTTGCCCTTGTATTATAATATTTCAAGCATTCAAAAAAAAATCCTAGTGTATTTGGAGGGCATCTTATATTTTTCAAAATCTTTCTTTAAAAAAATGATGGATATTATGTTTACTCCTTAGGTGTGAGAGGAAATTTCATCTATTTATACCTTTAATTTGTGTTAAGACCTACATTTTTTGAAAAATACAATCATACAACACATCATAAATCAAAATATTCTTGCATTATTAATAGGGCATTTCAAAATGGCCAGCCCACAAGTGGCCCAAGTGGGATGGAATTCCATAAATACCTTTCTTTTTTAAAACTTTTCAAAATCCATTATGAAGGGAAAGGATCCTAGCATAACGCCTCATAGGTTCTCACCCTTGTTCATTTAGGTTATCATTTGTTGTCATTCATAAAGGCTAAGACCTATGATGCCACTTTTGTGGGTGTCTTACCTTACACATAAATTCATGAAGGTTTTCACCTTCTTCATTCTCTAGAGTTTTATTTCATCCTTGATTCTTTAAAAAAACAAGATTTAACAACTATAAGAAGCATTACAACCTAGACCAAGGGCTAAAAGAGGTTTTGCACAAAAAAAACATAAGCCTTGAAGGCTACAAGTAGGAATTTTCACTAAAAGTGAAAATAAACATAACTTCACACACAAACACAAGCTTTGTCTTGTGAATCAGATGTAGTTAATTATAAGCAATCTTGGAAAATGTCCGTAGTGCTTGAATGGAAATTTTTTAATTTAAAAATGTTCTAATGAAAATGTTTATCTATTTATTGTTTGCATACTAATGTGGAATTTTTGTATCATCAATATTGTAAATGTTTTTACACACGTTTAACATTTAAGAACATAAAATTTCATTGATTGACCATGAATAAATTACATTTTGTAATTCCAAAATAAACATCTATTAAGATCCAAAACAACCCAAATAGACAAACATGCTCCATAGAAACTTACAATATTCAAATTGCTCCAACCTTACTCCAAGTCAATCAATGAAATCAGGACCCTTGAACATTAAACCTCACATTCTACCACTAAGGTTGAAGATTCAATTTTTTAAAATTCAAAAATGAATTTTTAGCAATCCAAAACAATCACATCAAATAGAATCTTCATCACATCATTCAAATGTTTAACTTGGAAAACACAAACCATTGATATCACCTTCATGACGTTTAATCTAATGTTCCAAAAAAAATATACATCATAGATACATGTTGAGGAACATGCATATTGGATCAATTGAACATACATTGGAACAAGAAACTCAATTTTTGGGACCATTTCCCAATACCTATAAATTAAAACTTTCTTACTAAAAAAAACACATTTCCTATTATTTTAAAACAATGTAAGCATGAAAATACATGTGAATGCTTTAAGGAAGAGATGTAACTTAATAAAAAAAAGACTTCTAAATGTTTAACAAAGTTGTTAAAATCTCTAAGAGAAAAAAAAGTGGCAAAACGTTAAAAAAACCTCCATTGAAATCAATTTTTTGTTGGTCATATGTTTTGTGAATAAGACAAATATTCTCCATAGAATAAACTTTTCTTGTAGTAAAATTTGATCAATGGCACCCACAATTTGTAAGCCCAAACAACATTTCCCAAAATTGAAAATGTTATTTTGAACATCCAATATATGCTAACCATTGTGGCAAGATTGCATTTGCTTGACCAATCAAAAAAAAACTATCCAAGTTTCCAAGACAAATAGGGTCCAAACACTTTTATAATGATAACAAAATACAATGTGAAAAATGGTGGTAGGCTTATATATATTGGAATGTTTTATTGTATGATTGAAGCCAACATCAAAATATTTTGCATTGGGCTTGTAACTTCCCCCACAATATTAAACACATGACTGAAACAACTCCATGGTGGGCAAAATAATGACATGAAATCATTTATATGAAGGTGGCAATGTGATGCTTAATGAAGAGGTAAGTATGAAGGACAATAACAAAGTAGTCTACTAAGTTTACAATAAAATAAACCATTCAATACTATATGATATGGTTTTGGAAAGGAATGTTGGTAACATCCAATTCACATTCCTTTCCCCTAAAGATGTCATTACATGCAAAAATAATTATTAATGAGCCATGGAACTTTGATATTCCATAGATGGATGCATTAAATCATGCCCACCTTTTCCAAAATTTGTTGAAAACGTGAAAATAATTGGTAAAATAAACAAGGTAAAACATAATAATTGAATTAAATAAGATCCAATTATTCACCAAAAAGCCCATTATAATTATATCCCCAATAGTTTTTCTTCAAATAACATTATTTTTCATTATATTCTATGAAAATTACAAAAAACTATGTTTTAAAATGAAAGACTTGGCAACCAAAAAATGATTTGTCAAAAGTTTTAAGATTATAGGAAAGTTGCTTTCAAATACCTTGTGGAATCATAATCATTGATGTTTCTTCCATGTACCATAAGCTTTTAAAATCCATCCACCCATCTACCTAAGGATTTTCTACATTGTGCACAACCATCACTTTAATGTTAAGAATATGTTTACTAAAACATCCCTTGGAATATGTGCAACAACTATTCCACTCCCTAAAATGAACAAAGTTAATATGTTAAAAATCCATTTAGTTTGTTTTTTCACCATCACATCTGAACTTGCAAGTTTTTGCATCAAATTTATCAACCAAAAAAATCATAAAACATATGTTCATAATTCATAACTTAACATCAATGCTTGAATATATTTGTTTATATACATTTTTTCAAAAAAAAAATTTCCCAAAAGTGCCATTTCATGAAGCTCAAAAAAATTTCAAATGACCCCCTCCCCCTTGCATCATGTTGATCAAATAACTAGAAGCAAAAATGACACCTTTTACAACTAAGGGAAGAAAATGATGCCCTAACTAACACCAAAACATTGACAATCTTAGGGATGTATGTGTGATAGCCACAAACAAGAAAAAACCATGAACAACAAAGCAAATACCTTTGCAAAGCTCACTCATGAAGGTTGCAATGCATGAACAACATTGGCAAGGTTGGCATCAACAACAAAAAAACATTGTAAACAATGTAGAAATCACAAACTTCATACACAAAACATATTCCAAAGTACACATTTCAAGTTCAATTGTGCATTCACATGAAAGTGTTTAGCAAAGGAATAGAAAACAAATTATTCTTAAGCTACAATTCATAAATGAATGCCAAGAAAAAAAAGGCGGTGCCACCACAACACTCATTAGAAAAAATCATGGGGCCTTTTGCCATGTTTAACATCTTGTGCAAAAATGTTTGGTCAACACCATTTTGCTATTGAACAAAATTGACATGTTTGGAAGTTTTTTCATCCAAAATTTACTATATAGTGCATGGGTGGAATTATTCTAGGGAAACAAGATTGATAAGAAAACATTACCTAATTATAATGTAATTTCATGTTTGCACATGTTAATTGACTTGACTTCCACTACTTTTTAAATGAAAAAAACCATACTCAAATACAAATTGCAAAGTCATTTGTTTAGTGGTGCAAAAAATGTTGGAATGTCCATTGAAAAAAAACTCTCACCTATTTTTCACGAGATATGACAAGTTGAGCATATAGGCAAGAAGATAAAATCTAGTAAACACCAAACAATCCACCAAAGAAAAAGCCTCTAAACAAAGAAAGCTTGTCCTTTTAACAATGGTCTATAATTTTTTAGTTTTTTTTTCCTAATCAAGGTAAAGCTCTATATGCATTATTCATTTTGTGCACATGCCCCATGGCAATCAAACCTCCAACTTTGTTATGGTAATTATCAAAATCACTACAAATTTTTGTCACAAAAAAAAATCACACACCTCCTATGGGTGATATTCATTGATATAGTTGATTATGGGTCCTTGGGACTTCAAAAAGGTCCCAACTTTAAACTGAGTGGTGTACAAGTGAAATTCCATTCAACTTTCTACCGATGAGTTTGACTTGGGGGATGCTAACAACTTGTTAGGTTGGGCTTGTTATTATGTTTCAAAAGGGGGGGGGGGATCACACAAAATTTCTATGTACACAAAAAAAACATATTTACATACTATTGTGAAATTTTGAAATATTCAAATTGAAGTTGTCAAAACCTTTTTCCCAAAAAAAATAATTATATTGACGAGATTTGTTAAACTTGTGTCATAGGTACAATCATAGGTATTATTATCCTTGTTAGTGTACAAACATGGTTGAAAAAAGGGTCAAAATGAACTAGTAACCACAAGTGCACCATCCATTACATGGATGCCCATAATTACTCAATTTTGGATGAATGTCAATGGAGTTAATATTTGGATTCACCTTTGTGACCCATTTTATAAGAAATAGGTGTCATATATAAATAAATGGATAGAAAAATAGGTGATTATTAAATAAGGAGGGAGTTCATACATAGGAGGCAAGGGCTGATTTTACTACCTACCTAGGTGGTAGTTTTTTAAAAAAACAACTTGAGCTAACCACCAGCCAAGGCAATGAATGAACATTAAAGTTCTCAAAGAGTTTCAAATCTTAAGACATTGTTCTTTTGATTTTCAAGTTCAAAAGGTTTTTTAAAAAGTTAAGCTTGGTGTATTCACAACTATTTATGTAAAGTTTACCTTGGCACCCCATAACTTTTTACATTATTCCAAATAAATAGAAATCCATAAAAGTCTAAAAGTGTTTGGTTGTTGGCTTATGTTCGGTGGACGGCAAGTTTACTATAACCAAGGAACTAAAACCCAATAAAGAAATTGTTTCCCAATCGCTTACCATCCATCCTTCATGGTGCATTGATGGCTAATAGATGTTGGTTCACTCTAGCCCAAAACAATAACAAAAATGCACTTTTCTAAAGGTGTACTAATGTTGGTTTCATGGGATAGTAAGGTACCTATTCCTACCTAGTTAATGGTTTTATTGGCCTTGCCTTAGTAGGCAAGGATATTATGTTTAGATTGATTATAGAGTATAATAGCTCAACGGATTTTGGCCCTTAGGGAATAGGTCTACTTTTACATGAGGATTTTAGAAAGATGATATTTTGGCTTGTCTTGAAACTTGATATTAATTATAAAATTATAATAAAATTATCCATACAATCATGCCTAATTGGGCCCAACTTTCACCCCCTCTTTGACCCTTCATCCCTTATTAAATGTTGTTTGTAAAGTAAACTTAAACCCTAAACTAGGGGTCCAACAAGGGTCCAAACTAGGAAAACCCAAGATGGGTTCCCCAAATTGACTATAGTAAGGTTTTTTTTTTCACCCACGAATTGCCATGGTTACCTTTTGTTATGGCAACTAGGACCAGGGAGCTAGGGGTTAAGGTGTTATGGGCCTATGGGTTTAAGGTGTTATGTGACTATTGCTTATGCCAATGGTTATTGTTCATTTGGCCTTGGTCATGGCTATTGGTCATTGGCTATTGGTTATGCATAGCGGCCATAGGCTATGGTTATTAGCTATTAATATTTGCACTAAGAAATGTGGCTATGGTTATAACCCATTTTGACTATTAGCCATTATAAACTATGGTTATTGGTTGTGGGCTGTTAGCTATTTAATATTTTAGGTTTTGATTTATAAGGTTTTTAAGGTTTAATTGTTTTGGACATATATAAGGTTATGCATCACAAACTTCATGGGTCATGATTTGACAATAATAGTCGTTCAAAATTTACTTTTCATAGGTTCATATGGAATAGACACGAATGTTATTCATTTGTTTGTATTATTTGAATATCAATGTCATGTGCATTATTTAGGCACAAATGTCATATGCCTATTCGTATTATTTAAACACAAATATTGTATGTCTATTTGTGTTGGTTACACATGAAAGTCGTGTGCACAACTTTCATGTTTAAATAATGCATGACATTTGTGTTTAGATAATACGAACCTATGAAATAATAAATTTCACATGAATTTAGAACAAACCCATGAACCCTGTAAATTTGTGATGTGGGGCTTAAGGTCATGGGAGCTTAAAGATTATGGATATACATATTGATATGAAGGCTAATGTTATGGTAGTTAGTTCCATGGGAGTTAGGGCTATCGGGGGCAAGGGGGGCTAAGGCTATCATAGGGCTATGATTAAGTATTTGGTTTAATAATTTATACCTTTTAAGCTATGGGTTTTAAGGTTTAATGTTTATTGCTTAGGGTTTGATTTTGTAAATTTTAAAGGGTGATTTTTAAAAGGTTGAAGGGGTTTTTTAAATTTTAGAGCACTACTTATGAATAACATTTTCAAGGTAGGGTTTATGGTGGGCAACACCATGGATGCAAACTAATGATGAAACTAAGCTTAATAATGTAGTTTTAAGGTTATGTTTAATGTGTATGTATAATGATGAAGAAAAACTTAAGCCCAATGGAGTGGACTTTGGTGTAGACTAGGAACAATCTAAGATTATAAGGTGTAGTTTAGGGTTTAAGGCTATATAAGGAGGGGTTCATTCTAAACATTTCTTTCTCATTTTCATTTGAGATCAAAGATGTCTTCTTCAAGTGAAAGCGATGCTTCTTTTTATAATAGTGATCATTTCACTTCTACTTCAAGTGATGAAGAGGTATTGGAGGATATGGACAAAGAAGACATGGTTATTTTCCATTGCATGCGGTTCCTTACAACTCCCATGAATTTTTCACATCCCATGAGATTGAGGAGGGGGTGGGGCAATTCATAGACCCAACAGTTGGTGTTTGAAATGTGTTGAATACAATGCGAGTCACACCAAATTTGTTCAAGAGTTTGACCAACTTCACCTTGGTAGAATTTGATGAATTAGCATCCTAGCGGTCGAAATAATTTCAACCCATTCACAAAATATAGGTGAAGTTGTCCTACCACCTTAAGGTTTAAGCTTTGAGGTCTGATTTTTGTCCATTAATTTTGGGTTTTTCACTTAGAGTTGAAGGTTTGTGCCTTGTTTTTATGTTTTAGGGTTAGGGTTTTCATGTTTGAATTCTATGGTTTAAGGTCTTATTTTTATTGTTTATGGTTGGGGTTTAGGTTTTATGCCTTAATATTAAGGTTTATGGTTTAACTTTTGTCCATTAAGGATAGGTTGTAGGATTTAAACTTTAGGGTTAAAGTTTTTAGGTTTGAAATTTAGGGTTTAGGGTCTGATTTTTTATGTTTGGGTTTTAGGGTTTTAGGTTGGGTTTCAGGTCTAATTTTTTGGCTTACGATTAGGGTTTGGGTTTTGGTCCTTAGGGTTAAGGTTTTCAGGTTTGAAATTTAAGGTTTCGGGTCTATTTAAAATGGTTAGGATTAAGGTTTTAGGGTTAGGTTTTAGGTCTGATTTTTTGGCTTAGGGTTAAGGTGTAGGTTTTGGCCCTTAGGGTTAAGGTTTTCAGGTCTGAAATTTAGGGTCTAGGGTATTTTTTGTATGTTTAAGATTAGGGTTTAGGTTTTAGGGTTTAGGGGTTGGGTTTCAAGTTTGATTTTTTGAGCTTAGGGTTAAAGTTTAGGTTTTAGTCTTTAAGGTTAGGCTTTTCAAGTCTAAAATTTAAGGTTTTCAAATTTGATGGGTTTTATTACATCATCACATGTGAGGTTTCAATCATGTTAGGCATGCCCTCCAAGTTGACACCTGAACAATGTCTTTTCAACTTTATTTTGTACATGAAGCATGACAACATCACCATGTATGATGCCTTTATAAACCCTAAACCCTCTAGGGTGTAACTTTTTTGTGTTGAGTTGGACATTATGACATGTGAATCGCAAACATGGGCTTTCGATGCCAAGTTTGTCAAACTTTACAAATAACTTTATTATCTTGAAGGGTTTTGGTTTCTTTTAGAGGGTTTTTTCAAGATTATATTTTTGCTTGGTGAAATATTTGAGTTTCCATAATTCTTCTTTTGCCTCAAGATACTTTTTAATGTAAATGGCAAGGCCACAATGTGACATCTCTCCACTCTCCTTCTTCATCTTCAGATTCGTGCTTGCATTTTGCAATTGGCAATATGGAAAAGTTGTAGTTGCCGTTTTAGCATTTTGAACGTTATGGGAGTTTTGCCAATTAATAAAGAAGATTAATTCTTTTGGGTTGTTGTTTTTCCTAAAAAGCAGGTTAGGGTCAGTGTTTTATTTCTTCGAAATCTCGAGGTAGGTGGGTTACCGAAAGAGGGCTTTAGCCAAATTTGGCTGCATGTTATATGTTAGAGAGGAAAGTACAAAAAGTTTAGGAATTGTGCTTTATATTGGCGATACGCTAAAACCTACTATCTAAATATGGCGAATCTCCAAAAAATCTTCGTAATGTGGCGACAATGTGCCATTTGTACTAAACGCCATTTAGGGCAAATCTGCCAATAGGGTTTTGATCGGACGGTGGAAGTGTTTTAGGTTTAGGGCTCAGCAGTGCAAAGTGAACTCCTCGTCGTCATTCTCTTTCTCTCTTTGTCCTCGTGTCTTCTACCTCTCGGCGTAGTGTTGTTTCTATTGCACGCTCGCTTTGTAGTAGCTCCTCATCATGGCTAAGTTCAAGGTCCACGAGCTTCGGTCCAAGAGCAAGACCGAACTCCTCAATCAGGTGCGTGGTTTTCCTAAACTTCTTGTCGACTTGTTTTGCTTTGTGCAGCTCTTGTTGATGGTCTGATGCTTTGTGAGTGCTACTCATCGCCGCACTCATTCTTGTCTTGTTAGGTCTGTTATGTATTTTCCCCGGAAATTTCTTAGAGATGTTGTTTATATTTTGAGTTTGTGCACTTCGGATGGCAAGATCTGTATGCTCTTTCGGATTGTGATGAGAGCCCACGTGAGGTATTCTTTTTGACTCCGAGGTATTTTGTTTCTGAGCCCATTGTCTGAGCAAGGTAGGTCTGCAAGGATTGCATTGCATTGAAAGTTCTTTCTGTCATCCGGTAAAATGTTTTTCTCGAAGAAGTATGAACAGAGCTTTGGATGTGTCGTTGCAATCATGTAGTTGAAGGAGTTGAAAGCGGAGCTGGCTCTTTTGAGAGTAGCTAAGGTGACAGGCGGTGCCCCCAACAAGCTCTCGAAGATCAAGGTGGTGAGGTTGTCCATCGCCCAAGTTCTGACCGTCATCAGTCAGACGCAGAAGGCCAGTTTGCGGGAAGCCTATAGCAAGAAAAAATACCTGCCTTTGGATTTGCGCCCCAAGAAGACTCGGGCTATTCGCAGACGTCTCACCAAGCATCAGGTTTCAGTTTCCAGTCCTTAAGAATCTGAGCATATTCGTGTTTCTTAAGCATTAAATTGGTTGCAGTCAGGCTATTTTGTTCAATGATTTTTGTTTTTTTGGGGTGGTCTGATTGTGTGCAGTTGTCCATCAAGACAGAGCGGCAGAAGAAGAAAGAGGCTTACTTCCCCTTGAGAAAGTTTGCTGTTAAGGCTTAATTGTTTCCTGTCAGATTGGGAATTTTCATTTGAAGTGAAGGAACACAAAAACCTTCCTGTTGCACTTGTTATTGTTCACAGGGGAATCCTAAGTGTAGTTGCAACTTTTCACTCTGAGATCTTTTAACCCTGGCTGATGAGTTTGGAGATTTAAGAGTTTTGGTTCCATTGTGTTTTCTGGTTTGACAAAAGTTTGTGACTGGTAAGAGCTTTGGCAAGCAAGTTTCTGATTAGTCACAATCACATTGGTCAGATTTATGTGGAGACTGTGTTTTCTTCTCAATCTTGTTTCTGAACATTCAGT
>Ga0209611_10013613_pt1 | contig 11110 bp, 6 predicted proteins | sample S1TSphgellanicum_3_FD_187693 | JGI IMG/M metagenome (GOLD analysis project Ga0209611, IMG submission 187693) | Host-associated microbial communities from peat moss isolated from Minnesota, USA - S1T2_Fc - Sphagnum magellanicum MG (SPAdes) (version 2) | ecosystem: Host-associated > Plants > Peat...
TTGTGAAGTAGGTGGGTTCATAACCATGCATAGGAGAACTTACCAAATTTGATTAAAGATTAAAGGGGGGAATTTTTTAAAATTGAATTCCTTCTATAGTTTGGTGATTTGTTGAAACAAGATAAAAATATGAATAAGGGAACTTGTAATTTTTTTAGATTACATACAAATGTAAAATTTAAAACCATGTTCAAAATTAACATTGTCAATTTTTAAATTATTTATGTTGTCATAGACTTTAAATCATCATAAGTTTTTTTGATGAATTATAAGAAGATTATGGGCTCATAATGGATTTTTGAAATGACAACACTACATCTAACACATAGAAAAAATGAAAAATGTGGACTTAAAAAATATGTCAAAATAATTTTAAAAGAAAAACATCATCAAATGGGTTATAGCATGAAATAAGGAGCCATAGAGTGTGTGGACAATCTTTAAAAACTATTTTTCGAATTTTTGAAAAATCACCATGGGAACATTATATATCAAAAACTTCATTAAAATTTTGACATAAATTCTTATACTTTCAAAATTGTAACTACAAAATTTTCATGAAAATTCACCATGTTTCAAGAGTCCTTTTATATATTTAAGGCACTTAAGAAAAGCATGTGGACATGTGGTTTTTTTGTTTCAAAAGTTCTTTCTTCTTATCAAATGTTCATTAAACCATTTCAATTTTTTTGTGAACTTTAATATAATCCACAAAAAGGGATCCATGTGTTCAAAACATTCAAAAAATAAAAATACATATATGCTTTTAGATTTTGATACTCAAACATTCTTAAACATTATTATAGTTTTGAATTTGTAATCATGGCTTAAAGTAAAGTTATAAATTTGACTATGACCTAAGGCTTGATGTAAAACAAATTGAATTTTTATTTTGTTATGTCAATTTTGGCTTCAAATTTGATATTCAATTTGAAAAAATGTGTGAAAAATACAATATAAACCAATAGAAAACTACCACATGAAAAATGTAGTTCTTGGAAAGGACAATATCCTTGGCATGATTGGCTCCTTATTTCATGCTTTCAACCAAATGAAGAGTTTATTAATGAAATGCATTGACTTTCTTAATATATATTTTTTAATTTTTAAAAGTTCTAAATGAAATGATTGTTTTATCTTTGATAGTCTATTTCACATTAAAAAATTTAATCTTTTGCATGGACTTTTGATCATTCATATGTTTAGGGATATTCATAGGTTGATTTATTAATATTTATAATAAAAATATAGGGAATAATTATAAGATTTATGATTTGATAATTGTTAAAATCGTAAAAAAATCGCTAATGTTAAATTATGGACTTTCAATTACCACTTTTGAGACATGTAACCATGCATCCACCCAACTTAATATTCTTTAAATATGGAGACTTTAGTTTTTCTTCTTTCATAATATGATGAAGTCTTGAGCCCATTATTTCCAAAACAAAACCTTTCAATGTACCTTTTGTCCCTTCCTTTTTCTTCTTGCTAGGTTGTGAAAATTTGTTGAAACAAACATTGCTGAGGTCAAGATTTATTTCCAATTCTATTTTGTATTAATGTCTACAATAAAAGGTGGTGGATTATTAAGGGATTTTTATTGCGACTAGCTAAAATCTCAAGATTAGGCACCCTAACTTTGCAAAATGTTATTGGATGGTGATTGTGAAAACTTATGAAAAGTTTTGGGATGGGCCATTGATCAAGTGATGGGGTGACAAAAAAATGCTTGGTGAATGGCTTTAAGGATTTTGAATAGCATGATTTGAAAAAATCACTTAATGTAATCATCAAAAAAAGAATAATGAAAAATCTTGTTTAAATGTTTGTTATATTTTTTAAATTTTTGATGAATTTAGTAAAATGAAGATATGTTGGCTAGTGGTATCACCCAAGGATACTTTTGCTTTCACCCAATTAATTCAAAATAAAATTATATACAAACATAATGAGATGTCCACATGAGATCTCTTTATGAGATCTCTTTATACTACTGTCCAAGTTAAAACTTTTGTCCATTTCGAGTGAACAATTTAGTATATGAATCAAGCTTGCTCATCTATCCTTCTTCATCCTATCATGTCTCCTTTAATGTCCTGTAGACCTCAATGAACTAAGGAATGCCAATATATATTATGATACATAGACGAAATTCTTATACTCGTTCAATTTATAGAAATCCACTAAGTACTGCGAATGAGTTGTGATCAACATGACAACTGCCCATATGTTGTCATGTTGTTGCAGTGGATCAGACTTTTCAGCAATAGCAGTTACATGTAAGCCAAGATTTAGATCTTCGCCTAATTTATAATTAGTCGCTTCAATGTAAGCTCAATTAAGATCACAAAAAAAATTGTTAAACGATGAGCTGCTGCTGCTGTATCAGAAATTAATTCTAGATGCTTAATAATCATTTGTTCCGTCAATCCCCAAAATTGCACATCAGCTTAGCATATAATAAGATCCAATTAAGCTAATTTTTTTGCGTCTGATCATGATCTCTCGTGGTTCTATGCAATCTCTAGCTAGCCAGCTCTAGTTCGATTCTAGATCACTATATAATATATATATAAGAGAATCCACATTCTAAATACCAATTCCTCTTATCATTCTTCCACATACAATATCAGATGCAGAGATCAGTGCTTGACAAACTGCATGCACAGTTATAAGTGTATATGTACCTACCTGCAGCTCGCTAATTATCCAGCACCACAAGAAGACGTTTTTGAGCTGCAGCATTCCCCTTTTTGAATACTCCCCTAATAAGGGACAGCTGCAGTCTCCTCCCAAAACTAGTCTGAAATATTAGAAAACACCTGTACTAGGGATTCTTGCTGATGACCCAGGGAAATGTGCTACCTGCTGACTGGATTTTACATGCATATTATATTATGATCTAGAGCTGCTTCTCCTTAATCCCGGATCATTGATCACATAAATATGATTAATCTAACTGCTCTGAGGTTGCAGGTAAATTATTATGTTTAAGTGTTGGATTGATCAGAACTTAGAAGAAGTTGCTGCAACAGCAGCAGCAGCAGCACTAGTGCTGAAGGCATTCTATAATATAATTAACTTGCAGTGGATGATATGCTAGATGAGTGATGATCAGTAAGGATAGTATTGATAAGGATTTGACCATGAGAGGGAAAAAAAAGCTGATGTTGAGTTATTTTCTAGGAAGCAGAGATGCGAAGGTCTCATGGCTCATCATCAGCTGATGATCAGCTCCTGGCGCTGCTGCACCTGCACTCCTGGCGCTGCTGCTGCTGCTGCTGCTGCTGTTGCATATTGATGTTTTCTTCCTTGATTGATGATCTGTTTGCATACATAATAGTATTACCTTGACCTGCTGTCGTCGACGATCCTGAGATGATGGAGATGTTAGGCAAATGTGCAGGAGACATGATATTTTCGTGCGTGGGCTGATGAGCTGCCTCCTGCAGCTGCTGCAGCTGCATCACGCCGGCGGCCCCAGTTGTTTGCTGAATTATAAGTTGTTGCTGCAGATGCTGGTGGTGATGTTGCTGGACAAGGGCTGCGGCAGCTGCTGCCGCTTGTCTATTCGCAGCTTGCACCATCGCCAGCTCTGCTTGCAAACTCAACACCTACTCGCAAACATGAACCCAAAAAAAAGGGTGGGGGGCTGGTTTTAGACTTTGAACAAAATAGAAGGCCTGCCCCGGCTTGGACTTGCTAGGACTACGTATACGATCTGCTGATGTAGAGCTCTATGGGCTGCACGGACGCTGCAAATGGTGCAGCTAGGTAGCTTGTACCGGCCCCAATCTGCTCGATCATGATTCATGAGCCGCCAAACTCAAGTCTGAAAATGGTAAATCAACGACCGTATATAATTCCTGTTTTCAAAGCATGATATTCATCGATCGAATTGGATCCTAATGAATGCACCAGCTGAGCCTATACGCATGCTAGCTGCTGCATGTTAAATGCTCACGGCTGCAGATCAAGCTGGTCGAATTCGTCTTTGTCAAACCAGTAGCTAGCAATTCCCGGGCTATAATATAGACTTCGAAATTCTTACGCGAGTTTTAAAACTTGATCAGTCATGAGCAGAGCATGAATTGGGATTGACAGCCTCTGAATACATTATTAAGGCTAAATTGCACGTGAGCAGATCATCTATGGTACTATTGCAACTGCAGCTGCATAATCTGGAACTCAAACTTTGCAAACATTGCGAGGAAGCTGATCATGGTATCGTTCGGAGCAAGTGTGAGGTATAAGATTCTAAGGAAGAGCGTGAATGCGACGACGACTACTGACGTCTAGTGCTGAGGAAGGAACTGTGTACCTGTTGTTGAAGGGCGAAGATGGTGGCCACGCATCCATAAACGGGATCCGAGAGGCGCGCCTGTGCCTCATAACTGATGGTGATCACAGCGTCGCAGCGTCGCGGTAGCGGAATATGCAACAACAGCTTGGCCACGTTGCTGGCACCGAAGATCTTGTGAACCGCCGCGAACTTCGCCGCCCCTTGCTCAGCCCCGAAGTAGGGCGCAAACACGCAGCCACGCACACACTTCCGTCGCAGAAATTTGCACGCACCGCATGGTGCTCCACTGCTCATGGAGGAGGTTATATATAGCGACTTCCTTCTCACCGCTACTTTCTCTTCTTCCCTTGCTGCCTGCAATCTGCAAGCGCCACCTGCAAGGACTCCTCCTACTGACCTCTACGAATTCTCGCTCTAATTTCTCTCGCTATAGCGATGAAGATTCCTAGCTTGAGACCTCCAACCATGTCCGTTTTTCCATTGCAGCTTGCAAGTCATCGCGAGTTCTTAACTGAACTTAACTCTCTAGCGTCAACAGAGCTGCAGTTTCCTTGAGCTCCGACTGATCTGAGACTTCACAGCTAGGAAGAACAGTAATGTTGCTCCGGGTACAGCAGCCCCTGCATTCCCTGGTAGTAGGTTGTCGTGCGCGATTTATCATCAATCGCATCCTGCTAGCTCCTCGATCCAGCCTTCACCTGCTCATCAACCAGCAGCTGTAGTTCTAGCTTGTCTGATCAGCTTTTGATCGCCCTCCAGCATACATTTCCTTGCCTGCTGCAGCTGCCTACACAAACCTCGAGGTCACTTATAGGCCTGTAGAATTTCGAAGCCCCACTCCGCCTGATGCAGCTTCTCTCGTTCCAAGATCGACAAGGCGAGAAAGAAAGTCGTCTTGAGATGCAGCCTGGTCAGCAGTATCACAGAAAACCAGTGGAATTAGTGATCTATAACATATTTGAGCGCAATTGGAGTACGCAAAAACATCCATATGGTAAGTACATTTCCGCAGACTGGGTTGATCGATCGAGAGTCTGGGTCTGCAAATTTTCACCAAGCTCAACTCCAAATGTGCATGAGCTCTGATCGATCATCATGTACTGCTACATGAGCTGATCTCTGGTTGACCATTATATACAAATTCGTATAGTTTTACTTTTGAATCATAACTTCGATATATTGGTGAATGATCGGTTAAAGAAACTTGCAATTAGACTGCACAGATGATATTCATGCCGCTTCGCATTATCTATCTATATCCAAGTCTCCCCAGCAGCGTGCAGGACACATGTACAAACAACTGTTCTGTACTCGAGTGTCGCCACCAGCACACAGTAAGTCTACATATATACCAGCTATGACAACGCACATAATCTCCATAAAGTGCTGCAGCAGCTCCTGCGTTAATCATTCCTGCTCATGCATCAACTTGCGAGCATTTGTATGACCTGATCATGTACTACCAGATCTATGCATTAACATTGACCTCTGGAGGAAGCTGGCCGATGTATGAGAACACAAGCGTCGAACTAGATCTACAGGAACAACAAAAAAAAACATAACATGTATCTGACCTTTGTTTGTGATTAAACCCACAAAAACTAAGAAGAAATAATAACCGGGCGCACTCATATTGAGTACAGATCAGACATATCTGATCGCCACTTGCAGAGCACCTTGCAGTATCTTGAGAAATGAAATTTGATCAACACAAGCAGCTTAGATCTCAGGGACACAAGACTGTGGTTATAATTTCTTCTCAATAAATGCAACATCATACTGGACGATAAATAGAAAAACCAAAGAGCAAGAAAGTTCCAGAAAGAACTTGCTCAAAGCAGAAAAATACAGAGCTCTCTATTTGTACAAGGAGCTCTTGGATGATTCCTTCCCTTGTGGGAAAATTGTCGAACTTTACCTCCAAGATGAGACTAAAAACGCAAGGAGCAGGGAATTATGCAACACAGGGAGTTTTGCAACATTCACAGGGAGCCTCACAGGGAAAGTTCGAGCTGATATGCTTCTAAAACTTCGACAGATGAAACCTGTAACTAGTACAACATAAAAACGCACTGCAGCTCTTCTATTAGATACATATATAGCGCTGGGTCAAGTTTTGTTTAATGCCAGATCTAGATCTGGTCAGAGAACTGAACTACCAGGAGCCTAGCTATTCGCGCACCCCGATCACTCACACATGCACACCCATCGTGACAACACGGACGAGATTTGTTAAGAGACTAGTTTAGTGTAAGGGGGAAACGGAACCTGGAGATCAGCCTTCATGAAGAGAAGAGCAGTCGAGTCGATCGACGATAAATCACTTCGACTGCTGCAACAATGCTTGCACACATGATCCTGATCTGCAGACGCGGCATGAGTATCTCGACAACAAAATTAATTTGTGGCACTTGCTAGTGGGTCGATTTCACCGCCGCTAACTGCTGCACCAGTTATACACACGGGTCCACAGCTAGATCGATGATTTCTTTTGTTAACTAGAAAATCACTTTGTATTCAAACAACCTTATAGATAAGCTGTACATACAACTACTAAAACATTCTTGAGGACTTAGCAATGCACACATGACACATTGCAGTAGTGAGATGGATCAAACCACAATCAACAGCAGCAGCATTAATGAAGTCAGATAAATGAACAACAGTACTCATTATATAATCTACATAGATGCAGCATCTGATCAAACATAACCGCTTATGTAACCAGCTGCTGCTGCAGGAACGTCCCAATATTACAGAGTCTGGATTAACAACACTTATAGCTGTAGCTAGTAGTTGTATGCACAGATCAAACCAATTGCATGATTCCAAAATGAGCTGCTACCAAGAATCGAAAGAAGCTTCCCACATGAAACTCATGATGGTGTAGGTCAAGAAGTTGTAGCTGTATAAGCTGTAAGCAATGCCAGCTATATAGTGCTGCTCATGTTACTACAGGAAAGAAGAGTTTTGTACAACAATATTGTGTAGAGAGGCATGCCCTATATACTGGGGAGAACTCAAGAACGAGAGAAAAAAAACATGTGACAAGAACCTCCAGACTCTGAGAGACACAGAGTGACAGAAGAGGCGCTCAGAACAAAGAGAAAATTGTGTAAGAGAGATATCGAACAAGTGCTTTCTAGAGAGTTGGTCTGTTCTGTTGCAAAGCCCTACTGTAACAAGGTTGTTGGTGGTGGTACTTGAACTTTACAGCCCCAAAAAACACTCCTAGAAAAAGGGAGAAATTAACACTCCCTCAGTATTATTGTTTGTTTTAAATTGGGTGGTTTCCCAATTGTTACCTACCCAGCCACTCAGCAGCTGGCCCCCCTTCTCTAACGCCCCAAACCCCCCCTTCCATCCTTCCTTCCTTCCTTCCTTCCCTCCCTCTACTACTGTTGCCAAAGTCTTGGGAACGTGTATTTTTTGTCAAAAGTTAGGCTCTTACTTGTCTTGAGAACGTGTTTGTTAGTAAAAAGTTAGGCTCTCACAGGTTTGGGAACGTGTTTTTCTTAATCCAAAACGCTCTCTGGTCTTGGGAACTTGTTTTTCTTAATATTAAAAAGCCCTCACTGATCTTGGGAATGTGTTTTTCTTAATAAGAAAAGCCCTCGCTGATCACAGCAACGAGTTTTTCTTTAAAAAAAAGGCCCTCACTAATCTTGGGAACGTGTTTTTCTTAATAAAAAAATCCCTCACTGGTTTTGGGAACGTGTTTTTCATAATAAAAAAAGCCATCACTGGTCTTGGGAACATGATTTTCTTAGTAAAAACATTCTCACTGGTTTTGGGAACGTGTGTTTTCTTTAGTGCAAACGCTCTTACTGATCTTAGGAACGTGGTTTTCTTACTCAGAAACTCTCTCACTGGTCTTGGGAACGTGTTAGTTGCACTTTCTGAGGACCAGCGTTCGAAAACACTCATCAATAGAAAATTTGTCATGAATGAAACCTTAAAATTGGATGGAAATTTTTTGATGAAAACTTTTGACTCAAAAACCTGCCACCACAGATATTGAAAACCCTACTTTGATGAAAAAGGATGAAAACTTAAACAGTTCCATCTGTCCAGGTTACATCCTCCCAACTACTGATTTTTTTTGGACAAATTTCCCTGTTTTCTCGACCAAAAATTTGACATTTCTTTTTTCCTAGTAATTTTTACTAAATGTTGGGAAAAGAATAATCAACATACTTGAAAATTAATGTTTGAGAAGCCTTTTTGGAGGGGGGCAGGGGGGGCAGTGTGGGGGTGGATTTCCCCCCATAAAAGACAAGTCATACACTATTTTTGACAACTTGTCTGCTGCCCAAAGCCCCATCTAGTTACTTACAACTAGGAGCTTACAAATTTTAGAATGTGATTTGAGTTTGGGAAAGCATGATTTGGGAAAGAACAAAATTTAAACTGGGCAAATCGTTGGACAACTTCTACAAAGGATATATATTCAGAACCAAGATTGTGGATAGCAAAGGATGGGTGTGAAGTGTAAACATGAAAATAATGGAAGTGAGCCCCTTAATTGATTCAGCATTGCAAAACAAGCCTATGACAGTTAAAGAACTACAACCTAAAGTTCTTCATTTTGTGCAAGTTGTTTGGTTGTCAAAGAAAATTTGAGGAGGAAAAAAACCTTGTGTAGAAGGAGGCACACTAGTGAAGTAAAAGGACACTGGACAGCAGAGGCTTCTAGATCCAGTCTGAAGGGACAGGATCGCAAGTGTACTAGAGAACCAGTCGATGAAACGGCAGCAAGAGGGAACAAATAGTACCTTCTCTTTTTGTATTTGGTTTTGTAATCCTAGTTTTGGACAATAGTACATACTACACTGGTGTTTTTACCAAAAGGCCGCATGTGTAAGTAGTAACTGCGGTGACTAGGTCAAAATTTCCAACACAACCCAGCCTGGAAACCCCGCAGCTTTACTCTTAATTTAATCAATGGGATGCACGGCAAATGTTGACTACAATGCCAATTCCCATTGGCCCATTTCTACATTGCTTACCAGAAAATGTGTTGTCTGAGCTCCCCTGCACCTTTCCCAATTTCAACATGAGGGTGACTGAAAAAAACTGAGTTTTGTTGCACTTCTCACAGATGAGGTAGCAAAAATGCAGATTTGGCACTGCACTTGACAGAAGAACTCATCAGCATTATGTTCCTCAATGCATGATTCACAATCTGGATCACTTGTACAAAGCACCCCATCTTCTGCCAGATTTTATTCATCTTGTCCAATCCTGTTGATTCTGCACTGACTTCCATCTCTGTTCCGTAGGTGTGTTCTTTTATCCTAAACAACAATGTCACAGTTAGAACCATACTTGGACATCACAAAAACTTCAGTGAAATTTGCAGTGAGATTAGTTGACATAGACTACATGTCTTCTATGCAGTTTAAATGAATAGCTCAAGAACCAGAATTTCATCTCCAAGGACACAAACTTAGAAATATTATGCAGCTTGGACACTACTCTTCCAGATCACCAAAGCTTGAGTTTATTACGTATTAACCAATTAAAATGCTCAACCTTTCACACGTATTTTTACTTCAACTTTCTGATACCCCACACACCTACAACAACAAACTGATACACATCTTGGTTGTGAGAGCAAATCTATGGAAAAACACCACTATTGCACCCAGATGGCCAACCTTTCCCACTTTTCTCTTCAGTTTTAACCTTTTGATACTCCACACCTAGGAAAACAAAAGAAACAGATATATACAAGTCCAGTTTGTAAGTGCAAATCTATGAAAAGCCACTACTCACACAAAAACATAATATCTTACAAACTGATTGGGCACAACAAAAAAAATTGATCTTGAAGGGCAGCACGGGACAATTCTTTTCAATGGGAAATTAGTAACAAGAGTGCAAAAACTATTCGCAAGGAACAAGTCTATCTATAGGAATTAGAAGCTAAATTGCAACAACTATTTCACTGCAGGATCTGGCCTTCAGACACTAGACCAGTGGTAACAAAATCTTTAGTCTTCAGTTTAGAGTTCAATGCGTAACTCATTGTAAGTTGCTGGGGGAAGCTCAAAGGATTCTCACCTTGGAACCATGTGAAACCCAATTCTCCTGTTGCCAGTATGTACTGGATTTTGTACATGCATGTCAATGGGCAAGTACTGCACATGTTAAGGAACCACCAAGGTAAAAAGCCCAGGCAAAGACAGTCCTCTTCTTCTTCTTCTTCTTCTCCTCTTCAATGTTTTTCACTTCAAGGACATTGGATGGTGGTGTATCACCAGCAATTGGCAGGAACTGAAACCCTGTAGAGTGACCAGAGTGACCCACATGAGAGGTTTGATAAGTACTTTGTAAAACAAGCACTTCAAAACAAAAGTACTAATTGAAAAGGCACTCTTCCTGTCTCTGTATTGGGAAGGTCTGCTAAAATGCAATAGCACACCTTTCATGAAAACCCATCTCTTAGATTTCCCTGAGCTTGGCTCACCTGCTGCAAGGTGCCAGACAGCCCACACTCAGAAAATGCAGTGAAGCTATTAGTCAGCCTGCATCACACCTTGTTGAAGCCAACTCCTAGATTTTCCTAGACTTTGGCTTTGCCTGCCTCCTGTTAAGGTGCCAGGCAGCCAGACTTAAAATGCAGTCAAGGTTTACATCACAGGAGTTAATGCCGTGCTCAGATTACTGACCCTTCAGTACTCCCCAGGTCAATAAACACACCAGATTACAAACAAAGATACAATGTGAGTTAATAATATGCTGTGTATTTATCATATGTCCTATCAAATGGATGGCAATCAGCTGAGCAAATCAAATGTT
>Ga0209611_10013614_pt1 | contig 11109 bp, 6 predicted proteins | sample S1TSphgellanicum_3_FD_187693 | JGI IMG/M metagenome (GOLD analysis project Ga0209611, IMG submission 187693) | Host-associated microbial communities from peat moss isolated from Minnesota, USA - S1T2_Fc - Sphagnum magellanicum MG (SPAdes) (version 2) | ecosystem: Host-associated > Plants > Peat...
AAGAACTGATGAAGTTAGTGGGGTTGTTATGGTAGTTGGTCACTGCCATACATGTTGTTGAAGGTCTGGGAACATGCATATGACCATTGTTGTTGTTCAAACTGCTCCTGTTGTTGTTCATTCTGTCTTGTGGTCTTGTTTTCACTTTTCTTTAAGGAGGGGTTTCTTTTTCATGCTTGCCGATTGTTGCCTGTTTGCTGTCCAATCTGAAATATTCATAGCTTTGACAACTCTTTTCAGGTTGACTTAAATTGTCTTCATGAAGATATCTGGTGAATTCAATTGCAATAAGAGAACAGAGCTGAACTCTTTGTGCAGGGCATTCATGGACCATACTTTGCATACCCACCATGAGCTCTTCAATCCAAGTCAATACGTCAAGACCTAATTAGTACTCTGTTGAGGGGATACTGCCATGTTTGAGTTTGTTATGTTACAGTGTTGGCTGTAACATAACAGAAAGCTCAAATGGAAATTTACCACCCTAGGTTGGTATAGGTTTAATCACACCAAAAGAAGCAGGAATCTGGTAATAGGGGACTATTTTTTGTTCATGCTTTCTCCTTGTTAATAAAACTTCCTTCAGCTGATTTGCCTGAAGTCACTATCTGGAAATTGCTCCTTAAAGTCCCGTGTGATAACAAAACATCTATGTAGCTACAGGTCCTTGTGTTTATGAAATTACAAGACCTTTGTCTGATGCCACAACACTGATGCCAGAGTCTTTCCCCTGTTTGCACCCTAAAGATTCACATGCTGGTCAGAAGTTTCTCCCATAAAAGGGTCATAGATCCACCTCAAATGGGTGCAAGAAGGGTTCTGAGGAAGCAATGGTACCACAAAACTGAAAATAACTTCAAAGTTTTTATAGAGCAGTTATCCTTCTATGATGACAGTATAGCGCCTGGATACTGCTCTAGTCAGATTCTACTCTCTTCTTGCAATTTGATGTTTGAGCAGCTCAAATCAAATTAGCAACTATACAGCAGTGGGTAGTGGGTGAGAGGAGGAAATCTGGCAAAAACCAGTGTAGGAAAACACCACAAAAAGGACATGTAGGCAGTGCAGGTTGTTGCAGGACAATTAATGAAGAAACCTGCTTGATGTTCTTTCTTGACAATAGAGTGAAGAATAAAGCAGGTGCAAGCTTTGTTGCCCACCTTGCACAGCAACTGCAGTATCAGGAAGGAACTGCAGAGCAAACCTAAAATTCCCAACAGAAACATCTAGTGTAAGCAGAATATGTTGTATTCCACCAGTTGAGACCACTATGGCAAATATGAGACAATCCAAGACATATTATGTTATGTAAGTCAACTTCCAAACATTAAAATAAGGACTCCACTGACCACAGTTAATTGAAATCCACTTTACTAACAGATTCCTTCAAAGTACCTCCTAAGAAGATTCTAAACGCCCTCAACAGAGGAGACTCAAATATCAAAGGAGCTTAAATTTCACATGTGCAATGAGTTACAGATGAAGACTGAAATAGCCATTTTAGCTTGATAAGAGAAACAATCATGAGAATAACAAACCTGCAATGAGATAGAACAAAACGGGAGTTTGTGGTTGATGTCATTACTATTCAATTCAACAGAATGACAGTAAGCTACTTCAGGGGATGTCAGTGGTACAACAGCATCACAGAAAGTGCAACCCTCCAACGACTGCAGGTCACTTGATGGGAACCTGCTATTTCAAGCAGCATGATTCAATGTTAGAGAACAAAGTTCACTCTATATTGCACTCTATAGAACCCCCCCACAAATTCCAGAACTAGGAAGAAGTGAATCAATGGCAATTATTCAATATGCAGTGAATATCCAAAAGGGTATATAATCTGCCAAGTACTGCACTGGTCAGGGTGAACCAACACCTACACTGGTATTTCACCTTCATGAGTGAAGGCTCTTAATGGTTATATTGAAACTGATAAATGTTAAATTTGGACCTGGAGACCCTGATTTAATCTGAGGAAGGTATATTTATAATGTTTAGAAGCATTTTTACCTTGGTACCAATGTAGGTGCTGATTTGCCCAAGGCTCACTAGTCAAAATTAACAAACCAGCTCTTGCACTCTCAACCATTCATAATAACTATTTGATGTCTGACAGTACAGAACCCATAACCTTACCTGCTGGTAGGCACAGTTGCCCTTTTCTCAAGACAACATTGGCAAAAGACATACATTTCATATTAAGTTCATGTCTGGAAAGATCCATGGGATGAAAATGATGGCTAGGACTTACATATCATCACTTGAGTAACGCATGTGAGCTGCTACTGCAAGCAACTCAGGAAAGATCACAGAGCCATTAGCAAGAACCCAATCAGCCGTCAACCACAATTCTGTTGACTTGTCCTTCAGTACATTTTGCTCATGTTCTGCTACCTCAAGTGATGCTGCTGCAGACAGAGTGAAAAGAATCAACCGTTGATGAAGTTCATGCTCCATGTGCCATAGGTGTTTCTTCCATAGCTGTTCTTGTTCTGAGGTAAGGGCTAATCCACCACCCTCCCTAGGGATCCCCAGCAAGCCCATATGGATGGTCTCATCTGTTCCAGTGTCCCAATTCTCTCTGGAGCTTTCCCCATTAAGCTCTTCAAACTTGCTATGTCCCAATAGCAGGTGCCTGTAGATGACACAAGCCATTTGCAGTTGACAGAATGAAGCATTTGCAAGACACAACTGTAGGCTCCCAACAGACATGCATAAAGGGTCAATCATGAAGTGATTGTGCTCCTTCCAACAACTCTGTAGCCAACCAGATATGATTGAGACCATGACTTGAATGCCTGCCAAGCTCTTGAGAAAGGAGAGTGCTACAATTACATCCCACATGACTAATGCTTCTGTATAATCTTCCATGTGGTGGAGGGTTGAAGCTATCTGTAGACCCTAGTTAGCAAGATCTTCGGGCCATAGATTCTTGGCTATGGGGATTTCAACCATGCTGTCTCCCATATTGGCAAGTAGTCCTTTGAACTATTGGCCACCCACCCAAAAGAGCTGGACCACTCCCTTCTGTGTCTTGAAAGAGATAACAAAACCACTGGACGTAATCTCCAAATACTCCAATTTCCAATGAAGTTGCATCACAACCATCAAAATGCAGCTGCACACTAGAGTCCAAATGACCTACCTTGATTGGTACATTGGGTCCAGCATTTTACTGGTGATACCACATACCTGATCACAGCACTTTGCATTAGTTAAGCTATCTCAGACTCAGAACTTCTCTTCTTGATCATCTTCACTCTGATCAACTTCAGTATGCATCAGTTGGGCTCTTAGACTCATCACCTCTCTTCCTAATCATCTTCACTCTTATCAACTTCATACAATGTTACTCCAACTCAAGGATGTATGTGCTCATGTGCCATTGGATTTTTTTGACTGAAACCCAAAGAACATAGACCTTAAGGTAATAACCCCTCTCATGCCTTCAATTTGATTTGCAGCTTGCACCCACCACAATGTGAAACATAGGATCAAATGAAAAAATATGGGTGTATTAAGATATGGCAATCTGGGTACAACAATTGGGATGAACACATTATGGTGACAATGTGTGTACCCAACCCTCTGCCACTCTAGTCATGCACTCATCACAGGTTTGGGAAAGAACTAGTACAAAATTCAAACCCTAAATCCACCATGTTTAGCAACATGTGACTATCCAGAACAGAAGCAGGGGCATAGTCCAGGGAGACAGAGAACCATACCACTGCCATTGCAAGGCATCTTGGAGACAATGTTATGCCATAAAATGGATCCAGAGCTGAGGCAGCCAGCTGTAAGACAAAAACAAGCAATGAAAGATGAAGCACGAGATTCCCTAGTACTTAGAAGTATATCTCCATGGGGGATTGCATCCCAATGGGGGAAAATCAACAATTCTGAGTTCTCGAATTTTTGATTTCTAAATATTTCATGTCTAAAACTTCAAAGCACCATAATTATCAAAAAACTTATCCAATATATGATCATTCCTATAGCCCTCATCAATAGCTTTCTAACACTAAGTTATTGGATTAATTTGTTCATCCAAATTCTGCTCAAAGTGTGTCTACCTATCTTGGACGTGCTTACGACCTACAAATATTTATGTAATACTTATTTTTCTAAATTTATGTTTACATATTTCATTTTATAACACTCTTGTCCTTTTTATTACTATAAAAATCATGTTTTGTACTATTTTAACTACATGTTTTATTTTTGCCATTTAATATAACCATAAAAATAACCAATGTGATTTTCAACAAAGATTTTTTTTTGGGAAAAAATGGTTCAATGTCATCAAATTTTGAGGGAAAAAAAATCTGAAATTGAAAGATTTAGACAATAATATTCCCCCCAAAAAAAAGCTACTTTCCTCTTTTGACCTATAACCAAATTTGGCTAAATCCTCTTGTGGATGATCACTAGACTACCTATTTCACAAATTGAGGAAAAAAAAAAAAAAAAAAACTATGTGTTAATACTAATTAAATTATGCTAACCTTTTGTGTGTAAAACTATTTGCAAACAAGGAAAAGAAACTTTGGTGAGCACAAGTTCCATGTATTTTTAAAAAATTTAACTTGACCCGTTTTCATGAATTTGACAATCAATTGGACAAAAACAAGGGTTTTGACTCATGCAAAGGAGTTTTTTTTTTTTTGGGAGGATTTTATATTTATATTTATATTTTTAAAAACAATTGTCAGATTTTGATGATAGGTTCTAACATGTTGCCAAAATATAAATTAGGGTTCCAAAAATTAGGGTTCCAAGACTTTGTTACTTTCCCTCTTTGACTTGCACTCAAGTTTGGCTAAGTCTTCTTGTGGATGATCACGAGTACCCTATCCACCTACCTACCTACCACCCTATCCACCTACCTACCTACCTTACGGAATTCAAAATTTGAAAAAAAAAAAAACATCATTCTCCTTATCCCCAAACTTTGAGCTTCCACATGCATTAAAAACCACTTTAAAACATGAGTAGGAAAAAATAAAAATGGGCAAAACCCCCTTTTACCCCTTTTCATGTAGTTTGAAAATAAGGTTCTTTCTTTCGTACTTTTTTGTCCACTTTTGGGCGGTGTTTTTTGGGGGTGAAATTTCACCAAATTTTGAGCTGAAAAATATGATTTTGACCTACACAAAGGATTTAATGGAAAAACAAAAAAAAAGAGGACCCAAGATCACCAGATTTTGAATGAAAAAAATTAAATTCCAAATCACCAGATTTTTTATGATAAGTTTTAGTACATAGCCAAAAATATAGAAAGATTCTGGGTTTTTTTTTTAGAACTTTCATATCTAGTATGTAGCCAAATCTGGCTAAACCCTTTGATGGATGATTGCCACTTCATGCAAATAACAAAACTAAAAAAAAAAAAAAAAAAAAAAAAAAAAAAAAACCTGCTTTTGGGTGAATGTAGTCTTATTGCCTCCTACTAAAAAAACCAAAATGCATATATATACTCACAAAATAATTTTTTAAAAAAATAATAAATAAATAAATATTGTGAAAGTTGCTCATTCATCCCTTTGAGAAGAGACTCCATGCATCATGACTAGATACTTTTTGTTTGTGATAGGCTCCAAACAAATCTTGAGAAAAAAATCAATGGAACTTGTGACATGGTCAAATTCAAAAATTAATTTGGGTTTAATTGCTCAAGAAAAAGCTTTATTTGTTCACATATTTCACAGTTTAACCAAAATTGATCAAAATTAGTAATAAATTTGTGAACAATATCCACATATATATATATATACACACACACAAAATCCTATTTTGATGCAATTCAAAGTTTCATTTTTTTATCAACAAACAAAAAATCAAACTAATTTGGTTTTGTCTTTGAGTCATATTATTATCTTGAAGACATCCATGATATAAAAAATAACCTAATATAATAATAATTATGGCTACCCAAAAAAAAGCCACTGGAATTTCTTTTTCATGTTGTTGTTGTTGTTGTTGGTCAGTGTCAGAAATTTCATCAAAATTTCAATCTAAAAAATATATTTGGTGCATAATTATTGTAGTTTGACAAATTTTGTGCCTCACCCATTTTAATACAAAAGTGTATATAAATTTAATTTAATTAATTAAATTAAAAGTAAATTATATATATATATAGTAGTTTGACATTAATGTAGGATGTGCCATTAGTGTTCCAATATAGCCATTCTTCATTCCTTTTTTGTCTTGGAGAGTTTATTACTAGCCTAAGAGAGTGGACTAAAATGGAAAGAAGAAGCTGAACCACACAACAACTTCTTTTAATAAAATATTTGGACAAAAATAATGTACAAGCAATTAATTCCCCAGTTGTGGCCAATAATGGCCATAATTTTAGTGTCCCATTAAGGCAAAATTGATAACAAAATTATTATTATAATAACCCAGGCAAGTATTATTTATTGCCGAATATTACATTAGCTATTTATAGTTCTTATTAGGTACTTTGTTGCTAAAACTCAAGTTGGGTGGAGCCATTGTGGGGAGGGTGGGGCCATGTTTTCTTTTGGTCAATTTTGTGGTTAGGTAGTAGCCAAAATAATGGAGTGGCCAACATCCATAGGAAAAAGATTTAGCCAAATTTTGGTTACAAGCAAGCTAAATATGAAAGTAATTTATTTTTAAAAAAACCTTTCTATATTCTTGGCTACCCTACTTGAACTGTGTATGGAAATTTGGCAATTTAAAAGATAAGAAATAAAAATTGCTCCAATTCTGACTACTGAAAATCTCGAAAAGCACTTGACTTTTGCAGCTTTTAATTTCACTGTTTTGGCTAAATAAGAAAGAATTCAGCATTTTTAATTTCACTTTTTGGCTATATACATATATATTAGCCAGAAAAAATGGGGTAAGAGTGGGGAAGGGTGAGGGGGAAGGGGTTTTGTGTGAGTGTTTTTGTGTGTGTGTGACCTTGTCAATTTCAAATTGTACTAAATTCATTTGTGTCCATGTTTTCATGCATGTGACTTTGTGCGATTTTAACATTGTTGGACATCAATTCAAAGTAGTGCAATGGATGCACAAAAAACAAATCGAAAATTGTGTATTGTGACACTAAACTTTGCCTTACAAAACTACTTCGCAACCCATCATGCTTTGTTTTTGCACTTCGTGTCACTTGTGTGTGTTCCTGTCAGAAAAAAGGAACACATATTTCCCACAACTCCTCACACTGATCATGCTTTTCCCAGTTGTCCTTGGAAAGAAAAAACAGCCTGCTTACTTACCTATAACTCAGAAACAAAGGACTTCAATGGAGCACGCTTGCTAATGATCATTAGCAGAATGGTATCAGAAATATGCAAACAGGTGTCTCTGCTACAAGGAAAGTGACTTTGAGGACACACAAAAAAAAAGGTTGAGATCCTTTCAGGATTGTTCCAGAAATTTCCTTGAGGTATTGACCACCTTAAAAAGACTTAAAAATAGACACCAATTCTGTTACCACAATTCAATGTTCAATGTATAGCTGCTGGAGTTACAAGGTGGAAAGTAAAGCACGAGAGAGAAATGAAATCACAATAATGGTTTCAAAAGCCTACCTGAAGTTTCACAGCATACTGCCGAATATAGGTAGTCAAATCAAGAGATCGGGATCATTCGGGCCCTTGGCAAGTCTCCACCAGTTTGCACACATGACAGCAACCAGGCACTGTTGGATTCGTTGCCACCAACGTAGGTAGGTAGCAGGGAGAGGGGCTTCACAACAATTTGGAAGCAACAAGAAGTTAAAAGAGTGAAAACAAAAAAAGTGATAAGAATTCAAAAGTCTCTGGAACAGAGATCCACAAACACACACCTGTTGCTGCATCATCAGACAAATTCAAGTCAACAATTCTGTATTGCGGCAATATCACACATTTCAATTCAAATAGGGAAATTATTAAAAGACTCATGCTGCTTCTCCTCTATCAGAGAGCAGAGAAGTTGCTGGTTCATAAACCACTAAATTCTCTATTGTCGAAGAAACCAGAAGGTCAATGCAGTTGTTCTGCAATCCACTCTGATTATGTGACATTATCATCTTACCGAGAACAATGATTAGAGAGGAGACTGTATATCACAATTCTGTGAGACAAATGAGCTGCCAATCTAGCAGCTTCTCAGCTTGTTTCCTGCATGCTTCTGACAACAGAACAGTAGGACACACCCTGACTTTCAAGCTTTACATGCCTACTTCCATTTCATGATGCATCTAATAGTCAACAGCATCCATTCATTCTCAAACAAGCTGCAAGATGGGAGGACCCTTTCCACTGTGGAGTCCTCAATCAAATTTGTACACATCTGGTATCTCAACTGGATACCTATCAATGCAATGTGCCCAGGGTGAATGCTTCGATGGCTTGATTGTGCGAAGGGATTGCCAAACTGCACTATTGCATTTGAATCCACTTCCAAAAGCAATCTGCCAGACTCGGTTGCCTTTCCTAACACGACCCTTGGCTTCAGTATATGCCAATTCATACCAGATAGATGATGAGGATGTATTTCCAAATCGGTATAGTGTCATTCGTGATGCCTCACAATGTTTCTCAGTGAGCACAAGATTCTTCTGCAGCTCATCAATGACAGCACGACCTCCAGCATGGATGCAGAAATGATCAAAAGCAAGCTTGAAATCAGGAATGTAGGGTTTGATCTTCACATTGAAGAACTTGCGAGCAACCAAGTTGGCAAAGAAGAGGATCTGTTCTGAAAGTGGGAGCACGAGAGGACCCAAGGTAGTGATGTTTGCCTTCAATGAATCGCCAGCAATGGCCATGAGGTCCTTGGAGAGGGACACGCCCATCCTACCTTCACTGTCTTGCTCCTGGTACACACATCGGTAGCTGTTGTCATCTGCTCCTTTGTGCGTCCTCACAACGTGACTGAGCTTGTACTTGGATCGTCTCTTGTCCGTGCCTTTGTTAGAGAGCAAGATGGCAGCTCCACCAACTCGGAACAGACAGTTGGGTATGAGCATGGCTCTGCGGTTCCCGAAATACCAATTCTGGGTGATGTTTTCTGTGCTTACCACAATAGCATAGGTGCCGCCGTGCACTTGAAGAATGTCCCTGGCAAGGTCAATGGAAATTACACCTGCGCTGCAACCCATTCCTCCCAAATTGTAGGTCCGAATATTACCTCGCATCTTGTACTTGTTCACAATCATGGCAGAAAGAGAGGGAGTGGGATTGAAGAGAGAGCAATTCACAATCAGCACTCCAATCTCCTTGGGCTTCACCTTCGTTTTCTCGAAAAGCTCGTCCAAGCAACCAAACATGACGGTTTCTGCTTCCTCTCTGGCTGCCTTCATGGTGGGACATGGAGGAAGCTCGTGCATGGCGGGAGGAAGATAGGTGTTCTCACCAAGACCCGATCTCTCCATGATTCTTTTCTGGAACTCGATGCTCTTCTCCTCGAAGAACCCCGAGATCCTGGTGCGCTCGATGAAGACATTGAAAGCGACTTTCAAACTTTCGTCCTTCGGCAAGTAGCAAGAGTAATCCACCAAGTAGATCGGTCTGGGCCTTGACATGAAGTAGACGGTGGCCGCGAAAACCATGAGCGCCGAGCAGATGAGCACAACGACGAGATTGAACTGCAGATTTTGCCAGAGCTTCCAGATATCGTCAGACCCTAGGCGGCCAACCTCCAGCAGTATCCCCAACAACAACGGAATGAAGAGCAGAGTGAGGAGATGAGTGATGAGGTAGTGATATCCCAGCTTCACATACTTTATGTTCACAGACTGCAGGAAATCCGGCAGCCGTGGTCGCTTGGAAATCTGTACCGACATCATCCGAGTTCCACCGCCATTCAGCAGACTGCTGCGCTGTTGTTGTTGTTGTTGAAGACCCTGACCACCGAGGGAAGAAGGATCCCGCGAGTCCGGAGGTGGTGCTCCTTGTCCTCCTTTCGCCATGATGATGATAAATCTCTTCAGTAGAAGAAATCCTTCTCACACCGAAGAGGAAGCTCCCCTTCCAAAACACAGATCGACCAGGAAGCAATTGACTGCAAAGGAGACTCCGACGACGACGCCAGCAGCAAAAAGTGCTGGTGGAAAGACGGGATGTTCAAGAAGAAGAAGAAGAAGAAGAGAAATTCAGGCCTCAAAACAGAGCAAACGCGATAAGATCGTCATCATCTGCAATACAAACATGCACTTTCTTCTATCTGTAACAGGTATATGTGTTTCTCTGTCTCGCTGTTTCTCTTCTGTCTCTCATACACACAAGCACCTAGAAACAACGACGACGTCAACGATCGGACTATTATGACAACCAGCAGCACATTTTCCTGAACTGGAATCAATGAGAAGAGCAGCAATAACAACAACAACAACAAAGCTTGGCAAACCAAACACGGGGGTTGATGGTTAGGAAGAAGCAAAAAACACCGAAAACAAAAAACCTGGCAAGAACCGAGGTCGAACAAGATAGAGACAAAACACACACACACACACACACACACACACAAACAAAGCTGAGACGAAGGAAGGAGTCAATGGAAGAAGAAGAACAAGTAGAACAGATCACAAAAGTCGAAGAAACAGAAAAAGTAAATATTATTGCTGTAGCAGCAGCAAAAGAAATAATACTTTGCAGTTCTTCAAGCAGAGACAAACAAATAACTAACTGGTGGTCAGAAAACAAGAGAAGGAGCAGGAAAACTCGGAGGAGCAAGAAGAAGAAGGAGAAGACGAAGAGATCCGAAATGAGCAACGAATTGGAGCTATTGTTGCTATTTTATGGTTTCCGAGCTGGTGTCCATCTGTGCGAATGACAAGATCCACTGCTGCAGACAAACAATCCGCCATTAAAAAGCCAAGGTTTTGGTTGCAGCCAGAGCAAGGGAGGGCGGAAAGAGGAGGAGGAGGAGGAGGGGGGCTGCTACTGCTGCTGTTCTCGGTGGAGCTTTGTTTTTTCGTTTTTTTTTGTTTTTGGATTTTTTTGGTTCGCGTTTGTTGCAACAGCAGCAGGGAGCAGCAACGACAAACAGAGGTGTAACAAATGGCGCACGATGCATTTTCAAAGCCCCCCACCCCGCCCCTCCCCTCCCCTCCCCTTCCCTTTACTTCCTTTTTGTCTC
>Ga0209611_10013615_pt1 | contig 11109 bp, 14 predicted proteins | sample S1TSphgellanicum_3_FD_187693 | JGI IMG/M metagenome (GOLD analysis project Ga0209611, IMG submission 187693) | Host-associated microbial communities from peat moss isolated from Minnesota, USA - S1T2_Fc - Sphagnum magellanicum MG (SPAdes) (version 2) | ecosystem: Host-associated > Plants > Peat...
GGGTGAGGTCAAACCTCTTACCCAGGTCAGGTTCTCAAATGCCCGGACCCACCCAACACCCACCCAACACTGGTCGAAATTAGGTTTTAAGGTTTAGATTAGGAAGAGGGTGCCGCTTTCCAATGGCTCCCCCTCTCTTCCCTAAACCCTAAACCCTTCTTGTGAATAGAAAGGGACTGGAGTCCTCAAGTTCTTGTTCTTCCTCTCCCCTTGTTTGTTTGGTGTGTTTTAAGTTGCAAGGTCTGTTGTTTATTTTATGTGTTGCAAGAATTCAAGTTACTTAAAGGTTTCAATTTTTTTCTTTTTTCCTTTAAACCCTGTTCCTTCATTATTTACTATTTTTTTTTTCTCCTCTTTCCCCCTCATTTTGCTTCTTTTTGTTTCCCCTTCCTTCCTTTGTCTTTTGTTTCTTTCATCTTTGGTCATCATTTCGTGTTTTTCTGCCTTCACCCTAGTGCTTCACTTCATGTCTTGTTGTCTCATCTTATTGCTTCATCACGCCTTGTTGCTTCATCACATCTTGTTATTTTGTTGCATCCTGTTACTTGATGTCGTTGTTTTTTCTTGTTGCTTCACCTCATCCTATTGTTTCACCTTGCTTTGCTACTTCACTTTGTGGTGTGCCCTATTATTTCTCACCTCGCCCTATTGCTTTATGCGCCTTATTCATTTGTCTCGCCTTGTTGCTTTGCTTCATGCCACACCTTGCTATTTCCCTTTGTGCCCTATTGCTTCCCCTCGCCCTGCTACTTCCTATAATTGGCCTCATTGTGATGCTTCCTCTTTTGCCCTATTGTTTTTATTGGCTCGCCCCACTACCTTGTGCTTTTAAGGTACCTATTGTCACTCCCTCTCATTGTTTCATCTTGTTGTTTCATTTAACATTTCGCCTTGTTGCTTGCCCTATGTTAACTGGTACCATATAACCTTGGCCATTTCAACACATGTCCATCAAATAATTAATTAATTTTGAAAGTTTCATTTCAACAAATGGAATATTCCTAAATATTCACTAATATCTTTCACAAATTTTTTTATTTAAAAGAAATATTTTTTGAAAATTTCAACAATTTTGAAAATAATATAATTAGTGTTGAATTGGCCAAGGTACTACAATATTTCCCCATCATTTTTCTTGATTGCAATTTCTTTATTGCAAGTGAAGGAGCGTGGAGCATATTAAACATGTCCTCTTGCCCTTTTCTTTTCATCTTCTTCTTTTTTTGGAGTTTTAATGAAATATTTTTCTTCTATTTTTTTTTTCTATTCCATTTTTTTTTTCTTCTAGTTTTTTAAATTATTCTTTGTGCTTCTTTTGTCTTTTGTTGTGTGTGTTTTTAATTTTTTTTTTGCTTTTTTGTGCAATGATTTAATTTTTGACAACAATACATGTCCCTTCATTTTTTTGTTAATCATGATGAGAGAGAATAGTGAGGAATTTTGAGTAGTTTTCAAAACTCTACCCCATAATTTCTTAAGCCCTTAAACCTTTTGTTTGTAAATACTTGGTTTTTTTGACTAATTTTTTAAACCTTAAATCTCATTTTTTTAACTTTTAGTACTTTGTTTATAAATGTTTTGCTATATCATCTAGTTTTGTAGTTTCCCAACTACCACTTTGGAACAAAAAAATATTTGTTTTCTCCATTAACTTTAGATATATCCTTGAAAATTTGTTAATGGATTAGTCGTATATATATGAAAATAGAACAAGTTGTAATAATGAAATAAGTGAAATACGCATGAATGATGTAATTATGGAAGAAGAGGCTAAGAAAACCTATATGTGCAAATTGGAAACCCTAGTGTGGAAACTAAAGGAAATAGAAATGAAGTGAAGGAAACTAAAGAAGTAATGAAAATTAACCTTTAAAAGTTGCATGTTTAAAAAAAATTCTAAAAACATCATGAAAAAATATCTTCATGTTGGAGCTTTTATTGTGTAAATGATAATGCAACCATTGATCTTGAAAATGCACAAATCATGTGTTGTATATTTTGTCATAATCATCCAATAACTACAACAAATTCAAGAACACAAACAAAAAGGATTAATTTCTTACAATAAAACAAATGGAATAACTTTTTTTTTTTAACATGTGGATGCAAATCATATGTTTATTGCAAACAAGTTTGAAGAAGAAGTGATTAATTTAGTGAAACAAATAGAAGAAATACATCTTGCAAAAAAAAAAGTAAATATAACTAGAAGGTCAATCTCTAAAACTTTACTATGAAAGATTCTTTCCAAAAAGAAGGTGTGCCACAAAAAGAATTTCTTAAGGACCTTAGTCTTTTAATTGTAAAACTAATTTACCAATATGATTTGTGGAAAGTATGTGGCTAAAACAATTAACTTTACATTTATGTCCAAAGTTAAATTTCCCTTCAAGAAGACAATTTTCACAAGAAACATTACCAAGATTAGTGGAAAAAACTATATATATATATATATATATATATTCTTCTTGCATTGGCAAAATGTCATTTTGCAACAACTAGCTTTGATTTGTGGATGTCCAAAGGAGCTTAATTATGATGTCTTTGCCTTAGTTATTAATTTTTTGGGGAAGGATTGGTAGCCAAAGCATGTGATTATTGGCTTGTTTAAAACGATAAAAACTATAGGCCAAGCGTTGGTTAAAAGTTTAGTAGATTTGTTGGATAAATATGGGTTGATGAAAAAATAATTGTTTATGTCAAAGATGAAGGATTTAATCTCAATGTCATGACTTATGCATTGAAATTTGTTGTGAGTTGTGAATTTTTGGGTTTGGAAGAAAGTTTCATAGGAACTTGTTTTGGGCATGCCTTTTTAAAGGCACATATGGCATAACTGAGGAAAAGGTTTGCAAAAATCTGTTCATATGAAGTCTATTCAAGCATATTTGAAAAAGTGCATCGCATAGATTAAAAACTTTGGGAAGGGAAGGTAGGAATGAAATTGAACACTATAATGAAAACCAGATATTCTTTGAGTAGTTTTTAAATTTTTACTCTTTAATTGAATGAGAATACTAATTATTTGTTGTTCTATTTTGCAAGTTTGCTAGAAAGATTATTATGTTTCAAGAGGTATTACAATTTTGTTCTGCAATTGTGTTATGTTATGACAAGCAAATTACTATGAACCTTATCGATTGAGTGCTTCCATCTTTAACTTGGCAACTTTGTCAAATTATTGTGGATTGTCTTTCTCCAATTGTTTTTGCATGTATTCTTAACCAATCACATGGTCATTAGTTACTTAATGATGCATTACACTCTGCAATGTCGATGAGTTTAAAACTTAAAGAAGAAAATTAAGTTGTTCTTTCATCTGAAAGCCTAATGGAAGGAGATTCAAGTATTGCTAATGAGTTGGCTTTGTTGGTTTTTAATATTAGAAAGGAAGTTTGTGATGTGTTAAATTCTTTCCTTTCAATCTTAACCAAATACGAAAACAAAAAAACTCCTAACATGATTTCTTTGATGTTAAACCCTAGGTCTAAAAGTAATATTTTCATTTGTTGGACGAGAGCAAATTGTTAATCTTGTTGAGGAATATGATAGAAAGTCTTTATATCCTATGTTGGTCAAATGTTATGAACATTTACATCCTTTGATAAGGTCAAAATATAAATTCTATTGACCAAGATTTTTTTTTTATCGAGATTGCAATTTGGATATTTTAAACAAACTACAAATACAAGTGAACCAACAGAATAGCTTATCAATAGAGAGTTGTTGATTTTTAAATGGTACCAATTGGATGTTAAAAACATCAAATGTCCTCTCCAATGATGGGAGAAACATGAAACAATGTTTCCTACAGTTGGTTTTTTAGTTTTACAAATTCTAGACATCGTTGGATCATCACATATTGAAACAAAAAAGATTTTGTCATTGGCTGGAATACTTACTAACCTTAAGAGATGTTGTTTAAAAACTGAAAATTTAGAAAAAATGATATTTGTCAAAAGAAAAACTAGTCTAATGACCTTTACAACAAGAAGTATATCTCCATCTAATTTAGTAGAATTCCTTGAAAGAAATATAGATTTAAAAGAAGAATTAGAAAATTTTGAAAGTGACTTTAAAAGGGATGAAATTGTTGAAATATGAAAATAGAATAAAAATAATGTTGGTTATGTTTTAGAAAATTGCTTGTAGCATCAGTTGTGATTTTTTAATTTTTAAGAATTAAAAATAATAATATTTAATATTTATTTTTTAATTAAAAACTCATAACCAGTTGGTGAGATCCGCCAATTGTGTTCTCAAATTTACAAGAACTGGCATTGTGAGAATCAATAAAAAAAAAACTTTGTGTTCTCAAATTTACAAGAACTGGCATTGTGAGAATCAATAAAAAAAAACTTTGGTAAAAATGACTGCTACCCTGACCTGGTGTATAATTTTTTTCTAAAAATTAAAAAGTGAGAACTGAAACCTTTTGTAATCTTATTGTGACAAACTGGATACAGGTATCAAAACAATCCAATACCCACCCAACAACTGCAAATACCTTAGATCTCATTATACATTTGTGGTTTCATGTAAAGCCCAAGATTTTAATACCCAAAAACAAGTATTGTCAATCAACATATGGGCTTGGACTAGCTATAGCTTTTGATGGGTACTTTTGATTTTGGCATATTGCATCTAAGGTGAACAAATAATGTTTAGCCAATTTCAGAAACATGTGAAAACTATTGACAACCTCATCTAATTTAATGAATATTAGAGTTCCCATTTTTAATATGACATATGTATTTATTGATTCTTCAATGTGTTTAGAAAGAAAAGGAAACATGGATTTACATGAAAACCCTATCTACAGTTATCAATTAGATGAAACCAAATCTCTATTTTCATGATTAAGAAAAGGCTGAAGCCAAATTAACACTTCTTCGACCAGCCACAGAGAATTCCAAAGAAGGAAAGACAAAACAGAGAACAAAGAACCAAGAAACGAAAACAAGATAAAATACAAAAGCTGTATGAACAACAGTGCCAGGGGAGAGGAAAAATATGGACCATGTGAAATAGGGGAAAAAGATATTTAAAGACATGAAAAGAACCCCCAAAGCAATGCATGCAAACCAAACTAACCAAAAATGGTTACATCCACAACAATCAAAAAATGACCCACCCAGTTTTTCTTCACCATGCTTTGCAAAAGAAAAAGGAGAAATCATTTTATTTTTCGCCATGGTTACTTGAAAATGGCACTGTTTTTTTAGAGGTAGTTTGTAGGCAGAAAACTACTTCTAAAATAGCAAGAAAACATCAGAAAAAAAAGATTCCAAATTTGGTGGTCAAAGCCAGAAACAAATTATGCTGATATCAATTCATACTACAGACTCTAAGCGTGTACCTCCAGTGAAGACCCATTGGCAGGGAACTTGAATTGAATGGCAAAATCCACAACCCACTTGCAACTGCAGTCACAAACCTAAACTGTCTACTCTACCCATTTCTGAGAACTCATAATTTCTGGCAACTAATCTCTGGTGTTGAGCAAACTTAGTACAAAATGAGAAGGTGGTCAAAAGAATGAATGGATGTGCTTTTATTGCTGAAAACTGAGGTATGGATTTCATACCCACAAATTGTGATGTCTGAGAATAATCAATCCCTTGGGCATCTGCATCACCTGACAATCTCCACTAAGGTTGCAGCAGCAAAAACAAGGAACAGTGTACCACCCACATATGCTATCACCTGTAAACACCACACACTCTTGTCAACCAACTTGTATAATTTCCAAACAACATGCCAAACAAGCTAGCTACACCATTATAAGAGGTCAGAAGCTGCTGTCATTCAGTGACAAAAACTCCTAGAGATGTACAGCTCACATGTGAAAAACAAACTAAAAACTCAATGGAATATTAAAAGCTTTGAAAAGATTTTACCTTCTCAGAAATGTATGTGCCAAGAAAGGAGCCCCCAAGTACAGCCAACTGAGAAACAAACATTACAAATGCATGCCAACAAGTGCAAGTCCATTTATTATCCTTCTGGCTTGTACAGAAAAATGTACCTCGACTCATACCCAAACAGAAATGTGGGATGCAAATCTCATGGAAAAAACAAACACATTGTACATGCTGTGAACAACCTTGAAGCTTTAGTCTAAAGTGCCTCAAGAGTACATACCACAGTGGCAACACCATGGCCAGCAATTGCACCCGTCACTACCCCCAATGGTGAGGATGCGGCTGCCAGTGCTGCACCACCCACACAATCCTCCCATTAAGAACGCTCTGACAACAAATGCCTTAGCCAGAGACTGCAAAAGGCAGCAAAGAAACAAAAGCTCAAGTTACCTTCAAAGAACTGGAACCTGTGGAACTGAAACAAAGTGGCAAAAACCACCTTCATGACCTTGATGAGCAAAAGAATATAAGCATAGGGCCCACATACCTATTGTAGAAAAGAATGACTTGTCACCCCATTCAGCCACAAAAACAAGTGCAAAAGCAGCAGCTACAGTTCCTGCTGTAGCCTGCAAACCTTGAGCACCATCTGCCCCTACTCCTGCTATTGCCAACTCTGCCTGCACACTAAAGGACTTTCATCACATTTGCCCACATTGAAGTGGTCACCTAACCTCCAAATGCAGCATGCAGGCAAAACATCTACCACCATTTTTCATTCTTGCTACCAATACCGAGGTTGTACCATTCTTATGATGACATTCTCTTTCGACCTTCTCAGTGTAACCCAACAAAGTAAGCGCGTACAGGGAATGATCACAGTCACAGAAATCAATTCAGATCCAATTGTGTTTCAGTACTCTGAGAATGCTGAAAGACGATTCCTGTCTTGAACCTACATTGCCCTTTCAGCCAGCAGGGCTATGGAAGCTTTTAACATGAACAATTTACAGAACCAAACAAGGAATGTACCTCTTGCTGCTCTTCCTCAGCTTTGGAACCGTCCATTGATGATGCCTCCAGCAGCGTTGACACTCCAAAATAGACCAACAGAACTACAGCTGCTAAATCATCCAATGGCAATTCCATGTTCCCAAGGCTGTAGCAGGCCCCCACTGTCAAACATAAATTGCTATCACTGTTTCAAGTAGTTACCAACTACTCCCATGGTTCACCACATGCTAGACTTTCCTGGATATGGATGTTAAGAGAAGCTGCCAAAAAGGAGTTACTGAAAGAGATGAGACGTCGATGAGATTGCAGAGAAAATCTCTGCAACAAAACAACTTTGAAGGCAATATGACAATGAATGCCATCATGAATTTATGAGAGTCACTCACAAAAGTGTCAGACCTTCAGTTTTCATCATGAATAGCAGTAACAAGCTGCCATGACTACCTACTGCCTTCATCAGCTCCCTACAGTAGGTGTAGTAGATAAGTACAAACAGGAATTGTTGAAAGAGATTTGAACATGAATGCAAGAAGCATACCTGAATGGAAGAACACCATCAAGGTAGTGGAATGCTCGTCCAAGCGTTACTGAGATGACCGTCATTGCTCTGTCTATGGCAACCCTGTCAGTTAGTCAAGGTCTTCCACAATGATTGGAAACATGAAGAAAATACCGTCAGAAGGTAATGGGTGGTGAGTGCAACATACGCAAGTGCCCCAAAAGTTCCAGTGAACACAGCCAAGTTTGACTTGCGAGTTGCTAACAGTGCCTGCCCACACCACACATCCCCAAAATGATGCCACAATAAACAGATGTTGCCTGCAAAAGCCCGACTGCAACACTTGCAAAGGAATGCAGGGTTTGGATGAGGATCAAAATATGATTCAGAGACACTCTAGCCAACCTGATGGTTTGTTTTCTACAATATTGTCATCCCTGAGCATCAATCTACTGAAATGTCTTGCGCAGTGCTGCTGGTAGATGAAACTTACAGCAATGAAGAAGGTCTTGTCTCCAATCTCTGAGAAAAAAATCAGTAAAAATGCCTGCAACCATTACTTAAACATAAGAAAGAAATAGATAAGAACACATTACCCTTCACATCACTGTATGCTCCCATTCTGAATGTGGAGAACAGATTGTGGTGGCATTTGTTCCACAACAAAGACATCTAGAACAATGGGATGATGATCGAGGGGTCTTTCTCAAAGAGCAGAAGTTGCTATAGTCAGAAAGAGGCTTTGTATTTGTACAAAGAGAAAGGGAACATACCGAAGCAAAGCCACTTTGAATGTCACCCAGATTGCTAAAAATTCCAGCACTGGACTGTTCACTTGCCACTTCCGGACCTACCACTTCTGCAAGGGCTGGAGCACATGCTTGCATGCCCATGACAATTGCCCCTACCACTGCAAACTGCACTAGTGCTTGCCATTTAGGATGATCCCTTTGCAGTTGTGACAAGGAAGACAACACTTTCACAAAATTCTTTTCTCTGTCATCCCCAGGGAACAAGATTTCAGCCTGTGTGCTTGAATTATGAAGTGCAACAATATCTTCTAACATGGCCTCCTGTCTCTCAGGGGTGGGGTACACAGATGATGATGATGATGATGATGATTGCAGCAGTTTCAGCTCCTGCAAGAAAGGATCATGTTCTGTCAGAAAACAGACATGTTTTCAGCATTCGAAATGGGCCTCAAGAACGACACAATTTTAGGGCAAGATCGTTGCACAGACAGATTCTTCCATTCTGCAAGCAAGCTTGGTATCTAGAGATAATGAGAGAGTTCTTGAGACACAAAAAATTCCACTCTAAGTATGTGCTGTAAGGAGCTTGCAAAGACAGGTTCCTATGAATCATCATCAACAAGATTGGCAGGCATCCAAAGAAGAGATTTTGAGTCTGTTGGCAAAGCATGAAAGACTCGGAACAAGTTACCAACCTTCTTGTACTGAAGAAGAAGCTCCTCCTCGTCAGTCTGGAACCCTAAATCTTCCTCCGCCTGAAACGCGGACACGACAATTCTCCTCTTGCGAGTCGGCAGACAACAGTGTAATCTCCCAGGCAATGACGTTGAGCATTGTGAGAATCCCAGCCATGGAGATGAAGAAATTCTTCCTGAGTTACTACTCTCGGTTATGGATAATAATCCTCTTGGCGCTGCTGCTACTGAGTGTTGTTGCGAGAATCTTCTTTTACTTCTTCTGCTTGTGGTCAAGCTACTGTTAAGTAGAAGAAGACCACAAGAAGAAGATGTGATCTCCAGGAGCAGCGACGACGAACAACAACAACGACCCATCCCGAGATGAGCTCCCAGGATGTTCTCGCTTCCAACAATTCTATAACATACATCCAAGTTCCTATAGAATCTGTGCAGCTTTTGAAACTCTTGTTGGGTGCTAGCGGAATTCGGATAAGATGTCGACAAATGTCTCCATGATGTGAGAGAAAACTGATTTGTGTCACCGCTCCCCTCACCCATCACCGTCTCCTCCACCCTACCCATCCATCCAGCAGCAGGAGGGTTTAGGGTTTGGGGTTTAGGGTTTACTGGGTTTACAACGACTACTGTTGTGTGGCTACAACATGTGTGGGGGTTAAGGCCCAAGTATGAGGCATTACCCAAATATGGGGCTTGCACAAGGCTAACCCCTTGCACAACCCATTTCTGGTAATGCTCTCGTCCAAGGCCATTACCTGATATAAAGACAACGGGGAAAAAAAAAAAATCTTTCCACAACAATGGGTGGGATTTAGCAAAACAATGATGAAAATTAGGTAACGGAAACTAGTTGGTCCCTTTTGGGACTTGGAGTGGAGGTAGGCCTATCATCAAATTTATGAAGGCTATTCATATTTTTCCCCTTTCAATTGTTGGGTCATTTTTTTTTTTCTTTTACCAAGTAAATTGGATGTGCAATGCATGGTCATAGTCAAGAAGGAACAAAACAGAATTTTGTTTCAAAACCCTTTTAAATTGATGTTCAATAAATATAATAAATAATTCAAAGTGGGTGAAGGGCATTTCAATTCATATTTTTATAAACAATCAAAATTTTATAAGGTGTGTAATCATTATAAAGTAATGTGTGTTTTAATATTGTGGTTGGTTTTGGAAATTGAAACACCAAAATTCAATTTAACATTCATTGGAATTTGGATTGCTTATTATTGATTTTATTAATTAGATGTGGGTACAATTTCATATTAATTCTTAAAAAATCTAAATTTTGAAACAATCATGAGCAAATAAAAGTTCAAATGAATTTTTTAAATATCTATATACATGAAGGAAGGTTGTTTGTATATTTTGTTCCAATGGTTCATGAAACATACCAATCTGGGTTCCTTGCAATGTGTTGTTGTACTTCCATTGCCGTTTGTTTTGGCACTTCAATCAAAATTGTTGTTGTTACTAATAATGATCACCCACCATCATTTTATCCATCATGTAGTCATGGAATCAAACATCACATAATCAACTATGAGCATTACATTACAGATGTAAAGAATCATGTACAGAATCAAAGGTTTCTTTTTTTCTGAATGTTACTTCAGCATAGTTTTTATTTCTGAAAATTTATATTATCTATCTAATGAGCACTATAGTAGTTGCTTGAATTTGTTATAGTCCTCTTGTAAGCCTTTGGACAGGCTGTTTATGATGTGCTCCCAAGCTCCTTGATAAACTCAAAGGTAAGTTTAAGGTGAAAATAGTGAAAAAGTACGAAGACAGGGCACGCTCCTTGACTCGTAGCACTTTTGAGGAAAAAGGGCGTGCTAGAGCTCTGGGATGGGGACTAAGAAGAGTGACAATCATCAATTATTCACACGAACCTACACAAACCAAACAACAAGTTGGTTAGTGCGTAGTTTGAACACTTTTTTGCATGTATGAACCACGGGCAAACATAGACTCACAAGACTCACCACAGCTCGGATTTGGGGGAAGCCACCACCTTCCCCCTTTATACTATACTCTGTGCTTAGCCACGGGGCCAACACCCAAATGGCATTTTGTCCCAAGACTCCAAAGTGCGAGTCCCAAAATTCCCAAAATTGGGATTTCTACAACTTTGGAGACCCATAACTTTGTGTGCAGACATCCGATTGAAATGAGGTTTAACGCAAAGTTGGAGCCCTTGTCGAGATCTTTCCAACAATATGTGGCACGCCACTTGCACGCAAAGGAATCAAGGCAATTCCTGACTTTTTAGTGGTTGGGAG
>Ga0209611_10013616_pt1 | contig 11107 bp, 9 predicted proteins | sample S1TSphgellanicum_3_FD_187693 | JGI IMG/M metagenome (GOLD analysis project Ga0209611, IMG submission 187693) | Host-associated microbial communities from peat moss isolated from Minnesota, USA - S1T2_Fc - Sphagnum magellanicum MG (SPAdes) (version 2) | ecosystem: Host-associated > Plants > Peat...
GAATAATTAATTAACTTGGGCTCTACACTACCACGGATGATTAATAATGAATATTAATTCATCATGTCTGTCTGTGACAGTGATTCCGGACGGTTATTTCACTGCGTTGGTATTTGTAGGGTAGGTAATAGATACCTACTAGCTTAGGTCACAGAGCCTGCTAAAGACACGGGATCATCCTAAGTACCTACCACCCTACCCTAGACCGAACCAGACAGGGCCTCGGAGGCAATCAGCCCATCTCCCAAGAACGACGCCCGGACCATGGACAGTTGTTTGAAAAAAAAAGTTTTTTTAAAAAACCAAAAACATCAACCAAACATTGTTGAAATAACACACCTATGCATTATGCACAGGGTTCACATTAGTAATGAATAATAAAATAAAAACGAGAGACCTAATCACTAAATTAACATCATTTGGGTATCTAACGAAAACAAGATCTCCACTTTCCCTAATTTCACAACCATGACAAAAGCCCTATTTGGTCCTTTTCCCAATACCCCATTGCTAGTGCTCATCATCTCTACATACATTCATTGCCTCTTATACCTGCATTGCTTGTTGTTTCCCTATTTTGCATTCAGGTGTATTGCATTGGACCATAGCACAAAGAGCTTGAGTTATCTTATCAGGTTCGAATTGAGGATCCTGTTTGAAGAAGGTCCATAACAGATGGGAAAGAATTAGGCACCATAAACCCTAAACCTTAGCCACAAGCTCTTTGATGTTGTGTTGCCTCTTGAGTGAGTTCTCTCACCAATCCCTCTGTCTTTTGCATTTTCTACACATTATCATCAATCTTCTGCCTATGCAACCCTAATATTTTGTAGAGGTCTTTTTTTGCTGCTGTTGCTGACGAGTTTGCATTCTTTTTCCTTGACCTCTTGAACTCTCTGTTATGTACTTTGTGCAATGGCAAAGTGCAATGCCTGCAGTTATAGCTAAGCTTCACACTGGCACCTGTGGCTCCAAGATCCACTTTGTTGTTTCTGAGACCCACCATCACAATCCCCTTTATTTGTTTGATGTTGCAGTTGTTGAAACGAATGGGTGTGTACTGGCATCACAATCACCATTGTGTTGGTTGATGCTGCTGCTGCATTTTGCTGAAACAAATGGGTGCTGGCAATCATCACCATTTGTGTGCTTGTTGATGCTGCTACATTGTGCAGAGACAAATGGGTCCTGGCATGCTGGCCCCAAGCACCACCGAGTTGCTACTAGTCATGACGATGTTGAGATTTTGTGCAGGATTTCTTTGATCTCTAACATGCAGAAGCAACCAAGGAAAAACTAGCAATGCACAACAGCAAGGCTACCAGGTACACTCATGAACAAACAACAGTAGTTCTATATACTCGAGTAGTGTAGTGAGGCTCTTCGTGGCAACAGAGTTGCCATGTGCCCAGGATTCTCCCTTCCACAGTCCTCTTTCGGAGTCTTGGCATGCATCCCAATTATTGATCACTTCAGAAAGGATAGTGGGTTGTTGAGAGAATTCCATACTCATAAATCTTGGGGTGAGCTGCAGCAACAGTGCATCAGATTTAAAAAGCTCTTTCGTAAAAACCTCAAGGAGACTAGGCATTGGATCACCAGTGTTCACAACATTTGCACTGTTTGCCCAAGAAGCTCTGGATTCTTGGACTTTGTAAAAACAAGTCTTTGAATTCCAATGAAAATGGGAAACATTTGGAGTTTTGGAATTTTGTTTGCAAAAACTCCAACATTTCTAAAAATTTCAAAACTACTCTGAATGGAATAGAAGTGTCTTTTTATATTCATGTCTTTGCAAAGCTTTTTTTTTTCTCAACACCATAATCATAAATAATGAAAATGATGAGCATATTCTCAATACCTTGTGCACCCATTTGCACTGCATTTCTTGTCAATTGAGTTTAAATTGAATTCAATTGAATTCAATTTGATTCAATTCAAGTTCCATGCAATGCCATTTTTCATGTTTTTATTTGAATGAAACTTAATTTTCACAAAATGAACTAAATTTTTTTCATCACTTCATTGCCATTGCTAGTGTGCTGCAGTGCGGAGCCCAGAGTAATATTATTAGTGTCAAAGCTGCCAAGGTACTACTAGGGTACCAGCTGGTCCTGGTATTGGGTCCAAGAGTGGATTTTTGGCTCACATGAGGCAGGTATATATCCCGGGTATTGAAACCGATATAAGATGTAAAAACTGGTATTATATACATATCACCTCAGGTACCTAGTCCTTACCAAGCTGGTACTGGTATCAGGCGGGTATTTCCTTAAGCCATACCAGTCCGGGTAGGGTCCTTGCTACCAGTATTGATAGCCCAGGAGCACACCTACACATATTCCAGACCAACACTGGTTTGTAACCAGTCTTCATAAAGATGCACTCATCAGGCACATGTGCAGGTGAGAGATACCACTACCAAGTCTCTGCACAGAATAGATCTTTTGAGGACTGTCCAATGAATCACTTGAGAATGCGGCAACTCCTTTTCATACTATGACAAAAAAAAAAGTATTAAAACAAAATCACCAGTTGCAGATTTTCTTACACTCTGGAGAGAGAGAGAGAGAGAGAGAGAGAAATCCAACATCCTCTGCAGTTCCACCACCACCACCGCAAGTTGCTCATTTTTCTGCCATTGCCAGAATGTCAATTGAATCCAACGTCCTCTGCAGCTCCATCCACCACAAGTTGCCTCTCATGTCTGCCATGGCCAGAATGTCAAATCAAAACGTCAGTGGGTTTGGCAATAAATCACACAAGACAAAAAATAAAATAAAATGCGCTACATGAACAGGAAACACTTTTGCTTACAAGAGACACAAAAAACACAATGTTATACTTTGCTGGAACAACAAATACATGAAGGAAACACACAACTGTGAAATCAAAGAATTCAAGGCACAACTTGAACCTGGAACAGGATGTCCTGGAAAAAGGAAAAGGAAAAATGGATACAAAGATCAAAGCTTCATGATTACACCCAAAACAGGCAGGTTTGCACAATTGGGTTATGTTTCTATACAGAACATTTTATATACAAGTCCAAAGAAACAAGAGTAAGAAACTGTAGACAACGTAGCCACTAAAGATTTTTTTTAAATTTGGTTTTTCAGGGGTGTTTCTATTGTTTTTCTAGAAATTTAAGGGTTTCAGGTTCAGGCATCTCTAAGTCTATGCTTCCAGCTTATTTGTATCCTCATTTGGCGTTAAAAATCACCTGGGGTACCTTCCTATGTGGGCTTTTTTTTTTTTCCCTCTCCCAGTGACAAGACTTTCTAGACCTTCATAACCAAGGAAGGGGGTGGGGGGTTCGCTGGCTTTTATTTTACAACAACAAATCTTTAAGCTTAAAACCTCTGTTTGACCACTCATTAGAATAGCATCATAGCTGCTGCTTGAGTAAAGTCTCCACGCCAAAATACTGGGGATATTGCACCAATAGATATCAACCCAGGGGTGCTGCCACATCTAACAGTCTACACCAGCACAACATGCCTCCTGACTGATTGGAGGAGATAATTTTTTCCCTACAGATAATACGGCAACCCTGAAATAGAGGCGCCTTCAGTTGTCAGTAAAAGGAGGTTGCATGCCGCTTTTGTTGATGTTGCCGACCTGCGTCATTAGGCCTCCAAGCAAGGCGTACAGGTTGCATATTACAAAGCCGACGAAGCCATGTATGCTGGGAAGAGGCAGTTTCACTGAAGCTTGTGGATGGAGCCTGAGGAAAAGATCTGTTTATTGCTAGTCAGGTGGTACAAACCTCCGACAGGCGGGAAGAAAATTGCAGCCATGCCCAGTTTGCATCTAGCAATCTGCCAGTCAAGATAAACCAACATTAGACCACCACAACATTTTATGGTACATCCTATGCCTTACAAAGAATACTGGTTTTCAAAGCCATGCTGCAGATAAGTGACACTAGACCAGATTATCATATACTTTTATCATTAGATATAACAGCAAGCAGTTTAAACATCAGTTGGCTCTTTGGAAGAAGAATCTCACCTTCACAGAAAGGGAACATAGCGCCTTCCCAAACATCATCTCCTTGCTCTACACCCTCATTGTCTTCACTCTTGCTATGTGCACCAACACTCTCAGCATCATCAATGGCTCCATTCAGATCTTCATGTGCTGGGCTCCCATCAAGGGTCCCCTCACTCACAACACCACTACTTCCTTGGTGCCCGTCATGATTGTAGAGGAATGCAGATTCAACTTCTGGGTTTGTATTTGACTTGGAAGTTGAACTGCTGCCAGAGTGCAGCCCAAGTGACAGTCCCCCATTCCCCACAGACTGCACTCCAGAAACTTTGGCTGTTGACCTTGTGTCCCATGGAGATTTTACATTTCTTTCTGCTCCCAGGTCTAAGTGCTCAATCCCCTGAGTTTCTTGCAGTCCTAAATCCCCAAACACTTGGTTGGTGACAACCATGGATTCAGTATCTCCTATTGGTGCAGGAATATGTGTCACTGCATGGTTCATCTGCCCATCAATAGAAATATCTGAGGAAATTGGTCCTGAACCATTCCTTTTCAGGCCCTCGAATCTGGTGTTGTTACCATCCCTGCCTCTGTTGGTTGATCTACCTGGGCTAGTGCACCCAGTAGTTTGATCAGATTTGGCATACCCAGAGAGCATTCCTACATCCCTTCGATGGGGCATTGAAATATAGATGGGGGGGGATCCATTGGCAATCCCTCCACCCTCCAAATTGCCTGCTTGACTTCCAAAACTAACCTGAAAGAATTCCGCTGTCCCATCCTTTGGGCTTGATAGAATTCCCTGAGATGATCCTGGCCTCCCCATAGATGGTGGGTCTAAACACCGCTGGGCTCGATGGAAATAGGATGGAGAAGATCCTTCAAATGATGATGGATGGTTGCTCGTTACAACAATGTCTGGGGCTTCTGCACGCCATCCACCAAAGATGTATGTTTCATGCAGCTATGTGAGTTGAATGATGATAGATCATGACCAACCATGATGTAAGAGTACTCTACACCCCATAATTTGACCATTTCATTCAAATTCACAAAACCTGCTGTAAGGGGCTAAGAAGAGAAACCTTGATATGCATGGTGAAACCCATTCATGGCTACAGGGACATCTTCAGAAGCTAAGCTACTGCAGCTGCTAGTGCGCTTGATCTGCATGGGCCTTAAGCCTCCATTTATGAACCCATCTTGCAAGCCCTCATCCCCAAGCAGCTGCTCATGAACCCCTGACACTCCAGGCAAAGCCTCAGAGACCATAACATCCCTGCAGAAGGGGGAGAGAGTCACGTCTTGAGATTGGCAATACACCAAATATGCATGCAAACTCCATCTAATAGCCAATGAACCAAGTTGTGATCACACATGCTCCCATCCACAGCTTTGCATGGACAAGCCAATTCCCTGAGAAATAGGGGTTCAGAGGGAGCTGTACCGAGCACCCTGAACTTGGGTGAAGTTCTGAAGCCTTTTGATGACAGGGACCAAATCCTTCCTCCGTACTTCAACCACACGAGTGGGAATACTCTCTATCTCTGTCTCAGCAGCACCATCTCCATGTAAGCCATCATCACCCTCAGCTTCATTGGGGACCCCCGACAGCATCACGTGGAAGTATATCTGACATAAGCCCCATAGACTGGTCAGGCAAGGTAGACAGCCATCTCAGATAACAAAGCACCATGTTATGCAGCAACAGGCATCCCTTGAAGAGACCAAAATGCACTACATCAATTACACCTTCAGTTTATAGACTGCAAAGTATGCTCCACTGCCATTTACAGAAGTTCAAGGCCAAAAACTGAAACATAGAACCAGGGGAAAGAAAGAGTGGCCAGATATCTGCACACCTTGGCTTTAGCCCAAATTGGCAATGGCCTCGCCTGATGCATCTGGACTTCAGCATTTGACATGAACCAGCACTGCATTTCTTCAATTGTCATACCCTCCTTCCCCAGCATACCAGGAGACCCACCTTGGCTTAACATACCAGATGATTTTGCTTGGCCCCCATGTCCAGCATCCTTGTGGAATGCCCGTTGAGAGTCAATCCTCTCCTCTCGCTCCATCCAGTTAGGCCGACGACACACATCCCATCTTTCAAGAGGCTCAACAACTACCTTCAACTCCTGTGGTAAACCAGGGCTTCCAGGAGCACTCACACCTGCCATCCCTGTCACACCATTAGAGTCTCCTGCTGTTGGACGCAACACATAGCGGAGAAGGTGTCCTGTAGGATAGAGAATCCACAGCTGGTCCTTCAATGTTCCAGTTTCTATCTCTGACTCAACACCTGCTGCACCCCCAGCATGGAAGACAGCAGCAACTGCACCAGCAAGTGCATTAGGGCGTCCTGCTGCTGCCACAGCAGCACTTGTAACTGTTCCTCGCCATCCACTGTTCCCATTCTTTATCCTGCTCACAACATTGAGATTGATGGCAGGGGGAGGGGGAGGCAGAGCCTGCTGGTTAACCCTAGCAGGCCCTGTGCTAGACCACCAAGGGAACGCTGGTGCAGGTATTAATGTAGGCCCAATTAAGCCATCAATGGGAACCGTCCCGTGTGTTTGGGGACCCACTACTCCTCCAAATGGAGATATGGCAAACAAATGGTTGGTCCCTCGTGATGAGCTGACTGCAATCCACTGGCTGTCACCACTAAAACTGATGTCTTGTATTACCTGTTCCATTGACACATAAAAAAAGTAACCAGATTAGACAATTTTAAGCTGCAAAAAGGATAGCATGACAGACCGAGAAGGTGAAAGCATGAACACCACAGTGCTCACCGCATTTGTGACCCCACGGTAGAGTTTATAGAGGTGCACGTAAGATGTGTTGACATCCAAGCCAGCAGTGTTCGCACCGGCAGTGGACGGAGGGGTGAGACGGAAAACATTCAAGTTGTGGCCATAAACAGATGCAGTAACCAGGAGAGTACCACTAGGGTCAAAAGCAAGGGCTGATAGTGGGCTTGAATGTGCCCTGAACTGTGCCACTATGGTCTTGCTCACAAAGTCCCGCACAATCACCTGTAAATCCAGCAACCAAGACCCAATCACCTATGCTGAATCTTTAACAGAACTCAATGCAATTGTACAACTTCACGCTATTATCCTGCAAGTACATAAGATGTCAGTCATGGCAAGCAGAGCCACCAAGGGACCTAAGAGAAACCTGACAAACATGAGTTAATGTCAACCAGGTCTACAGAGAGCAACACTTACAGTGCCAGCATATTCTGGCTCAATGGGTGGGCCACCTTGCCAAGTATTGTGACCATTACTGCTATTCTTCCAGTTGGGGCTGCCAGTAACCGGAGACCCAGTGCCACCATCTGGCATGAGCTCTGAACAATACCGTGATATTGTCTTGTATCCCATGTCCCCAAGAGTCACAACTCCAGCAACTAAATGTTTGCTCGACTCCTTTGCATAATGGGCAACCAGGCTCCCATTCGCTGGTGAGGTTGAAGGGCTTACACCTGGTGATGGTGTCAAATGCTGAGGTGAGATACGCCCTGTAGTAGCCATCAGGGGTTGATTTGCTGCGTAAGCTAGCCAACGAGGCCCCAATGCCATGGCACCATAGCCTGCATGGATGGTGCCAGGCGCTGGTGCTGGTGATGGATATGTGAGTACACTGAAGACATTGTGCAGTGTCCCTGCATCAAAGCAATAAATCTGCACATAGACAAGTAAGTCAACCATTAACACCCTTGGCAACAAAGGAAGAGACTAAAACACCATGGCTGCTGCAATAACTACATTCATTAATATCAACCAGGATTTGAGAGCATGCTGATCAACACCTGCACCAGGAGGAAAATCTGGGTGAGAGAACAATGTGAGGAGCAAGGTTATTATAACAAGCATGTGGAAGCTTTTCTAACCTTTTCTTCAAGATAGGTTCATCAGGGAAAAATGTTTCACAGCTGCTAGAACTAACAACCCAGAGCTCTCTAGCTTTTACAGCAAGAGGGTAATTTTCACCTGACAGGCCCCATCACCCAGATCGATGTAAAGAAAGAGGCCCAGACCATGAAGCAAGAAGAATATACCCTCTTCATTGAGGCAGAAGGGTTCATGGAATGAGAATGGCTCCAAAAGAAGAGGTTGAATAGGAAAAACTTTGAAATCCACTGCAGGGAATGGGGTGTGGCTAGGGTTGGGGTTTGCACTCTCATGTACCTGAGCAACCAAAGCCACTGCTACAACGCGTGGGCTGCATCGCACTGCATATATGCCCGTTCGAAACTTCAGCACATGGACATAAGAATGGTTCTGGAGTGAGTAAAACCGAATAATTGTTGGTACCAAGTTAGAGCCATTGACTCCCAAGGGACTTCCAGCTGCACCCCCGCCATACCCACCTGAGAACCCTCCAGGACTTGGATTGCCTGCAGTATCCCCAGTGACAACCAAGAGCAAAGGGCGTGCTCCCTTGAATCCACCACCTCCATCTGGAGGCTCTGGAACTATTGGCTTTGGCTGTAAGCGCAAAAATGCAACTGGTCCATCCCGGCGGGAAACAAGTTCGTGTACATCACTGGCGTCCTCCACATCCCACACTTGGAATCCATTCAAATAGGTGAGCAACAACACTTGGCAGATCTCACCTGTCTCAAGCTCTAACTTATCAAAATTTGCCCATTGCACCTGGCCATGGGAACAAGACCAGTATTTAGTTAGCTTCAGCTTTGGTGCAACCCAACCCTAAGCTGCAAGCAAGGCCCTCATGGTGTAGTGTATCATGCTTTTTCACATCTTATGCAAAAGTGAGTCATAGACATGTTACAGAAGCAGAGCACAAAAAACCCTAGAAATCCACAGGGAGTTACAAAAACCTTCAAAGTGAAGGCAAACACAGAGCCAGAAAAATTGCTCACTTGTTCACGCTGGCGATCATCTTCATTCAGTGCTCCATTTGAGGCGGCTGAGACTGCAGCCCGGCGCACAGTTGATGCAGCAATGCTGCTTGCATTTGCAGACACACTCCGCAAGTAATTGGAGATGCTGCGGATTGAGGAAGGGAAAAAGCTGCCTCTGCCCCCACGGGGACTACGTGGAAGGAAGTCGGCATCGTTCCTCATCCCACTCACTGCCTGGCTCTATGGATGTTCTTTCCTTTTCTTTGTGCATGCCCAGGCTGCGTGCGTATTGCCCCCACAGTCCTGAAAACAACAAACTAAATCCCCTCAGTAGAAAGCCTGCAACAAATGCCGAGGCCCAGAGCACTCAGGTAGTACAAGGTGCACAATCATAACAAACTCAAAAAGGTTTGCTCAAAATGCAAAAATGAGGGCACCTGGAGATGGCTGACTAGATGTGTTCTTCCATCGCCTTCTTCAGCCGTGTGCAAACTCCATAGCTGGCAAAGAGTTCACAATCTATTCAAAATCAAGGAAAGAGTAGATGCACATTTCTGCAGGTTTTAGTAATTCAGCCTATCAATTTGGTGCAAAAGATGGCCAGCTAAAGAAGAGATCCAGCAGCAAACAAATGATCTCAATCTCGGAGAAAAAAACCAGAGAAAATCAAGAGCCACCAATTGCAGCAGGAAATAAAGAAAAGAGACATAACACTGTGCTGGTATATTCATGCCCTATCTTCTGCCTTCAAAGATTATGCAACAGAACTGGCCCAAAGACAACACCAGGTCTGGTTAGAGCATATAGCATACCCATCCATGTCTTTCAAGCCAAAAGAGAAAAACCACAAATGGCTCGATGATGTCAGAACTATCTACCAAAAACTAAGTTTAAAATACATCCATTTGGAGTCACATTCCATGCTGCAGCACTCAAGCAGGGTTTGCATGAAAGCTATGATGCCAAGACGATGCATCAAATTCCTCCCTGCATAAACAGCATCAACCTGTTTCCTTCCAAGAAGTCCAATCCCAAAACCTAAGAGGCTGGCCACAATCAAGATTGCCAGATGGTGGCAGCAAACAACAAACAAAGAGTCCAAAATTGCACTAATTTCAGACAAGAACAGTTTTTGCAGAGTCCATGTTTTTCCATGTTTCAGATAAACTTTGCCTCTCCTTCCCTAACACAAAGCGGACCCTTGCCATCATAATAATCTAAAGAAACAACAAGAAGTAGTACACACACACACACACACACACACACATGCACACAAAACGAGATTGCCAAAAACCCTCCCAAATAGTATATTATTTCTGTTTCCAAAAAACAAGGCAAAAAACAGCCGTGCCTCCTCCACTTTACTCCAACAACAGGAGCAGCAAAAGACGAAACCCTCCTCATCCACCAACAGTCATCCCGGCAGCCAACCGGCAGCAACGACAGATACGCCACAAAAGAAGGAGAGCGGGGCCCCAAAAAAAAAAAAAAGGAAAAAAAGAAAGAGCAAACATCCCGCAAACCGCACCGCGCACCGCACTGCACCGCTCCTTTTCCTCTTCATAGGGACGCGCTCAACCAAAGCAAAAACCTCGAAGAAGCCAAGCTAAAACCAAAACAAAGCGAAGATGGAGACAGAGATTGCAGAAACTTACGAGATGAGATGAGAAGCCACCCTTGGGAGATGAAGATACGGATGAAGCTCCGGAAACGATGACAGAGCAAGCGATGATGCGAACCAGAAGGGGGCGCGGAGGGAAGAGATACCGCAACGCAACGGAGGGAAGGGGAGGGGAAGGGACGGAGGGCAGGGAGTGCAAATTGCGTCCGAGACAGGAACAAGAGAAGAAGAAGAAAAGGAAAGAGGAAAGAGGAAACAAAGAAGGAAAGGAAAGGAACAAACAAAAACATGCAGTGCACGCACACACAAGACACACATGCACCAAATTCCGATGCAAAATAAGCGACGAAGAAGAAGAAGAAGAAGAAGAAGCAAAGCGTAAGGCAAAGCCAAAGCGAAAGCGGGGCTTCTTCCTCTTCGCTAGTGTTTGTGCTGAGGATGGCGCCCTTGTTACCGCGTTTTTTTTACTTCATTTACTTGCTTGCTTTTTTTTAAGCCTTCATTCACTTTTGTCTTATTATTATTTGCTTACTCGTCTACTTACTTACTGGACTTGGGTGGGGTGGGGTGGAGTGGGGGACTCGCAGAGGTTTTTTTTTTTTTTTTTTGGT
>Ga0209611_10013618_pt1 | contig 11107 bp, 10 predicted proteins | sample S1TSphgellanicum_3_FD_187693 | JGI IMG/M metagenome (GOLD analysis project Ga0209611, IMG submission 187693) | Host-associated microbial communities from peat moss isolated from Minnesota, USA - S1T2_Fc - Sphagnum magellanicum MG (SPAdes) (version 2) | ecosystem: Host-associated > Plants > Peat...
AGGAGCTCGTTGGCTCGCACACAACATCCAAGGGCTCTCATGAACTGGTGGAGGCAGCACATATTCTAGACCCTTCGTCTTATAGATAGCGACAGGCCCATCCTGCACGCTCATGTTTTTGCGATTTCATCCAAGTCGTGTGGCCAAAATTCCTACAGGCCTTTCGCCAGGGTTTTTTTTTTCTCACAGGCATGCAAAATTTTGCCCAAAAAAACAAACACCGGTTTAGAGTATGCAAACCAAACCTAAGTAACAACCAAGCTGCAGAGAAAATTTTCCACAGCACCAAGATGCCTGCTCTTTGGGAATAGGTGACAAATAATGGGCAAGAATGTAACTGGACATCATGCTTAATTATTACAGTTCACTCCCTCTTTGATTTTCTAGTTGTCCAAACATTCCATAGATCACACCAGGTACAAAGACAGAATCTTCAGCCTAACCCTGCAGAAATCCCTAAGCATAAGATAAGAAAAGTCTATGATCATGTGAAGTGCAGAAAAACTGCCTTGGAAGCTCTATTCTAAGCAAGATGCAGGTTTAGTTACAAACTTGCATCTGAGAGGTCCAAGGGAATCCCCCACAACTCGACGAGCCACACACTAAACTGGACATCAATGAAGTGCAGTTGTGGAATGGGAGTTTTGGTTTCCCACTTTGTGAATTCGGCACGGGATGTGCTAGCTGTGTAGCTGTCCTCTTGTGCAAATCCACCAAAACCAGAAACAAATGTTTCACCTGCAAAACCTCCAGTGTCAAGCATTATCACTGTCTGCTCAATTTTACTGCTCCTTTGCATGACCAAATGGCTGACTTCCAAAGGTGAAAGCAAGGTGTCACTGGCTGCATGGGATGGTCCTCTAAACAGCTTATCTACAGGACCTTAAGATGCTACAAATTGAGAAACTACAAAAGAGTGGAGTGAAGTTCACACAAGGTGGACAGTGAAAAGTATGGCCTCCTCCTCAGAGTAGCCTTGACCATAATTCTATAACCCACCCAAGCAGATCAAGGGTTAGCAACCTCCTTAGACCCTTTGGTGATGGTGCCCATGCTCTGGTTCATAATCTGGCCACCATCCTCCACTTTGACAGCAGTGGCTGCTTGGACTTCAGTCACGACCTCCTCTTTCAATGGCCCTACCTTAGTGATTGCTTCGTTCTGCAGAAACAACAGGTGGCTGGGTGTGACAACAGTGGTTGCAGAGCCAATTATCAGAAAAATGAAGTTTCGACACTAGTCGACTCATCTCAAGAAATATTTTCATCTCATACAGATGAAAAAAGGCATCAGCCCCCTTGAACATACAATTGTACCCTAAGTTGATTGTTTAACTGAGCAGAGGTTTAAGCAACTCTGCAAAAGCTGAAAACCTTGCAGGCGCAACAACTTCATGACTCAGGAGGGCTCATTACCACAGTAGGGCAAACTGTGATCCTGGTTCATTTTGACCTTTCAGCACACATTAGGCCACACAGATAATCCTGCAAATGATTGCTTGCTCTGGTGCTATCCAAAGCCCGGTGAGATGAGACTTACCAGGTGTAATAGGGACTGTAGGGAGGGTGACAGTGCTGGGAGCAGCAGAGGGTTGCTGCAAGGGAGTTGCCAATGCAGCATTGCCAGCAGCTACATGTGCTGTTGCCAGTGTATGGCAAAAGCTGGCATACCTGTGCAATTGTGTCAAAAAATGACATTGCCATCAAAAAATGCATCCATGTATGCCTGGGTCCTGTAACCTCCACATATTTTAATGGCGATCATTAATTGGTTGTGCACAACTAAACAATTCCATAAAACCTATGGAGCAGATGTCAACCTGTCTCCTGCACCTACTGGGACAGCAGAAACTGCAAAACAATTTGCAGCAACACAGTATCTAGAAGGTTATAAACCAAGACACCTATCTACCTGGTCAAAAGTTGCTGCTGTCTGGAACACATTATTCTTGCCTGAAACTATATCCAGACTAGACCTTTATGAGTATTGTGAAAAGCCAGATTTTTTGGATAAGTCTGCAATTTATAGTCTAACTATTTGTGTTGTTTCTTATCGTTGTTTCAGATGATCATCTGCACAAACTTCGCACATTGTTTCTGATCAATCTTCCAAATATTAGAATAGTAGCTGTTCCACAAGTATCCTGTTCATTGTTTCCAATCAATCTTCCATATGTTCGATTACTAATTGTTGCATAAAGTATACTGTTCAGCCATGTCAGCTTCAACTCAACCAGTCTTGTGCTCAAGGACACCCACAAAAACTCACCACAGACAACCATATCACCTACTTTAGAAAACACAGACCACCAAAAGTTCATTTGATCCCAACATCAACTGCCTAGGACTTCCTCCTCCCATGCATCTGAGGCTAGGTATTCTGAAATTGCACATCACAACACTCTATTTGACCCAATGCTAGTGTCTTCAAACGATGTTTCACATATGTGCACTTTAGTTGCAATTTGAGAACTCAACGCCAAGATATGTAAACCTTTTCTTGCTATACATCCACTTTTCTCCTTACCTGCTACAACACAAATACTGAAATGAACCTCACTCTAATCAGCATGTGAAAGTCCCTTCAGCACCATCAACCTTTCCTGGTAGTAGCATTAGGGTCTCCAAACCCCAAGTGATGGCTGATCACAGATAACTATTGCAACAATAATGGATTTCATAAGTGTGATGTGTTGATGGAGCAAGCTGGCATCTGTATTCAAGTGTAACATAAGCATTATGTTAAAGCATGGGTGGGGTAGGCATACACATTGTTTTGTAAGGCAGAGGCACAGCAGCAAGTTCTAGCGACCATTTAGCATTTTTTGGTTCTTAGGTGCATTGATGAGGTTGTGCCTTTGGAGTTTGCATAAGTTATAAGCACTTTTTGGTTGTGTTAGATGGTTTGATTGCGTGGAATAATTTGGAGGTATTTTGAGAGTTGGGTGGCTGCATGTAGCCACATCAATGGGCCAGGTAAGGAACCAGATGCATCAAAGACCAACTGAGGACAAAAGGGGCCGAGAACTAATGACATTCAAAGCCATGAAAAGAGGCACTTTATAAATTGCTTCTAGTCTCACTGCATCAGAGAAGCTGATATATGAATCTGTTTTGACACCAAGTTAGAATGTTTGCAACCAATGAGAATTTCACGAGAAATGTAAAGCTTTGTCTTGCCCTTAGAAGCTTTACTCACAATCATAAAAAGCCTGTGCGCAGAAAATAATCCTGTAGCCTCTACTCTTTGGCTATCAAAGCAGGTCAAAGCATGTCATTCTGCATGACAATACTTGTACAAAACCCACATAATAGGACACATACAGCATATCAAATATTGCCCATGAGCCAAGCCTTTCTGGTGTCATGGTGCCCCATGATAAAATGTTGCACTCTGCCAGCCTGATCCTTAGCTGAGCTTAGGATAATCAAGGTGAGAAGCACAAACTTAAATTTGACCACAACTGCAGGTGAACAGATACTCTGCACTTAGTTTGCACAGTCTCTGATGACATCCATGTCCATCTCAGAGGCATCAGTGGCCTGAAGCTCATAATGAACTCCATCCAATTCCCTCCGGAAGCAATCCTTTGAGCTTGCATACATCATCTTAGCTTTGACTCGGGATGTGTCTGGGGACCTGAAGTGGTGATCAATGTGACAACAGTTCAAGATGCAAACATCCCATAACACTAATAAACAAAGCAAGTTACTGGTAATATTTTCTGCCTCAAGGCCTCACAGTAAATGTCACCCTAGAGATAAAATGGATAACTTCCCTGCCTAGATTCTCTCTCAGCAATGAAAGAGTGAAATCTTTAGTTGAAAGCTTGGGCACAATGCACAACTCACAGCAAAGGAGCCACTGTCAATTATCCCCAACTCATACAGACTTAAAATACCAGAATTGCTGGTAGAAACAAAAGTGGCTTCCCCAACTCAACTTCCCAAAACTGAGTGCCTTATCAAATGAATGACGTACCATGCAATGAAAAAGATTTTTCTCTTCCGGCAGTTGTCCTCAGTGGCGAAGTCAAAATCATAAATCCCATATCAGCAATCATTCTCAGGAAGTTGAGCTGTGAAGTCCTCATAGCTTGCACCAGGAGCCCCTGTTTTCTCCAGAGTGATTTGTTGCAATTTCTCATCAATCTTAAAGATAATGTACTGGTATGTCTTTTTCCTCTTGAGCTCCATAAACTTCTGTTTGCAGTCATCACTTACAGACATCCCTGAGGCTGAATTAGCCTGTAACATGCCAAATATGTATCAATCCCAAATCCATTACAAGAGATTAGGATACAAGCATGCACTTCTCAGATTGAAATAATCACAGATTACTGGTAGATTGCATGTGTATGGAGCCCAGGGTTGGTGGATCCCAAAATTCAACATCTGAGCAGCGTATGAGGACTAGAAAAGCTTGTTTGCAATGATGAAGGAAGACCTTAAACAAGAGCACCCTTACATATTGCTCCCCCATGCAAAGCATGAAGATACGCACCACGATGTGCCTGAAATCCTGGCAATTCCGTTCGACACCTTCACAAGAAGAAAATCACGAAGATTTCGAATCTCAAAGCAACTACTCCCTTCAACGGCGTTGATCTCTCAGCAAGACTCAGGGGGGGCCGGGGAAACAAAAATGGCGATTTTTTCATGAACGGTAACATTTCGGCGTCAAACGTAGTTTTGTACCCCGGGAGCGAAGAACGTGACAAGCCGCAAGCGCGACGGTTTGCGGTATCCGGACCTGATAAGCATGGACATTCCACAAAACTTCTGACTACTTAGTTGTATCTCAACGATACGCTTGATATCTTCCACCGCCAGATGCATTTGACTTCGCTTGAACTCGTGTCACAAGGACGCGAGATTTACGCGCATCTTTTTCCTACCACGGGTGTTTACGTGGCACCGCGGCAAGGTACATAAGAAAATTCAGACAGATAGCTCAAAGGCCTGCTGCACCACTTGGAACTTCCCGGCCATCGAGACTCGCCTAATCGCATGGATTTACATGGCGTAGGTCTACGGCATCCATTCAAGGTGCACGCCAAATCCAGACAGACAAAAGTTCACTCAAAACAAGGTAACAACTTGCAACCGAAACGCTGGAACAGCAGAGTACAAGAGTGAGAGAACCTACCATAAAGATGAAAACGCCCAGTCGCCGCAGACAGATCGCGGAACACAGCACCACAGAACTTCTTGGAAATGCTACACAAACCGGAACTTACGATCCTCCTTTCTGTCCTTTTTAACTGTCTCTCGGTCGATCACTCACTCTCTCGCTCTTTCTCTATTTTCTCACCTGCAACAAATTTGGGTTGAATTCTAGCTAATGAGACATAGCCACCAAGGTGACAAAACTATTTCCAGTAACCAAGCAACAACTCCAGCCGGTTATTAAACATAACCAGCACAAATGGGTTGGCAACCAACCACAAACGATCAATCTGCAAAAGATGGTGAGATTATTTTCAGTGACTAGGCTGCTGAAGTCGGTTATCAGACATAACCGGATTGAAATGCTCCTTTTCATCCATGTAGGGAAATGGTTATGAGAAGTTCATCCACACAACAAAGGGTTACAATATCATTGTGCCAATGAGAGGCCAAGGTAATACCTTGTGCTAACTGGTGGGTCACTGGGCAAAATGAAGCTCATAGGTTATGGGTTGTAACTTGCAATTTGACAACCAATTAGGTCATTGAGATACTCACAATAGTCAATTATATAATAAGGAGCAGGCTCTAGTTGGTAGATTTTGCCATGTAAGTATACCTTGGGTGAGCTTGTTAGGGTGAGCTTGCTAGGTGTGCACTTGGCAAAATCTACTTTTCCAGCCTCCAGCCTCCTGTTTGCCATTACAAGCAGGGAACATCGCTAAAATGTTCGAGATTACAAAGGGAACATTACAACATGCACCGGCCACAAAATTGGCAAGTCAAGCCAATTTTGTTGTCATGTTGAACACCAAATCAGGTGCTGGTTGCACATCCATGAAGGAAACAACAGATAATGCAAAATTGAGATGGTCCAAATGCAATCTGCACAATCTGGAGACAGCTTAGTGGCTCACAATGTGTATTATGTAAAAGACAAGAGGGTTCTCTTGGATGTGGAATCAACTTGAATGCCACACATCAGCAGTTGGGACAGACTTGTCGGGAGAAGTGTAAAGAATCATCTGGCACCACCATGATATCGAAAAACTATCAGATTGCTTTGATGTAGTTCAACATAATGCAAGATCTGTAGAATGTGCTGAAAGCAACAAATGAATGGATGGTGCAACTATCTGACATTCAGAGGACCCCTGGATCTTCATAGGCAAATTATCTGCATAAGAAGTGAGAACTTCAATCATCTCAGAGCATATGGATAGATAGTAATAATCAAACATTTGTTCTTGGAACAACTGATACAATTACCATTTTAAGGTACAAATAACTCTCTGGGACTACAAGTCCACCTTTAGCCATACCTGAAGTGAGGCATACAAATGATGAGGGATGAACATGACATGTAAAAATCAGGGTAAAACCTGCACATACACTTCTCCAATATGTTAATGTTTACACCTTTTGCACTTTGGGTCACTGCCAAATCCAAAGAGGTTGCAAGAGAAGCTATCAGAAGTTTTGAGCTCACAGGATGACATACATACGATATATGCCAACCCCAATGGAGCTTCATAGGTACAAGTATGACAGCATCAAAAACACTTACCAACAGAGAACATCGTGTAGGAGCCTGAAGTTGTAATCCTTCATGGTCAATTGGGCACAGGTGTAAGGCTTCAACTTTGGTGGTCTCATAACAGTCCTTTCTCTCAATCCATGCACAAGAGATATGTGTCTCCTGGACAAACTGGAAAACCTTACTCTCCTCACTTTCAAAAGATTCTGCACAAACAATTGTGTCCTCATATGTCTACCAGTAAATCCCTGGAAGGCAGATAGTATGGAAATGACAATGAAACAAAGCAACCCACTTTCACTAAACTCACAACAAGTTGCTTTGAATTGCATTCTGCAATCCCAAGCATAATGTCAGTTTGTTAGTCAGTGAAGCTTGACTTGATCTAGACAATGGAACTCACAGATGATCAAGATGAAGGAAGCCTATCCACAATCCATGAACAAACAAATGAATTGAAAACAATGACCCATCTCCAAAAGTAATCCTTCATATATTTCTGGGGTTCACTGTAAAGTCCTTACAAACCACCATAAAAGTCCCTCCATTTGTGGTGCATGTTCCAACTCAAAGGCATTTCAAAGTTCAAGACTTCTCACAAAAACTGTACAACTCTCTAGAGATGAGCTATCAGGTCTTGCATCTTGTCTACCCCCCTTAAGACAAGTCCTCCTCCTTGTGGGTTTCAATCACCAAATCAGAGGTAGCATAAGCAACACAGGTGAGCACAAACCCTTTCTCGAGCTGCTCTGGGTCCAAAAATGAGCCATCAGACTGGTCAACTGTGCCAGATTCTATCTTGCCTGCACAAGTGGAGCAAGCACCAGCACGGCAGGAGTAAGGCAGGTCAGCTCCAGCCTCCTCTGCAGCATCAAGAATATACGTCTGGTCATCAATCTCAAAAGTTATGTCGTCTGCATCCTTGATCTTCAGAGTCACTGTATATGCTGCTGTCACTCGGCCCCTACTGCTGCCCTTCAAGCCAAATGCCTTGCTCCAGTTTGTTCCCCTGAGGTTCACAGATTTCTTCATCCTTGCCTGTGAGAATGATGCTTTGACGGGTGCTGCCACGGAGGCAACCGGCACAACCTTGTTTGACAGAATTGCTGCCATTACTGTTCTTCTTTCCAACTCTCAGCTTTCCTGTTCCCAAAAGCACACAAAAGCACAAAATGACATGGTGAAAAACAAAAGACATGAAAATGTCTACAATCCTAGTGCATGCTTATGAAACTCCGCTCCTGACAGATCATCACAGAAAACCTAAAATAACAAAGAAAAGAGATTTAAAATCATTATGAAACTCCGCCGCTGACCGATCGTCCCACAAAACCAAGAATAACAAAGAAAAGAGATCAAAAATCATTATGCAACTCCGTCGCTGACAGATCGTCACAGAAAACCAGGAATAACAAAGAAAAGAGATAAAAAATCACAGCGAGCAGTTGCAAATATAGTACACAGCTTGGCAAGAAAATCAACGCCACTCACCAGCATCGATACTTAACCCTACACCAGAGAGAAAACAATTGCACTAACATCGCCTGGCAAAAAAAACAACAAACAAATAAACCACGCAAGAGAGAGAGAGAGAGAGAGAGAGAGAGAGAGAGAAGTCAAGACTCTCAAATAACACTGATATATTTCCCTCTAAACATCCGTGGCAACGTTTCCCCTTACCTTCTTTGTCTTTTTCCTTGGAACATACGTACAATCGAACGGAGATCGATACTAAAAAGCAGATCCACGAAGCAAATTACGCGGGCTAAAGAACAACTAAGAACCGACGGCAGCACATCGACAGAAAGTAGCAATCCGAATATGGAGATCAATCAAAACCGATCCGACGTGCAAATAACAATAGGATTATTAGCAGATCCCCAGAGCAAACTAGGCAGGCTAAGAACAAGTAAGAAACACAGCAGCAGATTCACAGAAAGTAGGAAATCAAAAGATGGGCAGTCCGCCGCCGAAACAATCGGAACATGGAGATCAATCAAAGACGATCCGAAGTGCAAATGACAATAGGATTATTATCAAAGAACAAAGCCACGAAATACTCACAGAGAGGCGTAAACACCGAAAAAGAAGGTGTCCAGTCAGGCGCTGTCTGTCGTTGTTGAACTGAACGCAGAGACCTACGTAGAGACAAAACAAGGAGGCAACAAGAGACAATGAAAAAATCAAATGATTTGCTAACGAAAGTTAAGACCGATTTGGTGCGCGGAATAAAGTAGCTGGTGATTGGTGAATGAAGGAAGGTTTGTATTTGTATCGTATTGTAGTACCTAGCGGAATATTGAAGCTTTGTCACGCTTTCGTCGCAGGCGCCGCGTTGCACAACACCGGCAGCGGCGCACTGCGTCTGCGTATCACCAAAAGGTCGCCTCCTGGAGCCGGGCACCTGTAGCAGCCGAGTGTAAGTAGCTATGAGAGAGAGAGAGAGAGGGAAATTCCAAGAGCCAGAATCCGCCGGTAGTTAACTGGAGGGTAGGTCTCAACCAGTGTTGGCCGGTTATTTCTTATTAATAACAACCTTCTGGTTTTTTTTAAAAAAAATTTACTGGGTCAAAACCTGTTGGGGCGGGTATTTGTTTTCTTGGGGGATAAATTGGATATCAGACAGGGTATATGAATAAATGCCCGCCGGGTCTTTGTTAAAACACCTCAACCCCTCTCACTTGGCATTTTTTGAAAGCTAACATCCATCCCTCACCTCATAATTGGTGATTTTAAAATAACCGGACCCTACCCCAGGAAAATAACAAGATAATTTGTCTCTCAAAAATTTGTACCCGTCTGGGCTTTTGTTAAAAAATTGAGCTTTATATCTAGTTAATCGCATACCTTAATCTTTGGCTCCTCTTCATAATCACCCTTCTTTGAGTTTCTAAGACCTGGACTTGGGTGATTCTTTTTTATTTTCAAATACCCAGACACGTCTATTGTTAAAAAAAAAACAAATACTCGGCCCACATTGGTCAAAACTCAATAACTAACCAGCACTGGTCTAAACAAGAGCTGCCCCAAAATAGCTGATTCAAAACGAACGAGTGAGGGCAACCCGTGGCACCTCGCCCGGCCCCCCGAACGACGGGTTTTCTCTTTGAGGACCTTGTTTCAGGTCCCCAATGACGGGTTTTCTTTCTGAGAACCTCGTTTCAGGTCCATATTGGTCAAAACTCAATAACTAACCAACACTGGTCTAAACAAGAGCTGCCCCAAAATAGCTGATTCAAAAAGAACGAGTGAGGGCAACCTGTGGCACCTCGCTTGGCCCCTCGAACGACGGGTTTTCTCTTTGAGGACCTTGTTTCAGGTCCCCAACGACGGGTTTTCTTTCTTGAAACCTCGTTTCAAATCCATCTCGAGGTCTGAACCAAGTACTGAAAATATTGATTCAGGTCCTTTATCGAGGATTCTGGTCATCTCGGTTCAGGTCCTCGAAAGTTTTGAGGACCTCGCTCGTTTCAGGACCTCATCCCATCCATGAAATCCCATTCAGGTCCATCAACTGTTAGTTAACTGTCACAGACACACAGATTGACAGACTCGACCCCCCCTCTTCTACAAAGCACACCACAGGGAACGAACAATGCCTCGAAGAATTTTTCAAGCACTACTTGGACATACAAACAGACACCACTGTAACTTTAATATATAAGATGGTTCTGGTTCCACAAAAAAAATGGAACCTTTGATTTTTGTTTTAATCTAGTTCTTCTTGCCAAAAACACCAATTCAGGTTCCAGTTCTAGAAATCAGACCAGGTTCTAGTTCTGATAACCCGGTTTGAATCAAACCCAGTTCAGGTTTCACTTCTGGTTCCAAGTAACCTTAATTCCAGACCTTTTTTTTTGTCTCTGAAAAAAAATTATTTTCAAATATTCCAATTCCAATTTTGAGTAACCTCAATTTCAGATTTTCTTTTTTTTTTACCCCCCAATGTTTTTTTTCAAAAATTCCAGTTCCAGAAATCAGACCCAGACCAGTTCCAGTTCAGTTTTTGGCCCTCTCAAACCACGTGCATCTAGTCCTGAGTTTTAACATTTGATGCCTTAAAAAAAATTCATTATTTTTTGAATAACAATGCTTAAGGGTTAAATGAGGGGTTAGGGGATGAAAGAAGGGCCCAAAAGCGGGATGACTTTAAGAATTTTTTTATTGCACTCATGAATTTCATTATGAAATATTTAACCCAGAGGTTTGCATTTTTTTTAATTTTTAAAAAAACTGACAAATGGGTGTTGTCGTTTTTTAAAAATCTATTGGCAACATCTAATATTGTGTGTTGGTAATTTTGATATCCCATAGTGATAACACAAAAAATTTGTGGTTTTTTTTTCATTTCCTGAAAAAAAAAATCTTCAAGTTTGGAATATAGTTTTTGAAGATACAGAAT
>Ga0209611_10013620_pt1 | contig 11106 bp, 5 predicted proteins | sample S1TSphgellanicum_3_FD_187693 | JGI IMG/M metagenome (GOLD analysis project Ga0209611, IMG submission 187693) | Host-associated microbial communities from peat moss isolated from Minnesota, USA - S1T2_Fc - Sphagnum magellanicum MG (SPAdes) (version 2) | ecosystem: Host-associated > Plants > Peat...
AAAAATGACATTTAAACTTTGAAATACATTTTATTCTTCATGTACTACTCAAATAAAACAAATGTATTTTTTTTTCAAGAAATTTCAAAGATCTATTCGTTGATATGCACAATAAGGTATAAAAATTTAAATGATTTGTGAAAAAAGCTTTCTTGAAATTGAGTTATGTTCACAAATTCAACTTATATTTTTCCTTCAAAATTTATAGTTGTGTGTACATGTAAACTTAGTAAGTATTATTGAATAGGAACTAATAAATATTAAGTAGTACAATTAATATGTAGTAATTAGGAACTAGATATTAGCTAGGTAATATATGCTACCTAATTAATAGACCTACCTAATTACTTATGTAATTAATAACTAGTAGCTAGTTAGTAAACCTAAATATAATTTTAGCTGCCCAGTAAACTAGTAGGTAGTTAGGGAGGTATGTATAGGTTGGTAGGTATAACTTGGTACGTAAGTATTAGACTTAAGATAAGTAAATAGGTTTAGGTGGGTAGGTATGTAGCTAGGTTGTTAGGTTATGTAGCTAGGTATGTAAGTAGGTTGTTAGCGTATGTAGGGAGGTGGGGATGTGGGGAGATTGTTAAGGTGACTAAATAGGTAGGTTGGCTAGTTAATTGTTTAAGGTAGGTATGTAAGTAAGGTAAATGTCTATGTTTTTAATTAAGTAGGGTATGGTGCATGGGTAGGTAAGTAGGTAGGGTAAGTAATTAAATAGGTATAAGTGGGTAGGTATGTAGTTGGGCATGTAAATAGGTTCTCAATGTATGTAGGTAAGTAGGGAGGTTCTTAAGGTAAATAGGTATGTTTTAATATAAGTAAGTAGGGTTGAGTGAGTGTGTAGGTAAGTTGGTTGGGTAAGTAAATATGTATATGTGGGTAGGTATGTAGCTAGGTTGTTAGGGTATGTAGGTAGGTAGTTAGGTAGGTAGGTAGGTAGGAGGTAGGTCCATGTAGGTAGGTAGGTAAGGAGGTTATTAAGGTGACTAAGTTAGTATATGTAGGTGCATTGGGTAGTTGTTAAGGTATGTAGGTATGTAAGTCAAATAAATATGTATGTTTTAAATAAGTAGGTTAGGGTGAATGGGTAAGTAGTTGATAGGGTAGGTATAATTGACCTATTTAACTAGCTTAGAATTAGGCCTTTAGGCAATTATATGTACCTTGTTAGGCTTATCTTGGCTACCTAGCAACTTTAATTATTAAGTTAGGTAAATAGCAAGTACTTAAGTTTTATTAGTAGACTACAAATTATGTTAGGTAGGTAATTTAAGCCTAATTAATAAGCTAGTAGGCTAGTTATAATAGGTTAATTAATTATGTATGTTAAGTATGTAGGTAGTTTTGACTTAAGCATACCTAATTAATATCAAATCAATATGTTCAATTTGACTAAGGCATGGTCATTTTGACCGACCTTTTTCTTTTGTTTGTCCCTTTTGACTAAATGACCAATTGACACTTTTTAAAAAATGTCACTTTAGTCAAATGTACTAATAAAAAATAACATACGTCGTTCATGCACCAACCCATTATTCAAGATGAACATCATTTCTAGCCACAACAAACACTTTGATCAAGTTGGACCTTCTAAAAGGTCATGATTTGTAATAGTGTATGGTTATTATAAATGTAATACTCCATTACACATAATGTAAAAATGCACATTGTTTGTGAGGGGCCAAAAATGCAACACCCATGTTTCAATTGTGGATTGTTTGTAATGAAATTTATGACTTTGCTAAATTAGTCCAAAGCAAACCAAAATTGCATGAATTCTAAAAACAAATACACAATTATGCTAAAATAATAAACTAAGAAAGGTTAAACACACCATTAGTGTTAGGGATGGGTATTGTCATTTGAGAATATAACATTGAACAAATTTAAAACACACAATTCATTAAACCCTTATCCCAAAACCCTAAATAATTCTAATGGACTCAACCCTAAAGCCTAATAGCTTTACAATCCTATAGAAAGAGAAATCAAAAGAACCTTATGAAATCCACATTGAACTTTGAAGGCAAATTAAGTTCCAAAAACAAAGGAATGAAAAAAATTAATTCTTAGTTTCAAATAATTAATTTAATAAAAAAGACTTAGTCTTAATGAATGGTGGGTGCCCTAAACATTAATAACTTAACAAACCTATACAAAAGGAAACAATTGATTTTTATGAAACCCACAACATGCGTTGAGTTTTTAATCTTAAACCCTAAATAACTTTAATGTTAAATGCCTTAAACCGTGATGTCTATACAAACATAAACAAATGCAAAACATCATCACAAATGTATTAGCTTCATAGGTTCATTCAAAATTCACATGAAATCTATTATTAAATCATGGGATGAGAAGTTTGTGATGACAACATAATTATAACAACTAAATGTGCCCTACATTTGAAATATAATAAATAGGAATTATAAAATGTTAAGTGGGAAAATTAAACCTATATTTAAAGTTAATAATTTTTTTAAAAAAATGAATGGAAGATAGGTTTGTTTATTACTTAGTGAATAGCTTTTTGAAGTTGAGATTTTTTTCAATTGCACTTTTTTTTAAAAACATTTCTTGCTCCATATAAGGTAGAACAGCCTTGAACAAAAATTTAAAAGTTCAACGCTTAAAGGCTTAATAATTGTGCACATTTTCATCAAGGTTTTCAAAGAATTTAAGTGAATCTTCAACCACAACATTAGTAGGTGTCTACGACACTCAAAGACAAAATGAAAAAGTTGCTGCTATCGAAAGTGAAAGGGTCTCAATGTTTTGAAACAAATGGATAAAACATATAACATTTTTATTTTTGTGAAATTTACACCTTATAATTAATAATTTAGATCTTATGGAAGGACACCTTTCTTCCCATAAACAATATAATAGTAATATAATTGAATTTAAATTATTTTCTATACTCGTTCAATTTTTTTCAAAATTTATAATAGGTCCAAATATTTGGAACACCAATCACATAGTCGTAGGTTTATTTAGGGTTTTGAAATATAAATATTTTAAACAGTAATCCATGATTACCCTAAGATTGACAACCTCTTAGATGCTACATGGGGTAATCTCTTGATCTCCCTTTAGATTTGAAAAAAAAACATTGCAACAATGGTCATTGTAGTTTGCTCCTCAAATTGGTTTAAGTTTTCTTATTTCTTTCTTTTGATCTTGATCCTTTTTTTAGTCTTTCAATTCCCCCCCCCCCCCTTCTCATAGTTTGAGTCTCCCTTTCTTAGGGGCTCAATGCATATGTGTTTCTCATTCAAAGTTTCATTCCCTATTTACATTTCATTTTTCATATCTTTTAAAGTCTACATGTTTTTCATGTTGTGTCACTATAAGAACTTGACGCCATTGTGATGCCATCCACCCAAGAACTCAAGGCCATTGCAACACCATCGTGTGAAGAGGAAGTAAGGGCTCAAGGGTTCAATGCATGTGCATGACAATGTGTTTATTTCATTTTGAATCTCCTTCTCTTTTAGAGTAAGAGCTAGAGTCTGCTTTTCTCTCATGTCCATGAGTTTTTTGTGTGTGTTTTACAAGAATTCGACTTTGCTTTCAAGTTTTTGAATTTGTTGTGTGTTTCTACAATAATTCAATTTCTTTCTTAGGTTTGAATTTTCTATATGTCTTTATAGGAATTGTTAAGGGGTGAAATTGTAGCCCCTAATCCTTATCATCCTCCAAGAGGTAACACAAAGGGAACAAGGTCAACACCTTATTACTCAACATAAAGAAATTAACTTCATTAGTTTACTTTATTCCAACTACTCAAGTAGTAAGTAGGAAGTAAAACAAAAAACAAAGGAAGAAAGTAGGGTATGTTGTCTAATAATAGACCTATTGTCATGTATGTAGGTTAATATAGGGGGGTAGGGGAAGAAAATAGAAAAAGGCAATATGGGAAATGATCATAACTCGAAAGTAGCTACTTTCCAAGGTTCTTTAATACCTTCAACAACCTCGGGTGTTGCCCTAGTGGGGTTTGCAGACCTCCTACAAAAACTATCCCCACCTCAACCATGCATGCAGGTCTTTAGTGATTTTCTTGCCACTTGTAGCACCTCGGAATGCCTCCTCATGGCTCTCTACCATTTGCACCACACTACATCCACTCATAGCCATTGCCTACCACATGTAGCAATAAATTCTAATCTGCAGGGGGCTACTTGCTAGTGTTTTTCCCCTTCTTTCTATAACCAAGTATTGGTTACTACCTTCATGTGGAAGCTAATAACTTACTACTCTAGAGGCTACCAAGTGGTATGCCTCTTTACTCTCTATTCTAAAAAAAATGCAAAAATACCATGTCAAGGAGTAACATACTTTATATAATATCCAGCTATTATACTTTCCACACCTCCTAATAAAAGAGATGCACATTAAAACACATCAAACTCCTCGACCATTTTCCATTAAAATCACACACAAATACAAGTACATTTCCTCACTACCTTTTACTCCCTAGTAATACAACACACACTTTTCCAAGAAAATCCTTCATTCCAATTCATAATTACAAAGATATTGAATGCTTTAAAAATACTCCAAAATGTCCTCTAATCCTTCTTCTCAACAAGACCACACAAGGCCCACATTGAGCCCATGAAAATAGGGCTTTTATTCTAATCTTTTTTTAAAAAATCTCCTAGATGATTGGGTTTATTACCCCCAACCATTCACTAACATGAACTATTTAATCCCACTAGCTTCACCCCTTGGGTAAAGGACGGTAAGTCTACCCACTAATAACCATTAGTTACGAAGAGGCCTATGGTACTAACTAATCTGAAGATTTCTACCCTTTAACAGGAATTTGACACCATTGCATGAAAATGACATAGGGGTTCAATGCATGTGTGCACATTTTTGAATTTTAGTTTTTTTAAAGTCTTAGTCTTAGTCTCTCATTCTCTCTCAATCTCAAGTCTCTTTCTCTCTTTTGATTTCAAGTCTTTTGTTCATGGTGTGTTTGTTTACATAAGCCTGACCTAAGTCTTCAACACCATTGTGTGAACCTTGCAAATCATAGTAGACCCTTGCCATCACTGTCATTGTCACTCATGATGAACACAAATTATTGCGTATTTTAGATTCCTTACCCTTTATGTTTTTTCATTTATGACCCTTCCTATTTGTTTTGTGTTTATAGGTCAACACCAGTTACACCATTGTGTGATTGATTTGTGTTTGTTTGTGTTTACATGTTGTCATAAAAGGAATCAATAATGATGGTGGTGTTGGTGAAAAAGAAAACAAATGACTTTGACCCCTCACATCGCATTATCATTGGAAAGTGTTTTAGCACCTAGTTCAATTGTAGAGTTGGATACCCAAACTTTGAAACCCAATTTTAGTTTTAGTAATCAAATGTGTAGTGTATACCTAACTACATATCTATAGACCTCAAATTCTCTAGAAAAATTTAATACTCAAATTTTCCATTATAGATGATTTGTGCAATTGAAATTATCCAAAAAAATTTGAAGCTTAAATTTTTAGTTCAAACAATTTGTGTATTTGAAAATCTATGTATCCCTCTTTTTTATCTATAATCTTTTTTTTCCTTTAGCTTATTTTTCCTTTGTTCCTTCTTTTTTCTCTATCTCATTTGAATCACTAAAGCCAACAGAACCTATCATAAAATCCCTATACCTCTTTATACCCTTTTTCTCCTTTGATTGACCATCATTAGTGCCATCATAACACATTAAAAACCCTTGTTTCTTTCATTTATTGCTATTGAGTGGAAGGTTGTAACTTGGTTAAGACATGCCCATCAAGTTGCATTTTTGCCCATTTTTCTTGTCTATCATTTCTTTGTTGCACATATGTGTTTCCTAAGCCAAACCTTATGTACCCTTGTGGATGGGATCAAAACCCTATGTTAAAGGAGTAATTATTCATGGTAATAGTTAGTTAGTATATTTCTACTTACTTAGTCATTGTTTTAAGAATTACTAGCTAGATTACATAGTTTTTGTCATTATTTGAATTTGAATAGATCATAAGTTTGTTTTTTTTACAATGGTTATATCTTGGAAGAAGGAAGAGAATGAAAGATGATCATTCATTGTAGAACATTGAGTTTTGATGGAGTATGAAACATGAGCATTCTATTTTCTGGAAAAGTTCCAATTTCATACAAGATTTGATGTTTTGATGTTTTTCCCATACTTTCATGATTGGATTTTAATTCTAAAACTATATATGATTAGATTTGAATGAATTTTTTTATTAGTATTAATTTTATGATATGTTTTTGTCCATATTTAAATTAAAATATAGGATTAAATTTTTTGTATTTACCACCCTATTTTTAAATTGTTGTGGAATCTTTCACCAAGAGTCCTAACAATAACAATAGATGATGCATAATTGAATTTAGTTCTATTATCCTTCTCAATTCTCCTTTGAAATGTTCTTCAGCTTGGGTAAATGTACTTTCAACCCTTTTTTATTTTCTTTCTCCCTTTTTTTTTGTTTTTAATTCCTTGATTTTATCAACAATTTCTTTGTCCATTTCCTTATGTTTCAACATTGTTAGGTATTAGTTTGATGTGGCCATTTGTGAATTGCAATAATCCACTAGTGGTTCTTTGCATTGTCTTTTCCTTTTTAGTAGTCGTGGTAAAGACAATAGGTTAGCTGATCCAAAAACTTATTGAGTTTGACTTGGACCAATTAGGTCATTTAATTCAAAAATAAGATCTTCCAAGTTCACCACCAATTGATTTTCTTTGTGGTTATTTGTTGGGGTGGTAAAAATGTATGGCATTTTTACATAGTAGTCGATTGTGGGTGAAGAGGAACATTCAAATGTAGGAATAGTTGTAGACATTAATTGGAAAATCCCAACAATGTTTAATATCTGTATGGTAGCTTTAACCTCATCCCCATTGTTGTTGGATTCATTTGTTACATTTGATTGGTATGAATTTTCATGATCTTCCTTTTCTATAATAATGAACATTTCATTTGGACCAAATTTTCCAACCATGGCTATAGGATTCAAAGGCTAGATTCCACAAACCTTGAACCCTAATTTTATGTTTTTTTTTAAAAGATTGTTGTAAAACCTTGTCCACCCATTCTACCAATTTTATTTTGTCTAGTTCAAGATACTTGTTTTTTGCCATATCACAATCTCTTTCCATTTTAAATGCATTCTTGAATGGTTTGAAGTAGGTGATGTCCAATGGTTGGAACACATGTGAAGTATGTGCAAGTAAGGTAACCATGTCCAAACTTAGTTCTATTGTTTGTTCAAGGGCTTCTATTGTAACATGTGACCCATGCCCATCGGGAATCAAGAGATGTTGATTCTTTTGAGAAAACCCCCTTAAATAGATTTGTAAAAAACATTAACCAATGATTAAAAAGGTAAATTGTCATCCAAGATTTTTTCTATGTGGCCATGCATGTTCATGGTCTACATAACTTTATGTAGTTTTCTTGCATCCTTGAGCCTTTGAAAATGTAAAAGGAGGGCCAGGTTATTCATGTTGCATTAACAAAACAATTCATAGTCAACCACTTTTAAGACTTGGAAATGGTGCTATAGACATCATGTGAGTTTCGTTTAGCCAAAACCCTAGCACCATATTGTTGTTCTACTTGAATTCTTGTCTCATTTGAATTCCAAATGTGATATGAAGGGTGTTTGTGTGATGTTTATAAGTTTTCCAAGTTGTAATAAATGGTATGGCATATTTCCTTAATTAAACTTTTTGCCCTAGAAACTTCTAATCCTTCTACAAGGCATATGTTAATTTTTGGATGACATTTCTTGAACCATAACCACTAGGTATTTTTTGGAACACCATTTCGAAATGGGGGTACTTGTCTAGTTTATTGATTTCAACAACCTTCAATTCTAGTTGTTGAAGGGTGACAAAGTAGCCAACTTTTGCATGTTTTGAACCCAAGTGGTAATTTTTTCATCCTTTTGTTTTGTTAACACACCCTAAGGTCTCACTTTCTTGCTTCTAGTTTTACCATTGAGGTGATATGAATATGAAGTTAACAAGATGTTATAATACCTACTAGCCTTCCTTAAATATGTGTGTCCCCTCTCCATTACATTCATGGTATCCTTTAATTGTTGATTTGTCCATGTGTTTTGTTTAAACACATTAGGTTATTTATTAGTTGCTAAACTTTGTATTGTTGATGTGTTGTTAGTTAAAAATGTTGATTCATGTGTGTTGTTAGGGTGGTTAGTTTGGGATGTTAGTTCTTTTAGTCTTCACAATTGGTACCTGAAACTTTATTTTGTTGATTTCTTGGCACATTGAAATGTGTTGGAAAGCAATCTACTAGTGGTGCACCCTTGGTACATGGCTACATGGCTTCCTTTGACATATGCATATTCATTTCAACCTTACTCCTTTTAGGCCCAATCTCCACACACATGGGGGTGTCCATTTAGGTTGTACAAGAAGTACAAATTGATGCTTCTTGTATGAAGAACAAGATATTAAAAAATATGTTAGATCCAAATCATAATGTTCAAGTGCATAGGTTTCCACTTTCTGACAAGAGATATGTAATTCATAGAAATTAGCAAAGTCTTTTCAATTTAATGTGACATTAATTGTGGATGTGCAAGTAGTGGGAATGTATTTTAAGGTGTGTTATGATGGAAGAGAAGGAAATCTATGACTTGAGCTACTATTAGAGCATGATGGCACTTGTAAGAGTGATGATTGTTGAACCTAACGACAATAGAGGTAGTTTGAATACTTGCTCGTGTATTTTTGAATTAATTACAAATGTTATAGGAATTGCTTCTACTTCCTTCTAAATCTCAAATGTAATAAAGATTGCTACCTTTGACCTCCTTTGCATTAGAAGCTACTTCTATTTCTTTTGTGATCTCAATTGTAACCAAATCTACTTCTAATCTTTTATTGATCCTAGATTATATATATTTAAAAAAACATTGAACCTCCTACAACAAACTTTTTACTTGATGTGACATATTTAATTTATAAGTACAAGCTTTTACTTTAGGATTGCAAAGCTATGTGACGTTTGCCCTTCTTTTATTCCTTCATGGTTTTTGGTGAGAAAATGTATTATATGATTTGTGAGGTGAGAAAATCCCTAATGGATTTACTTGGTTGTTGTTCCAATGATATCCAAAGCTGTTTTATTGTTGTAATTAAGTTGTATGTTGTTTTCGTGTTTATTCTAAAATAGGGTAGGTTGTTTATTTTTATGTGCACAAACAAATAATTTTGAGGTTTTTATATATTGTTTTCTTGTTCATCTAGGGATTAATTTTGAAACACATGTCTATATTTTTCTATGTATGAAACTTCAAATTCACAATCACATCACTATTGTTAAATGTTGCTTTTGATGCCTCTTACCAAACAAAAAAATTAGATAGAAGCAATCTCAACTATGTGTGCTCCAAAATGCTATGTAACAAAATTTGGTTGTTTCATGCCTTGTTCATAAACATTTAATTTTCCAAAGGTGTTTTAAATCTTTAAAATTTTAGAACACAAGATTCATAGCTAAATGTTCGATTATGAGTGTACTTTTTAACAATATTCAACATAAGACAAAATTTGTTCAAATGTGCAAATTTTTAAATTGGTGTTCGATCGCTACCTTTTGATAAATAGTCAGTTGTTTTATTTTATGTCAAAATGATTTTTTTTCTTCTTAAAACCAACCTAGGGTTAATTTTATTTTTTATTAAAAAATCAAAAGTCATAATTATTTGTTATCTTCAAAACTGTAAATCCAAACCATATTACTAAATTGCATTGTTAGAGTAGGTACATCAAATTACTAAATCTATTACTCAGGGACTTAATTAAATGAAATTCAGTAAATTAGATACATTGTGCTTTAAATAAGTAAAATTGGAGGTGCAGTTATAAACTAATGTGATAAAAGTTGTTTGCAATTAATTGCAATACCAAAATTAGAGTATGTCATTGTGGCTCAAGTTGGCTAAAATGGTTGTAGAAATCTTCAATGCAATAGAGTTATGCGTAAAGTCATGCATTTTAGGGTGAGAACAAGCAATTTTGACATAATAGGGCATTAAACGTGTAAATAGGAATAAATTTTTTACAAAACGAAACAACTGGGACCCAAACTAGATTTTCCACCAATTTTGGTGGTAGATTGAGTTTCATCCTGCCTTTCCTTTTTCCTGAGCGCCTCCATTGCTGCTACATATATTCTCACTGTTCCCACCTTTACAATTACTAGAATTACTCTTGAACTTTTGTGCATTATTTCATTACTTTGCAGATACCACTGAAAGATGGGATAGGGGTGAAAGAGAGGGTGAAGGCAGGGTGGCTTTATCAATAACTTTAGGGTAGATTGGCCCATCATCAATCATCTGCTTATGACCGAACACTTATTTATATCTTTATCATATGTGCTTCATCTTCATCATTTGAGTGAATTAAAATGTTATGGGTGTGATGCCTCAAGCTCTAGAAATCATCTTTGAAGTGCAAAGGAAAAGGAGTAATGAAAAAATAACAAGAAAAAAAAAAGTTTTTCAATTTACAAAACACATTTTTTTCTTTTTTCTTCTCTTTGGACCACTCCTACTTTCAAACTTCATAACTTTCTTATTTCTTATTCATTTAAAATTATTTAAAGTGCTATAGGAGCACCACCTGAATTTTTACAAATCATCTTCATTCTCTAATAACAACAAAACAACATACAAGGATTTGTTTCAGTGGGATTAGACTTTGTAACATTTGGTGGTTTGTTTTTTTTGAAGTTCTTGACCTCCTCAACTTGGGAGGGTCATAACTTCCTCAATTTTATTTCGTTTTTGACAATTTGTAATGCGTCAGATGCGCCAATAAGAAGGGTTCAAGTTTTGTTTGGACACCAGAAACAACAAAAGCCCTCCTCTTGGATCCGACCTGTCCTGAGCACTTAACTGTTCGATCACCGGCCGATCTACCCTAATACCCAAATATTTTCATTACATGAATAGATGAATGTTGACATAACACAAGTGGTAATTAGGTAGTTAAAAAGGTAAGTAAGTAAATAAGTGAGTAGGTAGTTAAAATGATAGGTAGATAA
>Ga0209611_10013621_pt1 | contig 11105 bp, 6 predicted proteins | sample S1TSphgellanicum_3_FD_187693 | JGI IMG/M metagenome (GOLD analysis project Ga0209611, IMG submission 187693) | Host-associated microbial communities from peat moss isolated from Minnesota, USA - S1T2_Fc - Sphagnum magellanicum MG (SPAdes) (version 2) | ecosystem: Host-associated > Plants > Peat...
CATATATGATAATCATTTCTTAAAGTTTTTAAAAACCATGGTTATATATCATAAGTTTTTTCATTTATTTGACAATGGTGGACATATTTTCCAAAATTTGCCTTGAGAATTGCTAGTTATCAATTTTCATTCATGATAACTACCCAACATTGATTCAAACTTCAAACCTATATTGAGAGAGGGGCAAAGAAATTCGTGGTTATATATTAAATTGATTTTTAGATTTTTGAAAACCGTGGATATATATTGAGATGCTCGATTAACTTTGTTTTTTTTGTGTGACAATCATGGTCAAAGGCATATTTGAGAACCACTTTGAGAACCACGAGATATCAATTTCCATTTTTGATTACTGCCCAACATTGGTTCAAACTTCAAACTTGGAAAGAAAGAGAGGGAGGGAAAGAAAACTTAGTGTATAAGATTCAAGTTTTCTTTATTCTAAGGTTTGAAGTATATATAAAAATCGATTCTTAGGATTTTAAGAACTGTGATCATATATAAAAACAACCGATTATTTCTTTTTTTGGACGATTGTGGTCATATATATATTTGAAAACCATTTGTTTTCAGTTTCCATTTCAAACCTAAAAAGAGAGATGGGGTTAAAGGGAACTACAGTTATATATTAGCATCAATTCTCAAAACTTTGAAAATCATGGTTATAACTTTTGGTTATTTGATTTTTTAACAATTGTGGTCGTATATATATTGGACTTCCATGTATTCTCCATATTTGAGAGCTATCTTTACATATCAAAATTGGTTCACAAAATTTTGAGAACCAATGGTTATGTATTGGAATTCCCTTGAGAAGTGTTAATTACCAATTTCCAGTTCTGATAACCACCAACATGGGCTCAAACTTCAAACCTAGAGAAGGAGAGGGCCAGAAAAGAACCATGACTAAAAGTCAGAATTGGTTCTTAGATTTTTGAGAACCGTGATTACATATTTGGAACTCTTTGTTATTTGGGAAATTTTTTGGGACAACCATAGTCATGTATATTTGAGAATCAGCAACAGAACTACTCAGTTTGCCAGTTCTGATAACCACCCACCAAATTGCAAACCTAAAGAGAGAGGCAGAGGGAACCCAGGTTACACCTAGAATTGGTTTTCAGAATTTTTTTAGAACCATGGTTATATATATATATATATGAACTCCCATAAGAACTCCCGGTTATCAGTTCAGTTTCTAATAACTGCCCAACAGTACTTTCAAACCTAGAGAGAGAGAGACAAAGAGAATTGAGAACCATGGTGGTTCTATATTGAAACTTTGGGTGTTTGAGTTTTTTGTTTTTACAACCACAGTTGTGTATCTTTGAGTATCACCTTATAATCTCCGGTTATTAAAATTTCATTTCAAATCACTGAGTATCGCCTTAGAATCGCCGGTTATCAAATTTTCATTTCTGGTCACTTCCCAACACTGGTTCAAACTTCAAACCTGGAGAAAGAGTGCCACCAAGAAATGCAGTTATGTAATCATAATGGACTCCCAGATGTTTTGGAACCGTGGTTAATATGTTTGGAGCTTCCTGTTATGTGAATTCTATTCTTTTGGGGACAACCGTGAATGTATGTATATTTCATGACCGCTTGAGAACCCTCGATTATCGGTTCCCATTTCTGATAACCGCCCAACAGAACGGGTTGAACCCATATAGACTTTGCAACAATCAAATAAAATAAAATATTGTGTCATAAGCTAAATTTGTGATCATCCTGTCTTAGCCAAATTTGGCTATAAACAGACTACAAAAGTAAAAAAGTTCAAGTATCCTTCACATTTTTGGCTACATGCTTGAACCCAAGAGCGAAATCCGGTGATCCATCTTTTTGAAAATCGAAATTCGGCGACTTAGAAAACCCATCAAACGCATAGTTTTAGCCAACTGGCTAAATTTAGCCGAGGGAAAAAAAGAAGCAACCCTAAGAGAGAGAGCGAGACAGAGAGAGGCAGAGAGAACGTGCGAAAGGTAAAACGAAAGCAGCGATGGAAGTGAGAAAGGAAGCTCCTTACGAGGAACAACAGAACAGCACCGAACAGAAAGCGAGGAACTGAATGCAGCCAGCTGCGGAGGGAAGGGTTGTGTCAGAAAAGAGCATAAGAAAGCGAACCTCCCAAAAAAGGGAGGAAACAAAAAAAAAAAACAAGATGAAATGAAGTTAACTTACTTATTTATAGCAACAAAAACCAAAGCACCTTCACAGTCCCACCAGCTGCAACAGCAGTAAGAGTTTTTGTAGTAGCTACTTAGACGTTGCCGGTGTGAGCTGAGCGCCGGTCCCGGGCAAAAGCTAGGTTTTTGCTTTTTGATCGGAGGTTTCGATTGGATTGATCCCCCCACAGGGTCAACTGTCGCACAGCCAGATTTGTCGGGGGACGCCAATGGGTGGGTGGGTTGGTGTCGCTTTTTAGGTTTCTTTTTTAGGTTATTTTTTGGCCGAGGGGTTGGGAAAGTAGTTTGAGATTCTTCAGTTGCACGAAAATTTCTGCTTACGACCTTTGTTTTGTTTTTGCCGGCCCCTCGTCGAGAGTTCGTGCTCTCATGAGTTTTTATTTTTAGAAGAGAGAGAGAGAGAGCTGCCCGGGAGATGGGAGGCGGCTCGGGAGTTCAGTACCAAGTTAGCAGCAGCTGCCTAACTGATGTGCATTGTGTTTGTGTGTCGAGCAGTTGTTGTTGCGGGTTTGGGAAAGAAGCTTCTTGATCACCTGCACCAGCTATACCTGAGCTAGAAGAGGGCAGAGTGAGTGTGGAGCCGGGTGATTTTAAAGAGACTCGAGGAGTTTCGACAGAGTGATGCCTTGAAAGTTTTTTTTTTTTTTTTGTGTTTGATGCAGTTGTGATTGGGTGTACCTACCTGTCGATAGAAGAAAGGAATATGTTTTCTTCGAGGAAGACTTATGGGTGCTTTGAGGCTTTCTGATGAGGAAGAAAGCTTGACCTGCACCGGCTGCACCCTGAGACTAGAAGAAGCCGATCAGTGCAGAAAATAGGGTGGTCGTTATGAGTGTTTGAGATCGACCAGAGTTTCGACAAAGTGGTGCCTTGAGATCGTCGGTTTTATTTGGTTGTGCAGGTGTTGCAATATCTACCTGCACTAGAAGAGTTTTAGAAAAGAAGACTTGCGAGTTGTGAATTAAAAAAACGCAGGTCCTTCTTCAAGCACAGTGGTTTTGTTGGGTTTCTGTCTGTGCAGCTTTTACGAGCTTGTGGGAAGTTGTCGAGTTTTCTTTTTTTGTTTTTGTTTTTCGGGCACAGTCTTTCGTTCCTGAAGCTAGCTAGAGACGATGTCGAAATCGAAAGATCGAGCTGCATCGTGCACTAGCAAGATCTTCAGCGATCAGGGTGCAGGAAGGAATGGTTTTGCGAAAAGGAATTACAGTACTCACCCCCGAGGGTCATCCGCTAGCACACAGCTGAAATGGGAAGTGAAAGCCAAGAAGTTTCTGCTAGGGCTGCTGGCACTGACGAGCTTGTTAGTGCTGAGCGCGCGCGTAACATTGTACGTCTCGTTGTTTCGTTCGACGAGGCATGATGTGGCGACGCAGCTGGCGCAGTCCGAGTCGCGTCTAGCGATCAAGCTGACGGAGCCGTACGTGGGTTCCACCCGCGGAGTCGAGAAGATGAAGGTCATGGAGATGGAGTCGTCAACGGACCAGAACAATAGAGATCATGCAGCAGATCAGCTGGTGGTCGAGACCGATGCAGCAGTGGAGATGGAGTCGACAGACCAGAATACTAGACTAGATCATGACGTCCAGCTGGTGCAGGCCGTCGAGACCGAGACACTAGAGAGTTATAAGGTCGTCGACTCGGCGGACGCTATCGCGTTCCTGGATGAGCTGACTCTTAACCTCACTGGGACAGGTTCGAGAATCTCCCACATCCTTCCGCAACTCTCCGTTCAATATCCTATCTTAGAAGCAAGCAAGCTAGAACTCTTCCCAGGATTCCTTTGTCGCGATGCAAAGGAATTGAGATCTACAGCTTCCCTCTCATCTTCTCGAGTTGGACCAGCTGCGAGTAGCCCAGGAAGAGTACTAGAACTTCCCAGAACTGGAGGAGGAGTTTGGGTTTGCTTGCATGACCTGATCGTAACAGTTTTGGTTGTTGGATTGTTTTGCGCACGCAGATGAGGAGATAGACAACGGACCTTACCATTCACGTCGCGTATTCGAGGCGAACTATGATGAGATGAACCGGAACATCAAGATCTTCGTGTACCCGTACCCACGCAACGATCCATACCGCGACATCTACCGCGCGTGGGAGAGTCGCCCCAGTGGGAATTACGCAAGCGAGGCCTACTTCAAGCAAGCGCTGATGAAAAGCTCCTACGTGACGTCCAATGCCGCTGAGGCCGACTTCTTCTTCATGCCGGTGTCGATCACGCGGGCGCGGATGGACAAGCGAGTGGGCACCGAGGGAGTGAAGCGCTTCTGCAAGAAGCATGTGACTTCCTTGCGGAATAACTGGAGCTACTGGAATCGCACCGGCGGAGTGGACCATTTCTATCTCTCTTGCCATTCCATCGCGCGGACTGCCATGGAATTGGTACCTTATGTGCGTCAGAACGCCATTCAGCTTGTCTGTCCCTCCAGCTACCATCTCCACTACTACATCACCCACAAGGATGCCTCTGTTCCGCAAATCTGGCCTCGAGATGGTGGTACTCCACAAAGTGCCAAGCACATCGCTCAAAGGTACACCACAACACAAAAGAAACCTAATGCAAACAAAGTCCTACCAAATGCAACAAAGTGTGCAAAATTTCTCCAATCTTCCTTTTTGTGCATGATGTGGAAACTCTTCAATCTCTCTGTCTTTGTTTTGCTGCATGTATCCCTGCAGAGTGCAGGAAGCACTAATAACAAGGTAAGTGATCTGATCCATGTAAGTCTCTATGCCTGATGCTTGCTTTTACAGAGGTAAGCTCAAATTGCAATGAAGCACAACTCATGGTTTTGTTGCAATGCAATGAAGCTTATGCTCACAACTTGGATCTACAAACCAATCTTCTCTGTCTAATTGAGTTGATTGCTGAAGAGATTGGAGCAAAGAGTGGTAGCATTCCTTGTTTTCACAATTGTAGAGGGATAGAGAAAAGCTACAGATAATTGCATTTTTCTATACCCCTTGAACCCTACCAAGAGGCAGTTGTAGGTGTGGTTGATCAGACACCTGACACGCAAATGCTCATCGATCTTTGGTCGTGGTGAATTTGCAGGAAGAGGCTGGCATTCTTTGCAGGATCTTTAAACTCAAATGTCAGGGTTCAGCTTCAGGAGACATGGCAGAATGATGATGAGATCCTTATCCATTCAGGGAAAGTCACATTCCCATATTCCGAGGGTTTGCTCACCAGCAAGTTCTGTCTACATGTGAAAGGATTTGAGGTGAATACAGCACGGCTTGGGGATGCCATGTTCTACGGTTGTGTGCCTGTGGTGATTGCCAACTACTATGACCTTCCGTATGCTGATATTTTAGACTGGCACAAGTTCTCAATTGTGGTTCCCACTTTTGACATACCCTTGCTGAAGGAGATCTTGAAAAGTGTTACGCCTGCACAGTACACAAAAATGCACCAATATGTTTTGCAAGTTAGGCAGCACTTTCAATGGCATACGCCTGCAAGGGAGTTTGATGCATTTTATATGGTGATGTACGAGTTGTGGATTAGAAGGCACACAGTGAGAAATTCTTTACAATAACATCAATTGAGTAATGATGGCATGGGTCTCTCCACCGCTGTATAGTAAAACATCTAGGGTTTAGATTTCTGCGAGCAATTCTCGCAATAAGCATGTATGTCTATTCAAACCAAAAATTTCCCAACTGTATGACCAAAAAAAAGATTGTATAGTAGCTGCACCTGAATATTTTGCATCTCTAAATACTGTAGGGAAGTATCAGTAGTTTTGAATTCAAGCAATCTGAAAGCTGCTTTTGTTGGTTGCCATTAGTTATGCAAACCCCTGATCTGGTATTTGCCTGGTTATTAAGGAGCTTTCAATCCTGGTACTATTCCTCTTTTGTGCTCTGCATTTAAACATTCATTCCAAGCTGAAACTGTCCTGTTAGCAGCTGGCACATTTATTCCAGTTTTTCATAAATGTGTAACATATAGTTTCTAAACAGCATTGCAATGGACACGTTGACGAGAATCTGTGAATTGATGCATTGATCTGAGTGTGTCTGAGCCAAGAAACTACCTTTCATGGTCTCTAGTACTGCCAGGATGAGCTAAATTCTCAGTCTAAGATGCTTTGAATCTAAGACACTTGTTTAATGTGCACAAAATTGCACAATGTGTTGTCATTGACCTTAACTGTTTAAATTGAGATGAACTTCAAAGCCCCCTGTAACCTCCTTGGTCCTCCTCAAAGTAATGTTGTGTTTGGTCTTTCTAATCTCCCATCTTACATTGTCACTCCAATGGTTTTTTGGATGGCGTTCCAATTGCAATAACCCAAACAAAGCTTTCAAACATATTTTTACATGGGACACCATTTTCTTATGACACAAAGTAATAGTGAATTGAATTATCTCATGCATGTCCTCTTCCTACATATGCACTACTACTTGATAGAGCACATTTGGTCTAATCTTAAACAACAAACCACCTTTCATGTTTCTTGACGTACTATACAATATCAATTGTTTCCTTTGGAAGATCTCATCAACTGACCTCTATCACATTCTCACAACCAACATACCTACAGCAACCTATTCATTAAGTTCACAACAACTATACTGTTTCTATAAGAATTCATTTGGGGATTGTGCCAACATTGGAGTTATTGCTCAAAGAAGCCACAAAGGGAGGGGCTAATGAGTCAAAGGCTAATTTGTATCTCAAATTTGAAGAAAACAAGGGACAAAACATGCTTCAAAAGACAATCCAAATCCAATCATAACCCAAAATTTCAGCCCACATCCACAATTGAACTCACACAAGGACGTTAGATCTAAAACCTTAATTTTATTATATAGACCTTAAATTCCAACTCATTGTGACAATATAAGAGTATGGAAATTGGTTAAGAATAAAAAAGCCAACAATTTGCAAATGAGGAACCATTATCTTAAATATCTTTGCAAGCCATCACATGTCAAACTCAAACACAAGACCAATATGACATTTCAATGATAACTAATGCATCCCCCTAGGTTCATCCATTTGGAAAAATCCATCCATTTTGTCCATTCATGTTTTACTTTCAACATAACATACTTCCAATGGTAGGAACAAGACATATCATGTGTCATCAAGTTCAAATTTCTTTTTTATTATTCATCACATCATTGTCATTAGTGTTCAAGTTTGGGGTTCAAATTTCATGTTTTCCTTATATCCACTTTTGTGAATGATGTCAATTTAAAGCCATATTAATAGAATGGGAGTCCATCTCATGAAATTAATGAAATTGTTGGACAAAATAAAGTTCATTCAAGAAGTATCATCTATAATTTTATTTCATCCATAAATGTATTGATTTACAATTATGTTTTTTGCACGAAAAGTCAATTATTTTCATGGTGGATTTGATAGATTTTTTATTTTTTATCATTCGTATTTTCATATAACTAAGAATGAAGGCACATTAAGGTGACTCACTTTTTAAAAAAATCAAAAGTCCAAAAAAGTCCATTTTATAGTGTTAAAATTTTGAAAATTTCTATTACCATGGGTTCAATGGTAATAATGTCCATGTATCAAAAGCAATAAAATTCATATTAATAGGAGCCTACCTACATATTCCAAATATATACACCTCTAGAAAAAAATTTGAAATTTAAGAAAAAAAAATATTTTAAGGACCTATGAAAATATGGTTCAATTTTGACCATTCAAAAGTCCTTAATTAAAGTTTCATTATGATTTTTGAGGGAAGACTTTCACATACAAATTTATTATTGGATGTTACAACATGTATTGAGTCCCCTATAAATAATTTGGAATGGAATTCAATATGAACCTTTTTATTTTCTACCATTCCACTCTATTTACTAGTCCATATTTTTGTGCTTCAAAAGTTCATTGTGAAAAGTGGGTGTATTTTTATTGAAAAGAATTACATAAATATTTTCATAATCAAGTTGTTAATGTATAATCGATTTCAAATTCTCGATTTCACAAGTTTTATTATTCATTATAAGTGTCCAAAAAAAAGGCACTGTACAAAAATGGGCACCGTGACTCCAAAAGTGATCCACTTTAATGTGCATTCACCCCTAACTTGGCCATTATTATTTTTGATGAAATTGTCATGCTATGAATGGTAATTAATATTTTTTTTTATTGCATTTAATCTTGAATAGCCATATTTAACTCAAAATATTTTTATTTAACCTAATTTATGTTAATTTAATCATGTTTAATCATATTTACTATCAAAAGTATGTTTTGTACCATTCATGTTAATTCAAATATAATATTTAAACTAAAAATTATAATTTAACCATGTTTAATTTCAAGAATTATGTTTAACCCAGTTATCAATTTAACCATATTTAGATTGAATATTTTTATTTAGTTTAATTCTCATAAAGTGAACCATATCAATTTAAGTAATTATAATTTAGCCATAATTAGACATATTTTATTTAATTGATTCTTCTAATCGTGTTTTAACCATGTTTGGCATGGATAATTATATTTAATCCAATTTATATTAATTTATCCATATTTAGCCTAATTGGATTATTTTTAGTCTAAGTTTAATGGATAATTTAGCTTAAATTAAATTAACTTAGGCTAAACCTACTAAGTATTATTTTTCCTATTCCAACTCCTCCAAATAATCCAATCCCCCCCACAATAATAAGGAGCCAAAAGATCCACTACTTTGATTCTTATTTCAAAAATAGATAATTTAGTATTTAATTGTATAAATGTAGGAGGAGATCTATGAATAGGGAATGTTGGTATTTTATTTACACATAGTATATTGTATTTTAATATTATGGTATGAAACTTTTTCATAACATATTTTATTAACCATCGGCTAACTAAAATGAAAATAAAATAAAATATATGAAAAATTGAAATGTTACCATAAACTAAAATATATATATATATTTATGCGATTGTCAAAGGTTATTTAAATCAAATTCCTATTTCAAGCATTGATCAATATGAACATGAGCTTCTAAAGTCTATGGACCCTAAGCATATTTTTTGCTATTGTACAACAAAAGAACATCATTGAGCAAATTACTATTCAACTAGCTACATTTTGTCAAAAATTTACACATGACTTTTTAGTAACTCGTTTAGTTCAAAGAGATTCAACTATTTTTTTTTTGTTTTCTAATATATATTTCTTTCTAGGCTGTAGGTTTTCTTTTTGTATTTTCAAGTGGAGGGCAAAAATGGTTAGGGCATCATCAAATCTTTTTCTTTGGCCCCCTAACTATGCCCTTAGTAAGGCTTCGCCAAACTAGCAAAGTTTTTTTCCCCTCCATCCCCTCCCCTCCATTTTGTTTTTATTCATATTTTTTACAAAGAAGAAAAAACTCATTTTCTTGAATTCCCAAAGTCACCAAAGGGCAGGACTAAATTTCAAAAAACAAAAAACAAGGATGAATATTTTAATCATCTACTATTAAATATTATCAGGTATCAAGTAACAACATTCTAGTGTCGACAAAAATTTGTATCAATAAAAAATATAATTTATTTATTGGGTGGTCTTTTTAGTTTAAAGAAATAACATATCAGATTGGTTATGTATTACCTAACTAGTATTTTATTAAAATTGTATCATAAAGTGATGCATCAATCTTTTTTATAAACTTTATTGCCATTAAAGGTCACAAATTATGTCGTAACCCCACTTTGAGGGAGTTGTGAGGTCGCCACTCACATTCCCGAAAATGGGACTTAGGAGTCCTCCAGGACTCCTGAAAACTCAGAGCGTGATTGCAGGGGGAAAAACACCTTGCATTGAAACGTTCTTTATATTGTTGAAAAGGTCTTGAAGTGTAGATGTCCAAAATGGACTCGCATGAGCCATTTGGACATTTGCAGCACAAGTTATGGTCGAAAGAAAGGCTAGGAGTCAAACTGGCAGTTTGACTCTCGACCACTAAAAGTCGAGAATCGATTCGATTTCGGTGCATGCAGGTGAAGTGCGACATACTGTTGGAAAGCTCTCAAAGAGAGCTACCACTTTGGTTTAGACCTCGTTCCGATCCAAGTTCGGGGTGAGGAGTTATGAGCGTCCAAAGCCTCGGGAGTCCAAACCAGGATAGTTTCAGGACTTCACTTTGGGAGTCTCAGGAAAAAGAGCCATTTGGATGTAGGTGCGGTGGAGAGCTGCAGAGAATACTATATGGGGGAAGGTGGTGGCTTCCCCCAAGTCCGGGCCGTGGTGAGTCAAGTGAGTCCAAGTTAGCCCGTGGCTTGTCCTAACACCAAAAAGGTGCAAAATGAGTTCTAACTAACTTGTTGGTTGGATTTGGATGCAAGATCGCATAAGTGAGTGAGCTTGTCCTTCTTCCTAGTCTATCCCGGAGCTTTCAGCACACCCCTCTCACCCCCCTTTTAGTGTTGGAAGTTGGGAACGTGTCTGGAGTCCCATAAATTCCGCAACTTGAATGAATTAACCCAACTTGGGGCTAACTTGGGACTTGGGAGCGCGTCAGATTATGCATGTGTAAGCAAATTGACAGTAAACGTGTTGCCCTTTTGCCAAAGATTTACATAGAATTCCTTAGCAACCCATTTAGTTTCAAAAGAAATATATGTGTGTGTGTGTGTGTTAGCATGTTTCTAGTTCTTTTCTTTACAAGAACAATAAAAAATTTCGTGTTGTCATCCCTACTTCTATAACGATCAGTTTAAGCTTTGATAAGAATGATACTTTTGGGCCTTAACTTTTAAGCATTGCAAAATAAATCAAAATTTGAGATCCAAACTGTACTACCCATTCGCCACTATTCTTCTATTTGCATTCATTTTTTTTTTTTTGAAGTAATCTAAACACATAACCTTATCTTTTGCATTTCATGTCAAAAAGAAAAAATCTAAATTATTCCATAAAATGTAAAGCAAATAAAAATATATAGATTTTTTTTTTCAAC
>Ga0209611_10013622_pt1 | contig 11105 bp, 10 predicted proteins | sample S1TSphgellanicum_3_FD_187693 | JGI IMG/M metagenome (GOLD analysis project Ga0209611, IMG submission 187693) | Host-associated microbial communities from peat moss isolated from Minnesota, USA - S1T2_Fc - Sphagnum magellanicum MG (SPAdes) (version 2) | ecosystem: Host-associated > Plants > Peat...
TGAATGGACATATAACTACATTCCAGACCTACCTGGCGAAGGAGGTAGTCATAGCCAACAGTTGTAGTTGCCTCCTTGGTGTTCCAATTGTATAGAAAGTCTGATGCCAATGATACCTGGTGCAAAGTCATCAATCAGCTTCTATGACGGAGGGACTCACAGTGAGTGGCATGACACCAGAACAAAGCAATCCAACCACCCATGTCCCTTCCTGTCTTGCTCTCCAGAGTCAATGCTTTCAGTAGCTACAAACTATTTGCATGTACACCAATCCCAAAGACTCAAAGAACTTCATCACCATTTTGAGCCAGACTGAGCTGCAGAATGCAGGCACAAGGAAACAACCAAGCAATGAAGAAATAGAGAAGTTACCTTGTCTGATACCCTTTGCACATAGGTTAGAGACAAAATGCCAGTGCTTGCAAATTGTGCTGTTGCTATCTGCATATACAGCATGATTCAGAATGCAGACACTGAAAAAAAAAATGACTGGATCTAGGGATTTTTGCAGAAGTGATCAATCAGGATCAAACTTTGTCTCTTACATAGACATGAAAATTCCACAACCATTGAGCAAGTGTGAACAGGTAAAATACATTTTGGCAAGAATTGGGAAAGATCAAGGACATAGGAAATGCAGGGTTTGAAGGAGGCATATCCACACCGCTTTATCAGTATTGTATCGGCCAGCAAAACCAATGCCTGACTTCCGCTGCTGACCCAGCCAGAAAACTTCTCCTCCCAAAGCCAGTGTTGGTGTTACACTCTGTACTGCCCACCACATTCTCCTTGTTACTGTTCCCACTGGTCAACCTATTCTCAACAGCAGTTTGCCTCCACCTTCTAAGGTCAATTAACAAAAAATACCAGACAAACTTGAGTAGCCTGTCATGTGCCAGTGACCCAATAGTAACACGCATCTCCTACAACTAGTGTTGAAAAATCTTCTCTTGCACATTTGGTACCACATACAAAAGCAATCTATGTGGCTGAGGCAAAGCCCAGGAGGTTGAAAGAAAGGTTGCTGGCTATGAACCTGGATGTAATTAAACCCATAGAAAGCATTGTTGCCCAATTGCAACTGGGCCTGATAATCGCCTCCCTGTTCAAGTTCCAGAGCAAGACATCCAATCCCCAGACTTAGCAATTCCAAGCAGGAGAATACATTGCAATCCTCTGAAGTTGATAACTGGCAGCTCCTGGCTTTGATGACTTCAGTCAAGCTAGTTATCAGTACAACCTACTTTCCATCCACAGGACAATGAAACAAAAGGATCAAGAACACCAAATTTCAGTCACTGACATGCCCCAATAAGATCATGCAAGAAAGGAAAAATGGACAGAGATCACCTACCCTATAGTCAAAATGGAACATCCCTTGTGAAAAGTGAGGCTCATTTGTAATCTGTCTCCCAAAACCATCATCACAACATAAGCCATGAATGTAAGACTAACTTCATGTCATCACTTATAGCAACTGCAACCCAAAAAACAACTCATGGGAATCAATTAACATGGGAATAAAAGGGGTGCTTGGTTATATAACCTACAGGCTTTGCAAACCTACTTGAGCATTCACTTTGATGGAGAAACGATCAGTAACATCATACTTGATCCGGGCACTCATACGACCATCCGTCAAGATACGTCCAATGAGCATTGTCATCTGCACACCCACTCATGATCTTAAGATCTTCCATAATTGAAAACCACATAGTGGACCTAGACTTGAAACATTCAATGAAATGTTCAAGATGCATTTGTCTTAAGATAGCCAACCTGTCACAACAGAACCTGCCTGAATCCCATCAGTACAGTCACAAGACATTGAGCTTGAAAAAACTGAGCCTAACCCACCAATCTCTTTTGCAACATCTGTTCCATGTTACTTTTCTTCAGTCTCCACACCTTAAACCCTTCATACCAAAGAATCCTATGGGCAAAGTCAACCTGGTCGATGAATTGCACTTGTGAATGAAAGGAGAAAGATATAAACAGAGAGCCCAGATAAGACAAGTATATACAACAGGAGGGAGAGTAGAAGAATAGAAGATAAACCCGTTGGTCTATAAGGTTCGCTCCAAACTCATAATGAGCAGCTGGAACCTTGATGATTTGGGCTCCCTGAGATGGCACCTCCACAGAACCCATGAACAAACTGCACAGATACAATCTCCAAGCATCAAGCACTATCCTGCTTCGTGTACTCAAACACACGCTCAGTACAAATACCTGTAGCCACAAAATGCTCTACTACAATCACAACTTCATGATTGTTAAGCCCATGAGTGACACTGTATGAAATCCATCAGTGAACACATTCAGAAACAACTTAACTCTTGGATCACACTATGACTACTTTACAACAGGTTACAGCAGAATGACTATCCCACTGTCCCAATGAGTGATGCACTAACATGCCAGCAAGTAATCTGTTGGTATTTGTTGCAAAAGACACCTCCATCCAAGCACTATGATACAGAGATGTATACAATACAAGAAAAAATAAGGCAACAGATATATAATTGGAAAAGCAAACCTCCACACCTGTGGCTTAATGAAAACCTTTGATTGAGAGGCTTGGTGAAGTCAAATCGCAGGCCTTCAAAAAGCTCTGGTTTCAGAGACACTTCCCACATCACAAGAAAAATGTCAGCCCTTCTATTTGTGTCAACAGCACTCTTCTCTGAAACAATATTCTACTTTCTGAGAGACAAGATAGAACCACTTAATAAACACTGTAATATTTCTTACTGGTCTGTGCACAAAACAGCCCATACAAAATGAGTTTTACATCTGCATCCTAAACCCTAATTCCATTAGTTTGATCAGCTGCAGATCTAGTGGATTGTGATCACATGTTGCATTACAACACAACCAACACACTGCTCTTATGTCTGGACAAAATCCCTTCTCAAAGTAGGGGTTTTGAAAAAGACATACAAGAACTCGACTTCATTGTCACCTGCTGACTCACAAGTGATTTGATTCTTAAACCCTAAAAAGAATATTGCTAATATTCATCATTGAATGTGGAGATCCAAGGAAAGTAGCCAGTTTCACACTGAAATTGGGCATGGAAAAGCTCAATCTCCTCATACTACACCTGGACATTCATGTGCATTCAAGGACATTGTGTTGACTCAATCTAGACTCTCTGAGGGTTTAAGGCAAGTTATAACAATGATGTCAGTCAACACAAGATCCTATTCCAAATTCTTTTTCATGGGATGAAAGCTTGGAATATTCCTAGTAGGCTACATAATACAGTATCAAGGACACACAGATGGCCTACTTGCAAGAGGAATCTAGTGAATGACTCCTGCAAAGGTCCACACCAGACGAGCAAAAGGTTTTACTTCACTTAATACACACATGAAAAAGTAGTCTCAGACAATCTACAATTTCAGCAAACCTTGGATTTAATGCAGGTGAGCAGCATTCTTGTGAAAATGTTTCAAGGACGTGGATGCTCTGGTGTGCTCAGTTCCACGAACTCCTAAGGAACAAATGTGTAACCTTGCGGCTATGATCAATGCACATAAAAGGAATACATACACTTCCTTGCCGAAAATTGGTCCCTTCCTCATAAAAGGTTCCCTCATTTTCGGCAATGTGCCAGACATGAAACGCCATCTCATTCGAGGGTTAAGCTCACACATGCAACTGGAGCTTACCAAAGAAAAAAGACAAAAGACAAAAAAAACACGCGCGCACACGCACCCACAACACTCATCTTCAAATCAGGCCATGCCGCTCTCCCTTGCATGCCACCAGAGGAAGGGGAGGAAAGGAGGGGGAGAGGAATCGGATCTTACTGATATTTTCACGTTGAATCTCCTCATACTTCACGGGGCACGGCAAGTTGAGCCAGTCAACAGAATCCACGCCCTTGTTGTCCCTCTCCTCCTTCGCGTCCGCCGGCGAGGGCTGGAGCGCCGCTGCAGCGTAACTCACAGCTCCCCCCATCACCCCAATTTTTACTTGACAAAAACCCCCGGAGAATGCGAGGAGGAGGATCGCTACCCACCCCCACCTGCGCCTGCACGAAACTAATGAATGCCAGCCAAAAACAGTAGACTACAGGGGTGGCACCGGAGCACAAATCGACAAAGATGCAGCTGCGGTAGTTGGAGGGCAAGAAAGAAAAAGGTAAAACAGAACCAAAAGGCAGAGCGCGAGGGCAGTGGAGCCAGCAGCAAGCAGGCTCTCACACCATCGCACTCCACAACAGGGGAAGCAGCGTCGTCGTCGTTGTCGTGTGGTAGGCTTGGTCGGATGGAAGAGAAGGGAAGCAATTTTAGGGTATCGAACAGGTACAGGGAACTTTAGGGTATACGTAGTTATACGAAGAAATACGTACCCAGGTACGTAAGTAGGCAGTTGCAAATACGGACCCGGAAGGGATTCTTTTTCAGACTTGTCTCAAGTACAATGCCTATACACCTATACCTAGGGCCTGTTCCACCTAAGAACAAGCCAAGCCTGGTTGGGACCAACGTGACATTTGGCTAAGTGGTAACAGGCTCTACCAGGGCTTGTTCCAGTGCCAACGTGACAGTCTATTAAGTGGTACCCGTCTCTACCAGGGCTTGTTCCAGTGCCAACGTGACAGTCCATTAAGTGGTACCCGTCTCTACCAGGGCTTGTTCCAGTGCCAACGTGACAGTCCGTTAAGTGGTAACAGGCTCTATACCAGGGCCTGTTCCGGAGCATATCCGTGTTCCTTTCTTGCTCACCGCTCATGCACCTCACTACAGTGTTCCGCCCAGTTGATTCAGATCATAAGTGGAACTGCCAGATTTATAAACGTGGAACCAGCAAGTGTTCCCTGTTGTTGATTCCGACCATAAGTGGAACTGGGAGAACAAAAAATGTGGATCTAGCTAGCACATGTTCCGCAGGTTGAATTGTGTCATAAGTGGAACTGGCTGTATTAGAAGGTGGAACCAACGTGTCTTCCCCACTCTTGATAAGTAGAACTGGCAGAGTTATATGGCGGAACCAGCAAGTGTTGCCCACTTATTGATTCGTATTGGAAGTGGAACTGGCAGAATTAAAAGTGGAACCAGCAGATGGCTACTGCTCCCAGCTCGGAAAAAGCCTAACAAAGTACCTGCTGAATACGACACCATAACCAGCTTTAGGGGCCATCTTGATGACGTGTCTTTTTCTCATTGGATATAATTTTTCCTGTATCCAACTGCCTATTGGGAGTTTCTACTTTACTTTACATCCATAACCTTCCAAGTATGTGGATGGAAAAGGTACATTTCATCCACATGAAGAAAGGAAATGAGCAGTGAAACCAAAAAAAAGTAAGAAGGAGCCCTATCATCTCCCTAGGCCTCTAAAGCTGATTATGTCCCGTAATTGGCTCGAGCTGACTGGTTATCCAGAATTGGTCTCAGCATTGCCATGCACTCTTTAGAACGTCCCCATTTCAGGACCTTCCACTGGGGCTATCGCCCTCAACTAGGTCCTTAAACCAAGGAAGAGCCCCAACATTGTTCATTACCTTCTACTTTTTTGCACATGGAATCAGATAGGCGTGGGTCTTCCCCAGAATTTAGGGTTTAAATCTGCCTGAACCCATGTGGGGACAATTTACATGTCATTTCTATGTACAAATGTCACCTTTTTTAATTATAGTCCAATCAGCGTGAAGGGTGCCATCACATCATTCTTATTAAGGGGAAGTTGTCATTTAACTATAAACAACTACACTACCGTAGTACCTGAACAATTTCGGCAACAAACTGTCAAAATAATTAATTAAAATTTAAATCTTAACTTTGGCATTTGGTTTTTTAATTTTGAAATTTTCAACAAGTAATTCCTATATAAAATAATTAAAAAATTCTCTTCATGGTTACGGAATAGTGTAGTGTGTTTAAACTATCCCAGTCTTAAGTCTCTGCACTTGAATTAATTGAAAAATAATTTAATTTATGCCAAAACTGTTTAGTTACTATGGTAGATGAGGTTTGCCAATTTACATATCATCCACACTCTTGTAAATTGAAGATAATGTTTTTCAACATTTTTTGATGTTAAAACTAATCATTTTTAAATTATTCATTGAATTAATGCAAACCTTCAAATTTTTCTTGCATTAATGTTGTTGTAAGAATGTTTGCATGACATTAATTATTTTCAATCTGTTATGTTAATTTTTTCTAATGTTAGTTTTTCACACATGATGTGGTAATGATGACATTTGATGTGTTTGCTTCAAACATGAAAGATTGGATTTTTATCCATTTTGATGTTGCTCACATTGTTGGATAAAATTATGATCAATCTTAATTTTGCATGTTTAATTTCCATTAAGAGTTTCCTTAATTAAATGACCTCCTAAAAACCTTCTATTAATGTATAATATTATATCTCAATTGAAAACAAAGCCATCAAAAATGGTCTCTTCCCACACCATGACACTAATGAGTTTCCAATTTTGATAATATCACTAGTAGAAATCTTCAAATATATTATGAAGTTTACAACTCATACTCTAATCATAAAGGACAAAAATAAATAATAACCTTAAAGTCATTACAAATGAACTGTTTAGAACAATAGTCATTTTGGATATGATGTGGCAAAATGATGTGATAAATATAACTCATCAATCATAAAGGACATATGTGAAATCATTAATGATAGTTTAATCATTGTTTGATTTTTATTATTATTATATAAATTTGACCCAAAAACTTGAAGAACAATATTTTTTAATTTATAATAAAATATATTTTTATTTCAATTATTTGTAATCTCATTATTTTTCATCTTATCAATTGTTGAGACATATCACTACTTAAATTAAGTTAAAATTTTAATTTACGTGGCTAAGTAAATCACTTGATCCACCTACTTAGGTTCGCTTAAGTAACCATTTGAAATAGGTAGTTAAAATAGGTACAAAATATTTTTGGTCACTATTCCAATGTTGACCACAGCAAATACTTTAAAAATTTGGCTAAATAGAACTACTTTGTGGCATGGGATGTTCTTTCTGAAATCATCTTGAAGCCATGATCTTGTCTCCCATCTACATTCCATCAAATGCCATATTAAGGTTATAGTTTGAAAAAATATGCATAATGTTATCAAGGTCTAAATTATGATTTTATATGTAATATAGAGACATATTACTTTTGTTGATGACTAAAACCCTATTTGTTAAATATGTTATGATCAAGAAAACCTTGAGGTTACAGTTAGAATAAGGATAGCTTGTCTCTTATCGGTCCTTTGTTTTTATAATTGTTTGTCAACATGTTGAGTAGGCATATATGTGTTGCACTTTGTTTTGACCTATTATTGTTTAATGATTAGGCTACAAAGAAATCAAGAACACCTAAAAGCTTCAAAAGCACAACAACAAGATGAATTTGGATCAATTATAAAGAACAATATAATTGATGTGGATCAATACCTAAATGTTGTGTGCGGTATTTCAAGTACTTCCTTTGGATGTGGGTTGCATAAATGAAAAAAATGTTCTATAACTACCAACAAATACTTGGCTGAGCTAAATACTATTTTACAACAATTTGATAATGAAGAGAAAAAAGACATTGTACGAAGGATTGTGGAGCATGAAAGTTTTAGGGCACTTTTGCCTTAGTACATTACTTCTAGCAAGGGATCAAAAAAGGCTTTACAAGCTTTAGGTAGCATGCGAGAGGCATATCTCATGTTAACTTTTGCAAGGCAAGGTCAAAATTCCTTGTTCAGATACATATTAATAACACAATGGCGTCCAATGTTGCTAATACAAGTTAATGGCACATTGCCAAGACCATTGGGGCCACTAGGTGCATGGTTTGGAAAATAGTGGAGCATCGTGTACATGTGGATGAAAGAAGAGAAAATTTGTGGGGGGGATTGCCTCAGAAACGTGACATAATAAATGAAAAAGATCGTGAAGCAATTCTAAAATGGTGGGAAACAGCTACAACAATCTCACCTATATAGAAGGATGTCAAAAGGAGGCACATTAATGCCAAGGTGTTTGACAAGCACCCAATGCATTACCTACAGGAATCTTAGGTATATGTGACTAAAACTTACATTATATGTTCATAAAAGACTTTTATAATTCACATATTTATAGCCAATCTCATTTGCTTGGGTAGGAACTACAAGTAGTAATCTTATAAATGCAAATTTAATGGATAAATCATTAATTCAACAAAACAATCCTAATTGTTCAAAATACATTGTAATGATTCTAAAGTTGTTTCTACTTGTTGAATATATTGTATAAATGTTGATGGATAGGACCTACACTTGTCCCTTAGTTATGTGATCTAAATTGTCCACTAAAATACACTTGCAAATGTTTCAAATATTAAAATCAAATTGACAAATATGTGTCAAGTTATGTATGTTCATCCTTTAATTTTTTACTTAATTAACTACTTGGATGTTTAATGTTTCTCTCTTTGTGTGTATGCTTCTACTAGTTACAAATCATGGTTCAATATATACCTACAATTAGTCTATTTGTTGATGATGTCCTGGCATCTTTAGTAGCTAGTCAATTTGTGATTTTTTACTTGGCGGAATCACCAAGTTATTTGACTTTTGTTTACTTCATAACCAATGTTTGTTTGGTATACTTGTTACATGTTTAGTTTCCTACTTCAATACTTATCTAAGTGTTCTTTACTTACATGTGTTTCTATGTACTTGTCATAGGTCATGGAATTCCTTGTATGCTTAACTAATTGTTGGCTTTGGTTGCCTAATAGTATTTGAGCTACTTGCATGCATATTGACCTAGTTCTAGTTTTTTTGCGGTTTCTTAAGTACTTGGCTAACGACGATAGGTCATTTGTTACTTTGTTAATTGTATATAATATACTGAAAGTCATGACTATGTACTTGGTAAGGTTTGGAGTTACATGGCTACTTACTTAAGGATTTGGTAGATTGAAGGAGTTACTTGGCACCCACTTGGTTATGCACTTGGTCTCTTCAATAGTTATTTGGCTATTTCACCAAGGATTTATGTATTTAGCTACTTTGATAACTAGGTGTTATTATCCTTACATGCACATGACTATGTACTTAGTACATACATTGAAGTTACTTGGTTACTTGGTCAAGGATTGTATGTACTTAGTTACTTTGCTAACTAATGGTAGCCTACTTACGTGCATGATTTTGTACTTGGCAGGTGTTGGAATTACTTATGTACTTAATTAAACTATTAATAGTTTCAACTAGCTACTTGGTTTAACAAATATCCTTACACTACAACAACAGGGGGCTATTTTGCGATCCACATATCATCGCAAACAACAAAGAAAGAAGTTTTCGAAAGCCCGCCTTTGTGAACCATAACTCCTCGCAAACTGTTAAGCCTTTGCGATACTAAAACATTCGCACCCGTACAATCGCAAGTCCTTCACAACTCCCGAACTTGATACAATCGCAAACATTTTACGATTCTAACTGCTTCTATATGCAGTTTGCAATTGACATTACATCGAAAACTATTTGCAACAAACCCATCGCCGCAACAACTTGGCGAATCGACTCAAAAGTCTATCGGTTTCCGAAATAAGGTCCATCGCAAACCCTTAGCGGCATTTTGAGAATCCCAACAAGTTTGCGTTAGATCTTATATCAGAAACCACGCAAACTTTTTGGGATTCTCAGAATGCCGCTAAAAGTTTGCGAAATCTATGATTTCGCAAACGTGTTCTGGAATGATTTTACCCCCAAGAGTGTAGCGATGTCTGTGACATGGTATTATTGGTCTTTTGGCTTTTGTAGTATTGCGAAGAATTATAACTCGCAAATTTTTTTGAGATGCACTGTGTATTGCAAGAGCATGGCACTGTATTCTTATTTTAGAAGCAGGGTTTATTTGAGTCACTTTGGGCCGCAAAAAAAAATCTATATCAAAATTTCAAAATTTACAATGTAAAAGGGTTTGCAACCCTTTGGGTATTTAACACACTAGTTGTCTATCTAGACCTCCTTCCCCTCTTAGATTTCTTCCTTGAATCTTTCTTCCTAGTGTTATCTGGTGGAGGGGGAGGCTGCTCATCCTCCTCCCTCTTTTCATCATCCCCCTCCTCCTCCTCCTCCTCCTCCCTATTCTCTTTATCTTTGGCCCCTGCAGAACCTTCATTTCGACTAGCAAATGAACTGGGTCCATTGCTAGTGGTAGCACTCGGAGCAGGTAGCACACTGGGAGCAGTGCTACTTGCTCTCTCCTCCTCATCTCTCTCCTCCTCATCACTGCTGCCCTCGGAGCTCTCACTCTCACCCTCAGATGCCTGCATTTCAACATGCAAAGCTTAGTCAATGAAAATCTTGATTCAAATGAAAACAATTTCAACACAAACAGAAATTGAATCCCAACCAAACCCACTCACCAATAGTGCATCAACATGTTGAAAAAGATGTTCCTTGCCATGCTCCTGGCCCATATTCATTTCTGTAGCTGTGATCTTCCTCTTGTACCTCTTGTACTGTCCCCATAATACAATAGGTAAAAAAAACGCATAAAGAATCTATTCAAGTCTCCGACCACTTTTGCGAAACGTAGACCTTCGCATACTGACACTTGCGAAACAAATCGCATCGTATCTACTATTACAAACCAAAAGGCCAAAATTCCATATACCTGTCTTTGCGATGCAATTCGCATCGCAAAGGTATCGCAAAGGTATCACATCGCAAAGGTATCGCAAACAGTCCAGTTTGACTCGACAGAAACTCACAAGCATGTGAGTCTTTGCACGAAAGAAATGGAGGAGAGGGTTTAAGGTACTTACAAATGTTGCTTTGAGGCCGGGAATGCCACCTTGCCCTAGCTTGTGGGTGGTGTTTGGAACCATTTTCACTCGCTCTGTTGCCTTCAGGAACTTCGATGGTGGATCACCAACCTCGTCCACCACTGATTGGCATTCAGCAAGCTTCAGCTCCAGTGCCTTCAGGTCACGATCAGACCTCCCAAACTCTCTTGCCTTCTTGGCCTTGGCTAGCTGCTCTGTGATCTCCTTCAGCTGCCTTGCTGCTTTCAGCTGCACCTAAAACTGGTAGAAGGCATTCTAGATGTCTTCTGAGAACTGAAACGG
>Ga0209611_10013623_pt1 | contig 11105 bp, 8 predicted proteins | sample S1TSphgellanicum_3_FD_187693 | JGI IMG/M metagenome (GOLD analysis project Ga0209611, IMG submission 187693) | Host-associated microbial communities from peat moss isolated from Minnesota, USA - S1T2_Fc - Sphagnum magellanicum MG (SPAdes) (version 2) | ecosystem: Host-associated > Plants > Peat...
CTCATTTTAAAACTTGTCTTTAAATCATGAACTTTTTATGTATACTTCATCATTTTTTCACCCATAATGATGATTTTATGGCATGTTCACGCATAACACTTTGCAAAAAAATATAATGTGACACAAAATGTGAATTGTCTAATTTTCAATTTACCCAACACCGAGAAAAAGTATATTCTTTGTCACGTTTAATACACCAAATAAAACATTTGGACTTAAATTGCAAAATTTGACATGTTATTACTAATATGCACATGTCAATTTGCCTTTTCACTTAGGGTGGTAGTAGAAAGGAGTAAAGTATTTAGGCTTCAAAAATGGTTGGTATGAACAACATAGACAAACACCAATTTTTAATTATATAGAATTTTTTTAATTGATAAAAATTTAAAATTACTTATAAATGAACTAAAAATATTTAATTACATTCTCAAATGCCATCTTTATTTTTTAATAAAAAATTAAAAGCCAAAGTTTTTTGAAAAATTATAAAATTTACATCCAAATTAATTTAATAATGGCTTATTTTGAACAAACATCATAATATTTGGAAAAACACAAGTGACTCCCCATTGCACCCTCTTTAATTAACTACAATTTAGATCAACTTTTTTTTTTTTTTTTAAATCCATTACATAAACGTCCATGTGATTAGATTTAATACATGCGATTGAATATAAATGTCAACCTAAAATTTAAAAGATGTAACCAAGAGGAAATGACAATTTAGTATATGAAATTGAATATAAATGTATGACCAAAAAGTTCAAGTGTGTGATTGGAAATAGAATGAATAGAAATTTCCAAAAACATGTCAAAAAGTATTTTCCATGTTGTGTACTTCAATCCAAGTTCCAAGATGACTAACCATAATTTGATCTCAAAGCCTAGCCCTTGGTGTTTGAATCTTGACAAGTATCTTACACTAGACCAAGAAACTTTCATTGATATAAATTCAATATAAATTTATCAATTGTCAAAGTTTACCAAATTTATGAATATTTACAAGGATAGATGTTGAAATTCATACCATTTATGTAGTTAGGTATCAAATCAATACCCTCTAAATGCAAATTGTGCCCAATAAACACAAAGACTCAAAGAATGACCACCCCGCAAGACATTACATTCTACTATTTCATATGTATTTATTAATAAGCAAAGATATGGCATTGAATAGAAAATGACTTTGGACCACTGACTGAAGAAATTTCAAGACCAATTTTATCAATAAAAAAATCAAATTTGGCAATAAAAGACCCCATAAATCAATATTGATAGCATTTTTTAATTACAAATTTATGCAATATTTTGCCAAGAAATGAACTTACTTTTTCCATGCTTTTACATACATCTTTTTCAATTATTAAGACATTAAACCTATGCCCTAATTTTCTTTCTTTTCTTTTCTTTTCTATCTTGAAACTTTAAGCAATTTTTCTTCAAACAATGATTGTGGGATGATTGTAGGATGTGTGATTCTTGAATTGTGAACTCATAAAATAGCAAAAGGAGGTCCCAAAATGGACCCAAAAAATATCAATGGTATAATGCAATGTTGTGTGGGTATATCTTTTACCCAAATATACCCTTCATGTACAAATACAATATAGTATTTATCTTAACCTCTTTTCCCAAATTTAATATACCTTACTAAAGGGTGTACCCAAGGGCATGTAAATTTGTAAAAAATGTTCTATTTATAACATTGGATATATTTCAGAAATACCCATAGCCAAAATCAAATACAATTGCAAGTTTTTAAAAAATGGTGAACATGACCTAAACCTTAAACTTTGTTAGTTTTATTAATTAGATCGGTTGGCTTAAAGAATAATAAGAACAAGGTTGGTTTAAGGAAAATGTAAAATATATGTTAGTAACAATGTTTATGTTTAATACACATGTAATTTATTATTTATATGTAAATCATTATAACATATCAATTGTTGATACATAATTAATAATATTGTGCAACTCTAATGTTTCTTCATTTTATACACATGATATATCTTAATATTTGTTTAAAATTATGATAAAAACTCAATAAACACTAATGTACCCTATGTCATTGGCCCAAGTTTGAATGCATTCAATTGAATTTTCCTTCCAAACCTTTTTTTGCAATTTTTTTGAATTTCTAACAACAATACCCACTAAAATTTCAATAATATTGTCACATTTTAGGGTTCAAAATTACAAAATCAACTTTATTAAATCAAATTTGGTGAGGGCTTTCCAACAATACCAAGAACACCCCCAAATTTGAATATAATTTTCAGTCTTGGTTTTGTTTTTTTCATTCAATGAAAAAATGATTCAATAATCAATAAATTCCACACCATAGCTCCAAACATTCTAAACCAAGTCGATGCAGCCCTACTCATTGAAAACTTTATGATGATAAGTTCCATAGCATAATGTAAAAAACTGTGGTTTGGGGGATATCATTATAACAAAACAAAACAAGCTATCAAGTCCTTCATGGATAAATAACATGACATGTGTTGTTGGCCCCAAAGGTGAACACATTCAACTCATTTTCCCTTCTAAACACAATTTCTTATAATTTGTTTGAATTTTGAACAACAAAATTCATTCAAAATTCAATATCCTCTACATCTCAAGTATGAAAATTATGAAATAAACTTCATTAAATTTGACTCAACGACTAATTTTTAACAACACCAAGTACACCTTTGGATTTGAATATAATTTTCATTTATGATTTTATTTATGTTTAATTTTAAAAATGGTTCAATAATCAATAACCTTTGCATCACAATTCCAAAAATTCTAAACCCAAGTCATTGTTAGGTTTTCAAATATATCAATAACATTGCATGAAGCAATTTAGTTTGGGAAATCTCAACATGATAGAACAAAAGAAAACAAACTGTCTATTTTTATAAATAGATTAAGTTACATGTAAATGTTTTTTGTATAAAATGAATGGTTATGTATGATGCAAATTTTTTTGTGCATATAAATAGTAAACTTTGATTTCAAAATAAAATTTAAATAAATTCTGAAATATAAGTTTGTAATAATGTGCATGTTCAATACACCTAATTATTATTTATATGTAGATTGAATTTTAATTTACAACATATCATATAATGATACATAATTAATACATTTGTCAAACTCTAATGTTTACTCATTTTTATACACATGATATCTAAATATTTGCTTTAAATTACTATAAAATTTCATTAAACATTCAACTACATGCAAATTTTGTTTGTGTAGATGTATGGTTATGTATGATACAAAAAAAAATTTGTGCATATAAATATTGAAAGTTAATTTCAAAAAAACATTTAAGGAAATTCTGAAATATAAGTTTTTGTATTAATGTATGTTCAACATATGTAATCTATTATTTCTTTGTAAATCAAATGTTAGTTTACAATGAATCAAGTAATGAAACATAATTTATAATTTTGTGGAACTTTAATGCTTATTCATTTTTATACACATGATGTTTTAATATATTTTTAAAAATAAGATAAAAATTAATTGATCATTAAAGTACATATAAATGTTTTTTGTATACATGAATGGTTATGTATGATGGATTTTTTTGTGCATATATAGATTACACTTTAATTTGAAAATAAAATTTAAGGAAATTTTGAAACATAAGTCAACTTAATAACGTGTATGTTCAATACATGCATAATTTATAATTCTTATGTAGATTCAATTTTAGTTTACAACATACCATGTAATGATACATAATTAATTTCTTTTTAAGTTTAATTTTATCCTAATGTTTTCTATTAGTTCTAAAAAACATTTCATTTTATTAGCAATATTTTTATTATTTATTTAGTTATTTATGATTCAACTATAATAATGATTTAAAAAATCAGTAAAGATATTTCAGAAATTATTATATAATTTCAGAAATTATTATTACTTAGTGTTACTATATTTTTAATATTTTTTCTTTATTTTTCATATTTAATATTTATTATATTAATTCATAATAGTTCCAACAAATTAGATAAAAGCGTAGTCAATTTTACTTTATTGGCATTGTGTTATCATATAAATAATGGAATTCATCATTTATTGTGGGATTTGGGTCTTTTTCTAGAATTATTCAAGTGTATACTTCTGGAATTATTATGTTACATGAATATTTTTAGTTAAATAACTAGCCTAACATAACTACTAGCTACAATATTATTATAAATAATGTTGTTGTAATTATAGCGAATTATTAATTATCACTACATTATAATAATAATTTCTCTATGAAGAAAGGTTGTTTATTTGTTTTGTTTTGTTTTGTTGGTACCAATGAAATCCACCATACTGAAATGCTTCATATTGCATTCTTGATGTCTTTGGAAAACTTTCAATGAGAAGGGGTGCATGGGCTTGGTTCCATGATGTTTAGACTTGCAATGCAAAAGTTCTTGAATATTGAATGATTTCTTCATTGAAAATTAAATTAAATAGTAGCTGAAAATTTCGAAGGAATTAGAATGTGCCTTTGGTGTTGTTGGAAAGATCTTGATGAGCAGGATTTAATAGAATTTATTTGTAAGAATTGAAATCAAATTGTGGGAGATATTGATTTAAAAGTCTTTTATGCTGCTGAAAATTCAAATAAATTCCAAAAAACCGAGCTTTGGAAGGAAAAATCAATTGAGGACGTGGTAACACATGGGCCAATAGCACATGCCACACTAATTGTAATTAAAATAGAATTTTAAATTATAATTGAATATTTATATTTTAATTAATTCTTTGTTTTATGAATGTTAATAAAAATTTATAATGAATTTGGAATTTTAAAAATATTCATTAATTTTTTTTTTAATTCATAGATAATTACATTTAATTTCTGATTTAAATAATAATAATTAACCACCATATTATTTAGTAAATGATGATATATGTTTAATTGTTTAATTATACAACTATATAATTAAAAATAGTTGATGAATACTTACAAGAAACTAAAGTAAGTAGCTAGACTTAGGCTAGATGATTAGTTTAGGTTTAAGACTAACTAAGCTTAAACTAGCTTGTACAACTAAATTACAACTATTTGAATTACAATTAAGTTACAACTAAATTATAACTAAAATTTTATCCCATATTGTTTAACTTCCATTCTATGAATCCAAATTATATAGAGGAATGCATTAAGATTGTTAGAAAACATAATAAACATGAAAATGTAATAACCATTTGGGATGAATCAATCAAAATTTAGGTTCAACCCAAAAGGTAAATGAAATAAGATTTCATTTATTAATTGTCATGTGGCCTAGGTCTAGGTTTAACATAAGTGCTTTGGTCTAACCCTAACTTAAGCCTAAGTTAAATGGCTTATGTTTAAGAGCTTAGGTGCCTAAGTTTAAACCTAACCAATGCTCATGCACCATGTGGCCAAACTTATTAATGTGGATGTGCCATGTGTCATTTGATTATTTGTTGACCCCAAATTTTATGAATGCACCACCTATCAACATTATGAATGCACCACCTGTCAACATTATGAATGTGCCACATGTCACCAAACATTGGCCAAATGTTCAATTTACATAGTTGCAACATTATCAAAATGTTCAACTTACATAATTACAACCTAATAAAAATGTTTAACTTATATAATTGCAACTTAATCAAAATTGTAATTATATTTTTGGTTGACATCATGCTTAATCAATGATGAAGTTCATCCACTTGTCAAAAGTACTTAACAATTCTCAATTATATTGGTATGCAATTTGCAATTGAAATGGTAAGTAATGATTATTATTGTGGTGTTAACACATGGTTGACACTTTCAACTAGAATGTCATTTTCAACTTTTAACTTTTAACTTTTTTGGTTTGTAGTTGAAAAAAATATTTCTTAATTGCAAAATAAATTTGCAACTACACTTGTTCCTTTCAACTATGTTTTATAGTTGATATGTAATTGGAAACATAATTATAAATGGGGGGCTTTTCTACTAATGACATGATACGTCCAACCCCCCTTTCAGCCTAGATTTCACAACCTCATGCCACATTCATAACTTTGGAAGTGGAAGGAGAAATCAACAACTTCCCTCTCTTTTAGCTTCATGAAGAAACTACTATTATTGTCCTACCCTAACCCTAATTGCTAAAAGCTTTTGAGAAACACCTTCCACCTTGTCCACACCTTCTTATCCAACAAGTTAGCCAATTTAGGGCAAGGACAAGGTAACTTTGTTTCATCTTAATTTGGCTAGCCTACCGCCCCCTTATCCTAATTAGGGCACCCACCCCCCTAATCCAACTAGGATAAGGACACACTTTAACATGTTCCCTTGGACTTAAACTTACCCCAAAACTTCATTAATCATCTTACATTTTTTTAATCAAAATTAAATTAGGCTAATTTAAGCCCAACACTAAGTAGATATATTGGGTGTATTAATGTAGGTATGTATTAGCTTAGGCCATGATTGGTATGACATGTGTCCATGTTTTACACTAGTAGTTGCATGTTAGTTGCGCACACAACTGTATGGCCAAATATTATATAATACCCATTTGTAATTGCAAACATAACCAATCAATTAAACTAGACAATTTGTTTGCTTCAGACATGTTAAACCCACTATTTGATATTGCAGTCTTCCTACATAATGGGTGATTACACTATCACAAACTTATATTACACTAATTGATTGTGTAACACAATTTCAAGCAAAGAAAATTTTTACTTAACTTGACCGTGGTTATGATACCATGAAGAATAAAATGAACAACTTTAATGAAACTATAATCGAGGATTAAATTTCAACAATCCATTAATCATGATTCACTACATTTATACACTACGTTTCAGAAATCAAATAAAAATCAGCTATGATCATGTTAGTGATTTGTTTGTTCTATTGAACTATAGTTAATAAAAGATTTATAATGTTAGAGTTGTGATTAGTGCTAAGATCAATAGTTTTAAACTCTAATTTCCATATTTGCTTTCATGCATTTAATTTATGTACTGTTGGGTGGGAATTAAATTGTACATGCAATTGGGTGTGTTTCATATTATACACAGTTCCCAATTTCTAAGTTTTTAATTTTTTGGTTAAAATGAACCAATTTGATTAGTTCATCACAAAAGAAGTTTTAATAAATATGGGTATGAAAAATACATTAGCCTTCAAGGGGGGGTCAAATTAACAAATGCACCATTTTTTTTGTGCCAAAATGAATTTCATCCTGTTTTGACTAATGTTGGGCGGATATCCTAAAAATCTGGGTATTCTGACGGAATATTGTTCATGATATCACTTTTGAAATCCTTTAGATATCAAAAAAAATTATATTCAAAATCATATCCTTATCTCTGGATTTCAAAATAATGATATCTAGTCATATAATATCCGAACAATTTTTATTTTTTTGAAGATATGATATTTAAGACAAATATGAAATCCTTGCTCAAATATGGATATGAGATGAGTTTAGGTTTTAAATGTAAACTATAGACATGTAGGTTGTTAGAAGGATCAAAACAAAATTGTGGGCGCCAATGTAAACCATTATAAGGAAAAAAAAGTTATGGGCGCCAGTGTAGGCCATTACAAGGGGAAAATTTGTTGTGGGTGCCACTATTAGACCTAAAAAAAACAAAAACCCTAAATCTAGAATAAAATGGGGCTCAAACTCAGCTTGGGCCCCACTTTTTCATTTTCCCACTTCTCCTCTTCATGTTGTTATGGTCTCCTCTTCACGCTGCTTTAGTCTCCTCCTCATGTTATTATGTTTTCCTTTTCATGCTGCTCTACTCTCCTCTTCACGTTCTAGGCTTTCCTCCTCGTGTTGCTTTTTTTTCCTTGTGTTGTTGGGCCTTCCTCCTCACACTACTAGGTTCTCCTCCTTATGCTATTTTGTTCTCCTTTTCACATTATTTTGTCCTCCTCCTTGCACTGCTAAGCTCTCTTCTTCACGTTGTTAGGCTTTCTTCTTCACATTGTTAAACTTTCTTCTTCGCGTTGCTCTGGTCTCCTCCTCATGTTGTTATGTTCTCCTCTTTGTGCTGCTCTACTCTCTTCGTCGAGCCATTGGGTTCTCCTCTTTACGTTAATTTGCTCTCCTCCTCGCACTGTTAAACTTTCCTCCTTCCATTATTGGGCTCTCCTCCCCATGTTGCTATGTTTTCCTCTTAACGTTGCTTGACTCTCCTTTGTATTGTTTGGTTTTCCTTCTTATTGTTACTCTCCTCTTTGCACTACTTGGCTTTCCTTTTCACGATGCTTTCCTATTTCAAAAATATATTCTTTCTATTAATGCTCTCCTCTTTGCATTGCTTTGTTCTCCTTTTCACGCTGCTATTGTTGGTGTATTGTTATTCGTTGAAAAATCTTGTACTACCCCTTTGCATTCCTTCTTCGAGGAATTGGGACTGTCGAAAGTCGAAAATCCAAAACCTGTATTTTTTCAATAAGTTTTTTTCTTTTTTTTTATTTCCCATTTTTTTGTTTTTTATCTCATGTCTTTTGTTCCTTTGTTTTATTTTTATTTTTAAAAAAAAATTCTTTTGTTTTGTGGTGTAAGGCTTGTAACAAATTGTTTTGGAGACAAACGTAAACCCTTGTATTTTTTATAGTTTTATATATTTGCTTACTTGTAAATGTTTTGCATCATATTTAGTTGTGCATAAAAGGACTATCATCACATCACACAACAAAACCTTGTATTTGTTTCCTTAGTTCTCTCCACCATTTGGCCTTGTAGGACAGTTGTGAAAGATGGAAGGGTCAAATGAATTTAATAATCATACAATGTAAACTGAAGAGTATATAATATGCATGAATGATGAAACTGAAGTTAATCAAATAAAAGAAGAAAGAGAAAATCCAAGCTTGCAAACTGAAGGAAGTAAAGTGTCAAAAAAAATTGATGAAAAGAAAACTAAACAGATTTTGCAACAATTGCAAACTCAAAAAAAAAAATGGCATCCTCATATATAAATGCACTTTGTTGGTCTTTTTATTGTGGTAATGATAACTTGAAAGTAAACTTAAATGTTCCTCAAATAATGCGTTATTTATTGTGTCATTCTCAACCTATTGTTTTTATGAATTCAAGAAAACAGTTAAGGCAAGGTTTGATAACATATTATAAAACAAGTAGCATAACATGTTTGTAGAAACATCTTGATGCAGATCATTCAGCAATTTATAAAAGTTCTCAAGAAAAAATTAATATTCAAGGGAAAGAAAATGTTGAGAGACAATCTACAAAGAAAAGGTCTTTTATTTCCAATTCTTCCATATCTGAATTTTTTGCTTCAAAAAATCCCTTCAAAAAGGATGATGTGGAGCAAAATATGTTTGTGGAAAATCTTGCACTTTTAATAGTGAAAAGTCACTTGTCTTTGCAATTTGTGGAGAGTATAGGTAAAAGTGTTTAGCGTTACAATTATGTCCTCATGTGCAATTCCTTTCTCAAAAATTATTTTCAAACATTGTTTTGCCTAAATTGGTGGAGAAAATTAAGGAAACATATGTTTTGCCTTTGTTAAATGATTGTAGTTATGTTACTGCCAGTTTTGATTTGCGGATGTCCAAGGGTGCACATGATGTGTTTATCTTGGTCATAAATTTTTTGGGATCTAATTGGAAACCAAAACATGTTACTCTTGGTTTGTTTGAAGTTGTTAAAATTACAAAACAACGTTGGCTAGAAATCTTATTGAACTTTGAATTGCATATGGTTTTGGAAATAAGATCATAGCATATGTGAAGGACAAGGGTTCAAATTTAAATACATTGACCAATGCTTTGAAGTTTATTATTAAATGTGAAACTTTAGGTTTGGAAAAAAACTTTCAAGGAACCTGTTTTGATCATATTTTTCCCAAAGCATGCCAATATGCCACAACTGATGACAAAGTTTATAAAAGCTTAAAATATGTGTCTATTAAATTTGCTTAAACAAATTTGCAAAATTGCATTACTTGGCCAAAGAAATTTGGCAAAGGTCGTCAAGAATGGAACAAAGCTTGCATTGAAGCTGGTTTAAGCCCCAAGAAACTAAATATTCTAGTGAAAACAAGGTTGGTTTGGTTTTTAAACATTTTACTTTTTGCTCCATTTTTGTAAGTCTATTGTTTTTAATTTATTTTAATTGTAAGTTGTTTTGCTGATCCTTGATCTACTTCTACAAGTTTGTGAGTAAAATCATCATATTTCAAAAGGCATTACAATTTAGGGCATCAATTGTCCTTTGCTATAGTCGACAAACTGTAGTGAAAATTACTGGTTGTGTCCCTCCACCTTTTAATTTGGCGCATATTTCAAATAATTGTTGATGTTTTGTCTTCATTTGTAAGTGTTTGTGTGTTGAACCAATCTCGTGGGCATTGGTTACTTTTTAATGCTTTGAATGCAACAATCACTATGAGCCTGAAACTTAAATAAAAAATCTGGAATTTCATCTAACTTGCAAGATTTAATTGATGATGATTTTGTTGTAGCCCAGGAATTATCATTATTTGCATCTAACATTAGAAGAGAAATATGTGTTGTTTTAGATCGTTCTTTCATTCTTTAAAAATATGAAAGAAATAAAACACATAACATGTTGTCCTTAATGTGGAAGAGTATGACCAACAATCCTTATTTCCTATGTTTTTGAGATGTTACCACATCCTCCACCCTATGGCAAAATTTTGACCTATAGCAAATATGCAAATTGATGAAGAAAGTAACTTGGACATTTTTGAGATGTATGCTAAAACCAATGAACCAACAAAGGAGGTGGTGAACAAGGAGTTGTTGATGTTTAAAAGGTTTCAAATGGATGTTAAGGACATTAAATGTCTTTTAAAGTGATGGGCGAAATATGAGTCTCTATTTTCCAACTGTGGCATTTCTTACTCATTAGATTCTTAACATTGTTGGTTTTCATATAGAAACTGAAAGAATTTTTTCATTGGTTGAAAGTTTTACAAATTTGAAGAGATGTCGCTTACTATCAAATAATTTAAATAAAATCATTTTTGTTAGTAAAAATTGGCCTAATGATCCTAGGGTGGGTTGTAATTCACCTTTTGGTTTGATAGAGTTGATTGAAGCTGATGTTACCTTAGAG
>Ga0209611_10013626_pt1 | contig 11103 bp, 5 predicted proteins | sample S1TSphgellanicum_3_FD_187693 | JGI IMG/M metagenome (GOLD analysis project Ga0209611, IMG submission 187693) | Host-associated microbial communities from peat moss isolated from Minnesota, USA - S1T2_Fc - Sphagnum magellanicum MG (SPAdes) (version 2) | ecosystem: Host-associated > Plants > Peat...
TTTTTTTTTTTTTTTTTTTTTTTTTTTTTTTTGTGTGTGTTTTTCATGGATTTGGCTCGCCCAATTGCATGTGACTTGATTTTGTAAATGTTGATTTATTTCTTTTCAAAAAGCAACACAAGTTTGCATGTCTTTTGTGTTTTTCATTTTTTGGGGTGTTTTTCATGGGCTTGGATTGCCCCATCGCAAGTGAACATGATTCTGTAAATGTTAAATTAGTAATGTTGTTAGCTTTAGCTTTAATGTTTGTAGGATATGTAAATTAAAAATTTGGATATATGTATTCCACTTGGGAGCTCATGGTTTAGTGGTTAAGCTTTTCAGCCTTCTCTAGGAGGTTTCAAGTTCATATCCTTGGGCAGCCTATTTACTAATAGATCTTTAAACTATATGTCTCTAAGCATGATAATCAACCTTGGGGTAATCATGTTAACTTTTCCTATCGGTATTAGGGTCCGGGTGGGTGATACCCTCAAAACAATCTACTAAAAGCTTTTTAAGCTTTAAGCTTCTAAGTCTAGAAATTGGACCTAGGGTAAGGTAAGTTTACCCTCCACCCCCCATAGGTATAGGGTTGGGGTGGATAATATATACTTTAAATGCAACATTAAAGAGGTTGGTTCTCACCTTTATGAGGACCACTAACTTTCAGTGCATATGGGTTCATTGGAAAATAATGACAATCAATAATATTCTAAGTGAAAATTAACTTAAATACTTGGGTGGTTCTTAGGCCATTTATAATATTTGCCCAACATTGCCACATACATCCCATTTGGGCAGTGGAGTTTCAAGCCAAACAAACTTAAGAGATTCACACATATTCATGAGGCTTATTGTGATGGGACTCATTCACAATGACACGCTACCTATTCCTTTTAGGATATACTTATAGTTAATTACACTAGTTTTTTCTTGAAATTTTTGAAGCTCGTAACTTTTTCAAAATGTATTTTACTTGAATGTTTTATAATTCTATTTTGTAGCCTTCAAAATTAACAATATTTTCAATGTTTTGTCAAGCTTTCTTATAAAAAATCATTTGATCGCCCAAATGATGTTCCAAATGACTAAAAGTTGATTCTCTTCACTTTCATCACAATTCTCCAAAAATTATAACTTCTAATCATTAAATATGTTTTGAAAAATGAAAGCCCACCACATTGCAACTTGCATTGTGATATTTCCAATGATCTAAATTATATCACTTGAATCAAAGAAGATTTGACTATTCAAAACTTGCCCCACAATTTTGAGACGACTCTCAACTTCCAATGATTGGGAATTACATTCATACAATTTTAAATCAACATTAAAAAGAAAAAATTGCACTCATTTGTTAATCTCAACTGAAGATCTCAGTTATACTTGTTACACAATAATTTTAAATGAATTTCTTTGAATTTGCATCACATCTTAACTTTTGAAGGCCACCTATGTGATGTGAGCATGAGGTGTGAAGTAATATAACGTTTAAGATGTGATCCATTTGTTTTCAAAGTAAGACACGTCTTTTCATCATGTAACACATGCATGCACATAATTGGGTAGGGTGTTGCATTTACACCAACAATGTTGGAAGGGGTGATGTTCAATGTCCTCCATTGATCTCATTACTATAGTTACCTTTTGTGATTATCAAGTTATAGAAAATTCAACTAAAATATCTAGAAATTTATTCATGATTAATTATTCCTTTTAAATTTGTAACAAAAGTTCCATCCCATTTCAACAACATTTGAAACAACTTGCAACCTTTTTCAACCACAAGTTGATGTTTGTTTCACCTTGTTCAAATATCTCATTAATTTGGGATCCATGCATTCATTTTATGACACAATTTGAAAACATTTGCACCCACATACATTATCCATATATATATATTTAGTGATTTGTTTGATATCCATTGATTTCATAACATTTCTTGTCTAGAATTAGTATTAAAATTATCATTAATAAACGCCATCATCATAATATTTTGTTTGTTTTTCACAATATTTTCACATCATTTTGGATCCTTTTTAACCTCCTCATGTATTAATAAATGCTTGCACTAATGTGTTTGCAATTGATGTATTGACCTCATGGGTATCCATGTTGTTTTGTTATACGCATTGAAACAAACATGTTTGGACCCATGATGCAAGTTGTGATGCATGTGCATTGTTCAAAAATCCAAATATCATGTAATATTAATGTCATGTGTGTTGTTCACCCAAGTGTGAACAAGATTATGTAATTGGTCCAAGTGTGATTAAGACCTTAACCACATAACCCAATTGTAAGAAAATGATTCAAAATTTAAATGAATTTTCAATGACAAAAATGATGCAAAATTCAATATCTTCCCTACCTTAGGTCTTGAAATTACAAAATTGCCTCCAAGAAAACCCACTCATCAAGGACTTTCCAATAACACCAAGATTCTGCCCGAAATTACCCTTAAATTTTTAGTTTTGACTTTGTTGAATATTTTTTAACAAAATTGTTCAATAACCAATACCTCTTGCATCATAAGTCTAAACAATAGGAAACTATCTCAAAAAATCTCTTCTTCATTGAAGGCTTTCCAATGGTACCAAGTGTGTGGCAAAGGAACATTGTGATCTAGGAAATTTCAACATGACAAGCAAACAACGTTCCTTCATAAATGGATGTGATCATTACACATCTGCCCATAATCATCCTTTTAAATCTAATATGGATACAAGATTCTTTCAAAAATAGATGATGCATATATTATCATAGTTTACTTAAAAGATCTAATGTTTTTCATCATTCAACATGTACATATGGAAAGATGGCATGAAAGATAAAACAAGGAGAATAACTATTTCGATTAACATTTGAAAAATGGGTGTGTTCTTTAAGTGGTAGAAATATTTGATTGCTGACATTAATATGCACATTACTAATCAATATTTACGAAGTCATGTTCACTTGCAAAACCATGAAGAAAAGCATACAAGAAAACTAAAAACACTTGAATGACATGCTAACTTTTGTTGCTCTTTCAAAAGTGTTTTGCAATGCAACCTTGCTTTTTTATTTAAAGGGTAACTTTAAATCAAACGTTGCATAGGGCTATCACACCCATGAAAGCTCATGGTCTAGCAGTTAATACTCTTGTCCAGCTTTATGAAGTCTTAGGTTTTCATTCCTTAACCTTGAGCACTAGTTTGGTACACATTTGTCTTTTTTAAAATGCATATTTCAAAAACAAAGCTAGTTCTCCTAAACTTTTATAAGAATCCATTGATGAATATTTGAAAAATTGAGAACCGTCCAACAATAGTATGCACTATCACTAGTGGTTAAATGGAAAAAAAAAAATCTATTTTAATGCATATTGTAGAAGGTTACTAATATTCTCAAACTAGAAATATTTCCCCAAATTGTCTAACTCCATTATGACAATTAATATGTTGTTCATGACACATTTTTACCTACTTTCATCAACCTTGGCTACTTAGAATTCAAAGTTTGTATGTTAGGATTACACATGCAAACACATAGACCTTATGAAATTTAAAACATAATGCAATGATTAAAATTGCATTCTCCATTATGGAAATTCAAAATTCAATAATCAAATAAAAACAAGAAAAGCTTTTAAGCTTTAATGTGTAATGGAAAAGTGTTCATCAATGTTTCCTCTAACAACTTTCAACCCTAAAGTTGGAATTCAAAAGTGACTCAAGGCTTTACATGCTTACGAAAATATATCAGGGCACCAAAACATGATTAAAAACATTAATTAAAAATTGTTACACAACTAGTTTTTCCAAATAATGTAGCAAGATAATTGAATATAACCATCTTGTCTATGATAATCATCTTACATTGTTTTATTTTAAAATAATGAAAAATAATCAAAATAATGCAAGATGAATATAATAGATAACATTGAATTGATTGAGGGAACAAATGATATAACAATTAACTTTTTATGCAAGGATGAAAGGAACCAAAACAAGAGGCATATGCCAATTTGAACAAGTATATCAACAAAAGAAGCATCCCATCTAGATATATTGTCATAAACAAATGATTTTTTGTCAAAAACAAATGTAATAATTATCAATATGATAATTATTCCTTAAATCAATGATAAATAAATTAAATCCCATGCACTTACAATTTCAAATAGATTGAGAATTTTACTCCATTGAAAAACTTCCAATAAATGTCATGGTTATATATATTGTTTTGATAATATGCTTATGTATGTATGAAGAATTAAATAATCTAAGCATAAGATTTTAGGAAATACAAAGGCACTTTAACTTCAGATTATATGAATATTCATTATCACTTTCCCAATATCCCACGTTTCATTTACAAAACCTAGGCATAACTACAAATTGCCAAAGACAGGTTGTCACTTCCCTTAATGCTTTTCAAGAAATACAAAAAACGTGAAATGTATTAAAAATACAAACCTCAGCACAAAAGAACATTTTTTTAATTAATAATTATTTTAAACCATTACGTCATTACTCATCTTTCCATGGTATGTCTTGGATTATTATTATTCTTCTGTTCTTTTACTTATCACACTTGCTCTCCATAAACTTTTCTTTCCGGATATTGTTCCATCTTTTTTTCCTTTTTATTTAAAAACCCATTTTGATTTCCCTTTCACTCAATCTTTGTTACACATTCCTATGCCTCTTTGATATCACTCACATTTGAACCTTGACCCACTTTTCTAAATCTACTAAATCCGAAACACCAATGTGAAACTTAGCTCTACCCAAAAAAAAACCCAAAACTTATAAGTAACACATTTCATAACAAAAACATGAATTGGTTGACACCAAGAAATGCCATAAACACTATCACAAGAACACACATTTATAATGGAATGAGATGCAACACAAAAGCACAAATTTCTATTAGGAAAGGTTAAAAACTTCTCAAATGCCACAAACAACTTGAAAATATGATAAGTGTTAGATGTGACAAACACAACAGTTGTGAAAAATGTATCACCTGCAATTCACCAAGAGAGTAAATGTTAGATGTGACAAGTAAAATACATCATGAAAAGTGAGACAAGAAAAATAACAATTTTATTAAGAAATGAGAAGAAAAAATTTAGAATCACAAATTTAAAAAATTCATAAAGAAAAAATGTAAAGTTTTTAATGGAGATAGTCCTAAAAAGTCAAAATATTAAGCTTGAAACTTATGACATCATGTGGCATCACATAATAGGAGAATGCAAACCACATACGTAAGTAATGTATAATGTATAAAATCAAACTTTGATTTGAACCTTGTCAATCACCCAATGCATGTTGAATGAAAGTGATGCTTGTTATGAACCAATCATAGGAATTGCTCATACTACACTTTTAAAAGAACATGTAGTTTGCCATGATTATTTTGAAACCCTAACCGAGGCCTTGGGTACCCAAGCTTAACTCCATTCCAAGTCCTCCAAGGGATTAACAAATTAGTCATTGGGAGGCATTTGTCCTTAGGACTTTTATTAGTACCCGTGCTAAAAAATGGGCTCAATTTGTAATATGGATTGTTCATTAAAAAAATTCCTCATTTAAATTCTCCCTCCTATAAAATATCCCAATACCATTTGAATTTCTTGGAAGGAATCCATTGCAATGTCTTCTACAGACATACATTCCATTCTACTGTATGAAGAAGTTTATTTCCTTCCTTTTGAAATGTGCCAAAACAATATTTTGAAACAATTTGTAGAAGTGGGGTTGAAGGTGGAACAAGGTTATTTCTTCCACCACTTGTAATGCGTTCTTTAGTGGCCCTACTTTAAGAAGGTAAGGATCATCCACTCACTTCACACATTGTTTAACCACATATCATTGAATTCATTTGCACTCCTCTTAAGCACGCTACCTTGTCCTCTTGCCTTTCGGAATTTATTCATTTGTTAAAACAAGGACAACAAGCTTGCTCCTTCTTCCATGGAAAACTTGAAACCCCCCTAAATTCCCACAAATGATTGCAAGATGCCCATGAATGCTAGCCACTAATCTTGTTAGTTTGAGGCATCATGACGACTATAGAAAAGAAGAGACCTAATTTCAATGATGAGTGTAGAAATTTATATTTCAAGTCCTAGTTTCTTGTCCGTGTTTAGGGGGAGGGAACTCAGTAGATCCCAACTTTGGTTTTTATTTTGCAAATGTAGGTACATACTTAACAAGCAAAAGAAGCTTGTGAAAATAATAGGCAATGTAGTGTTCCTCATGAGACACAGAGTTCTAAATCACCTTTGTCCACTTAAGGTGCATTCACACCTAATGTTAAGTCAGTGTTAAGTAAAAATCTAGGTGGCATCTTAGGTGGTACCCAATGTTAAATGGGTGATTGTTTAATATTAACTGAATGTTAACTTAAATATAAAATCTTCGTGGTAAATAGGTTTAGGTTCTAAATGATTAGCTTGGTAGTAGGGGACCTAAATACTAGAGTCCTTAACACCAAGTGTGAATGCACCTTAAATAGTCTTTTGTCCACCAGTTTTTTGGGCCTTGGCTAATACCACTTTGGTAAGAGCCCGGGTAAGTAGTACCTATTACCTGGGCTCTTACTTACCCACATGGGATTTCAGTTTTTTACTCATGGGTAGTAAATATTAACCCCTTTTTTTCTGGTTTTTTTTTATAACGCCAATTACTGCGCACTCGCAGCCAAAGGTGAGGTAAAAAAACTGCAACCAGTACTTTATTAAAATCACAGAAATCTGTGGGAAGAGATTCTGTAGGTGGGGTGGGTCCTGGTGACTGGGATATGGGTACTGTAGGTAGTCGTCCACTGGAGGAGCGAAATCCGGGTTTTGGACTGGTACCGTTTAAGTGGGCCCCAAAGCTTTTGGCGCTCCTCTTTGCTTTTTGTGCTGGTAGGTCCGGCGGCCATACCCGCGCGGGGCCGCCCGATCCCTACAAGGGCTGCGGCATGTGCGTTACGAACCCACCCACTCCATATTTGTATTCTGAACACCTTCCTTCCCAGCACCCCATCTCCGAACACTAAACACACATGGCGCCAACGTAACTAAGATACCTTACCCCAAGGTCAGTTTCATCATTAAATAATCTTCAAAATAATGAAATAAAATTTTGTGAAAATTTGAAGGTGACATGTTGAAAATCATCATAATTACACACTCTAAATAATTTCACTACTCATATCACAATATTATCTCTAAAAAATGGAATATACATATAATTTCAAATTTTTAAAACAAAAACGAATTATATTTTTTTGGAAAAAAATATATTAGTTTTGTCAGCGTGGAAACTGACCCTAGGGTAAGGTACTTACATTTCAAACATAACCCAGAAAATTGGCAACTTCAGTACTTCCATTTCCAACACAACCCAGAAATTGGCAACTTGAAATACTTGCGTTTTGAACACAACCTCAGAAATTTGAAGTGGAACTAAGTAACAGTTGGTTGTTGTTACGGTTCTTCTTGGAGCCAACAAAGGAGGTTTCGGTGGAAACAGACGCCAAGCAAACTCATCAAGTTGTAAGTAGAACTCATTTTCTTTTCACGGGGCACTGTTCACTCACTGCATAGTATAGTTGGTCAAAATGCTACTGCGAATTGATATTTACACATTGGCTTCATGTAATACTCATCCAATAGTTGGCCTACCAGCAGTCCTTTTAAAGCTAGTGTGTTGGAAATCCTCTAACCATCACCCCGATGACCTTGTGTACCCATCTTAGCTGTTTCTTGGACGTCTTCTTCTGCCACTTCCACATGCTCAAGAGTGTGTTCATTGTAAGAAGCTAGGCAGGGTGCTGGGGATGCATCATGGGTGGATGAGTGGAGAAAGAAACAGATTAATCTTTTGGCCTCTCTGATTATATAACTCTATGGTTGTGGCTGAGGAGGGAGGTGCTCCCAAAACGAAACAAGTATGGGTTGCTTGATTGTTACCTACTCAACAATGTCAATGTTCTTTTTTACAAATTTTTGTTTGTAGCCAAAGTGACGATCATCAATAGGAATATGTAAAAAAACCTAGTCATCATCCCTAGGAAGATTTAGCCAAATCTTGCTATAAACCAAATATGACGTATCAATGTTTAATCATCATTCTATATTTTTGGCTACACGCTAAAAACCAAATACAAAATATAATGAGTTTTTCCTTTTTGTCCCTCCTCACTTCTGATGATTCAAAAGCTCTAAAATCACTCATTTCTGAATCTGGAATTATGAAAAAAAATTCAGCGAAATAAAAAAAAGGCTTCTCAATGTTAAGCACCAGCCAAATAAAAACATTATTTTCAAGTGATACCAAAAAAATGGGAAAAAAGGCTGGGCATTTGAAAACCAAAATGCATGTCAGAGTGCGGTTTTGTTTTCCAGGCTGCCTGCCTTTCACAAACGAAAATTTTGCATAATAGCACTAGCAAGATTTTGCCAGTGCTTTCAGTCAATGAAGGCAAGCTGAAGTAGGGCCAAGTTCCAACTGCCATTTAGAAAGATCAAGGAGCATATCTAGGACATACTACATACCATTGTTGGTGTGTTGGTGGGTTCTTCCCTTTTTTTCATAACCAATGTGGTGGGGCCTTTTGCAAAAAAAAATTCTATTCCACACTAGGTATCAAATAACAACATTTTGAAAATAAAATTAAAAATAGACCCATTTATTATCAATTTTCTTGTAATAACACCCATGTGCTATATGTGCATAAGGGTAAATTTTTGTGATACTCTTTTTCAAAAGCATCCAGTATAATGTCAAGGTAAGTTTTTGTGCATAAAATAAATTCACGCCTAAATTTTTATTCTCTTCATTCCATGTGCATTGTGGTCACAATTGTCAAGCCAAACATCACATTGTGACAAGTTATCTAGTTACATGATTCAGGACAAAAGAGACAACCTACATGGATGAAAAATTTGAGTTTAAGGGGGAAAAAAAATGAATAACTTAATTGGATGAAATTTGAATATACACATAAATATAAAGGTCGTAGGGTGATTTTTTGGGGTCAAAGTAATACCAACTAAATAGGGTGTTTTTGGGTCTCTAAAGGCATAATATTAAAAGTTGGGCAGGGTCATAACTGGATCTTAGTTAATTTGGAACTCCGCCCAAATGGGCTTTTATTTTGTACATAATGGAGTCCACCAAAGTGAACTAGTGACACATACTTACTTTCATAAAGAAGAAAGCGGAGTGGCAGCTATGAAACCACAACTACATATACGTCATTGGATAAGTATGGTGTGTGCACCGAGACTTACAAGTCATTATACTAAAGTAACAACCCAAGACTTGTGGACAGTGGAGCGAGTGGTTTTATGACAAGGCACAGCGCAAAGGAAAAAACATTGTACAGTCATATTAGGTAGGTATACTGTTGTACTTGAGGAGGTTGTTGCATTGGTCACATAGCCTTTTAACAACCAACCCAGAAGTTTAACTTTGTTACAATTTGTGCTGATTGACGACTGATGGTGTGTTTTCTCATGAGTCATAAAGAGAAAGCAAGTTGGAACTGACCAAGTTACAACACAACAAAAGCAAAACTTCCAAGTTTTCAAGCTTTGGAAGATTCCTTTGGCCTCTATTACCCTACTAAACCCTATATACCCTCCCCTAGTAATGTGTATGAAATATATGCCCCTATGACGTAGGTCACTAATAGTTAAATGTGTTATGTGTAGGGTCATGGGCTTCACTGAGCATAAAGACCTGTGCCCAAAAAAGTTGTGTGATACCCATTGAGAAAAACAACAGAAATTTAAAAAGCAAATCTGGCAGGCATTCCGTATTTTGAAATGCCTCAACAAACAGTGCTTGAAAAATTACAATGGGTAACATACCTTCCAAGTGCACTTCAAAAAATAGGCTCTGGTCTTTTTACCCTACATACAGTTGTAACTTTGAAAGGTCTTTGAGGTACATTTGTTAACTTTGAAACGCAGATGGAATTGAAAATTTCAACTTGGTTGGAATGTGGGACACCTCTTCTGTGGCCCCTTGGATGGGTGAGACCTGGTACTTCTTCAGTACTGCAAAGATTAAAGCAAAGCAACCCCAAACGCCTTGAATTTTGTAACAGCCAGCAAATTACTACTACATATGTTGTTGTTGTTGTTTTTGTTGTTGTTGGGATTGTTTGATTTGGGAGCCCATTCCAAGAGTAAACTGCTGGCTAAAATAGTAGTACTGTGGGGATGGATGGCCTGGGGCCATTTACTGCAATTTGGACCCACCCATTAACTTAGCCATGATCCATCCAAGCATCAGGTCCAATTTTTTGCTGATTTGGACTTTTGATGGGTTCCAGAGGCCACTTGTCAGATTGACCCATTCCCACTTGGTTGCACTTGATGGCCTGTACAACAAAGCACCGTCATGCGCCAATCGAAATGTGCTTATGATTCCATGGTTGGTTGACATAAGGCCACCCAAATGGACAGAATGCCAAAATATTATTACATCATCCTGTAGTTATTACTGTATAGGCAAGACTACACACACTTGGCTTTCATCCAATGCTTCCAGCACTTGTACTTCAAAGGCTACTATCATATCATCATAGAGGCCGTTATTTGCGCTCACTTTCTGCAACAAATTCATTATTCTTTCATTCAATGGGAAGAATGAAACGCTCCATAACATGATACATAAACCTTAAAACCCTAAACCCTACCTTTAGTGGCTTATGGAAAAGTTGGTGTGGTTTTTGAATTCCCATGGTTTATATTTTATACTAGTCTTGTATTTGGTATATAAAATGCCAACTTGGGGTATATGGGAATAGTAGAAATACCAGTATTGAAGAACATGTCAGTCAGGTATGAGCTGACACAAGACCAGGCTTATTATACCAGTATCTGTCTTGTAAGGGACTTGAGGAATACCTACCAGCGTGTAGTCTAGGAGTCAGCCATAAAAGTGTTGCTAAGAGTGTCACCCCAACAAAGAACATATTCTTCTTCATTCCAAGGTTCCAAGTTCACTAAAATTGTTATTCCATTGAAAATCTTGTGATGGTATTTCACATGATTATAAGAGCACATGTGGTGTAGTGTCTCATCACACGTGATGCAAGTCCAATTACACGTGACACACATCCCCC
>Ga0209611_10013628_pt1 | contig 11102 bp, 11 predicted proteins | sample S1TSphgellanicum_3_FD_187693 | JGI IMG/M metagenome (GOLD analysis project Ga0209611, IMG submission 187693) | Host-associated microbial communities from peat moss isolated from Minnesota, USA - S1T2_Fc - Sphagnum magellanicum MG (SPAdes) (version 2) | ecosystem: Host-associated > Plants > Peat...
AACCATCGAGCATCTATGGGCGGTCGATCCGAACGTACAGATCGTGATCTGCTCCGCGCACACGGACTACGACTGGACCGAGGTCGTCGACCGCCTGAACCAGTCGGACAAGCTGCTCGTGCTGCGAAAACCCGCCGAACCGATCGAAGTGCTGCAATGTGCCGCCGCGCTCACGCGCAAATGGGACAACGAACGGGTCATGCGTGCACAGGTCGTGCGTCTCCAGGAATTGCTGAGTGACCGCACGCGCGGCCTCGAAACCGCGAATCGGCAGCTGCGCCACCTCGCGACGCACGATGCGTTGACGGGTCTGCCCAACCGGGCGCTGCTCGACGATCGCATGCAGCAGGCCGCGACCTATGCGCTGCGCAAAGGGCGCCCGGTCGCGATGATGGTCTGCAATATCGACCGGTTCAAACTGCTCAACGATTCCTTGGGGTCGCGCGGCGGCGACGAACTGCTGCAGGAGGTGGCCCGGCGCCTGCAAAGCGCCGTGCGCGGCATCGACACGGTGGCGCGCGTCGGCGGGGACGAATTCGTGCTCCTGCTCAATTCCGTGCACAAAGCCGAGGATGCGCGGCGCGTGGCGCTGCAGGCCGTCGATCTCGTGCGCATGCCGATCCGCATCGCCGGCGTCGACGTGCATGCATCGCTCTGTGTGGGGATCGCCTGCTATCCCGACGATGCGGCCACGATGGACGGCCTGATCGGTCAGGCGCGCGCCGCGGTGGCCGTCGCGAAGCAACAGGGCCGCGGCCAGGTGCAGGTTTACGCGCCCGGCATGAATACCGCCACGCAGGGCAGCTTCCAGCTCGAGAGCGATCTGCACCGCGCGCTCGAACTCGGCCAGTTCGAACTGTATTATCAGCCCAGGGTGAACACGGCCACGGGCGCCGTGCGCGGCGCGGAGGCGTTGATTCGATGGATTCATCCGGACCGCGGCATGATCGCACCGGACGAATTCATCCCCGTCGCCGAAGAGTGCGGCCTGATCGGGCCGATCGGTGAGTGGGTGCTGCGCGAGGCCTGTCGGCAGGCGCGTGCCTGGCAGGACGGCGAGGTCGGGCGTCTGCGCATTTCCGTGAATCTCTCGCCGCTGCAGTTCCGGCAGAGCAGCATCATTCAGGTCGTGCGCGACGCGCTGTCCCAATCCGGGCTGGCGGCCGATTGTCTCGAGCTGGAACTGACCGAAAGCGCAGTCATGAGCGACCCGGAGGAATCGATCGCCATCCTCGAACAGTTGAGCGCCACGGGCGTGCTCGTGTCGGTGGACGACTTCGGCACCGGCTACTCGAGCATGAGTTATCTGAGCCGGTTCCCGATCGATATCCTGAAGATCGACCGCATCTTCATCAGCGAGATCGCGAGCCGCTCGGAGGACGCGTCCATCGTTCGCGCGATCGTCTCGCTCGCCCACAGCCTGAAGTTGAAAGTGGTCGCCGAGGGCGTCGAGACCCAGGCGCAGCTCGAGTTCCTCAAATCCTTGGGCTGCGACGAATATCAGGGCTATGCCTTCAGCCGGCCCGTGCCGGCGGCGGCCTTCGCCGAAGTCGTCGCGGAAGCGCGCGCACGCAGCGCACCGCAGGTGGCCAAGGACGCACCGCCCACCCACGGCAAACTCGCCGCCCGCAAGGCTCGGCGTTAGCGCGACGCTAGCCTCGATTGGCGTCCGATCCGAACACGGACAGCGAGTCCGTGTCGATGTGTAGATCGTCGTCGGCAGCCTCCGGCTCGCCGTCGAGATGCAGTTTCGCTTCCGGATCATCCTTGCTGCCGGGATGCCGCGGTTTCAGCCGCACGTCGCCGCGCGCGAGCACCTGACGCTCCTCCTCCGTCAGCGGAGGTTCCTCGCGGGTCAGCGCAGCATCGGCCGGCGTTGCGGGGTCGGCGTTCGCGGGGGTCGGATGGGTCATAGCAGTGGCTCGTCGTTGACTGATGATGAGTGACGCTAAGCCGTTGTCTGCGGCGCGACCATTCCCGGTCGCACCGAATCCCCGTAGGCGCACGCTCACATCGGCGCGCGGCTAAGGGGGCTCGCAGCGCGAATCGAGCATCAGTTCGCTGCCCTGTCCCGTCCCGGCGAGCAGGACGAAGCCCGGCCCCGCCGCGCCATCGACGCCCGCGAGGAGCAGCGAGTAATCGCCCATCGCTTGGGCGGCGCCGGGCATCAGCGTCGCGAGCAGCCGGAATGGATCCGCACCGGCCAACGTCGCCCCGTCGATGCGCAGCGCCGATAATCGCCATCCCGGCACCTCGATCGGCGTCCATGCCGTCGTTGCGAGATGCTTCTCGTCGCGCAGCACGGCGCGCAGTGCCGGCTGCAGACATTCGATGTGAATGTGCAGCTGATCCTGGCTGCGCGCGTGCGCGCCGTTGACCGCGAGACCGACCTCCGTGCGCTCGAGACGGCGGCCGGCGACCGCGTCGAGTTCGCGGCGCGCGTCCCAGGCGGCAGCGAAATAATTCGGGCCCGATGCCGCGAGCAGCAGCGGACTTTCGATGCCGCTCACCGTGCGCGTCGGAATCAGCAGGAAGTGCGCGCCGCCCTTGCGGTCCTTCAAGATCGCGTAGCCCGCCGCGACGTCACCCGTCTCGGGCAGGACGATGCGGACACAGGGATCGGGCACGTGGTCCGCCTGCCAGTGAACGAGGCAGGCGTCCTGCACGATCTCGCGCAGGGCATCGCGGGGCGCCTTCGGATCCAGAATCGGCGCGCCGTCGGCGGCCCGGCCCGCCGGCGCCACCAGGCCGGCCAGTGCGAGTCCGAGCAGCGCGTGACGGACGTGGTGGCGTGGCTTGAGCCTCGAGACGGGAGTGGGGGGCATCGGTGACAGGCGCCGCGGAACTTGAGGGTCCGAGGTGATACTATTTTCCGCACCCTCCCGAGGTCAACGACGTCAAACCCATGACCCAGCGTTTCGGCGAACGCCTGCTCGAAAAGCGCTCGATCGACTACGTGCCGCTCGCCGAGCGGCACGGCAAGGTGTGGCACCTGTGGCCGGTCTGGTTCTCCGGCGACGCTCACCTCGCCACGGTCGCGACCGGCGTGGTCGGCGTCGCGCTCGGCGGCAACTTGATCTGGATGGTGATTGCGGTCGTGCTGGGTTGCGCGTTCGGGACCTTTTTCATGGCCTTTCATTCCACCCAGGGACCCCAGCTCGGACTGCCCCAGATGATCCAATCACGGCCTCAGTTCGGCTATGTGGGCGCGCTGCTGGTGTGGGGTGTCGCGCTGCTCGCCTACATCGGTTTCAACGCGTTCAACCAGAACCTCGCCGCGCAAACGGTTCGCACGCTGGTCGGCGGCGGCGGTGACGACGCCACCACGATGATCGTCTTTTCGGCGCTGTCGGCGTTCTTCGCGATCATCGGCTATGACTTGATCCACGTCGCCCAGCGCTGGGTGGCCTACGTGCTGATCGGCGCTCTGCTCGTCTTCTCGGTCGCCGCCGCCTGGCATCTGCGCCTGCCGGCGCCCCAGCTCGCACTGAGCGGATTTCGCTGGGTGCCGTTCCTCGCGCAACTCTTCGCGGCCGCCTCATATCAAATCTCCTGGTCCATCTACGTCTCGGATTATTCGCGCTACCTGCCGCGCGACGTCGGCGTCTCGGCGTCGTTCTGGTGGACGTTTCTCGGCGCCTTCGTGGGCGGCACCTGGACCATGCTCGTCGGCACGATCGCCGCCGCCCTGTATCCGGCCCTCGATGTCGCAACCGCCCTGCGGACGGCGGCCGATGCCGCGCTGCCGGGGTTCGGTGAGCCACTGCTGATCTGCTCCTTGTTCGGGCTCGTGACGATCACCTCTCTGAATTACTACGGCGCCTCGCTGACGCTGCTCAGCGTGGCGGACTCCTTGCGACCGATTCGCCCGACGCTCGCCAAGCGCTTGCTCACGCTGCTGCTCGCCGCGCTGACGGCGACCGGTATCGCGCTGTCCTCGTCACACGACTTCATGAACAGATTCGGCGATTTCCTCGCGGTGCTGCTCTACCTCTTCACGCCCTGGACGGCGATCAACCTCGTCGACTTCTACGTGGTCCGCAAGGGGCATTACTCGGTACGGGAGATTTTCAATGCACGCGGCATGTACGGCCGCTGGAACTGGCGCGGGCTGCTCGCCTATGGGATCGGTTTCGTCGCCATGATCCCGTTCTTCAGTACGGGGCTGTATACCGGTCCCGTGGCCGCCGCCCTGGGCGGTGCGGACATCGCCATGGTGGTGGGTTTGCCGGTCGCCGCGCTCGTCTATCTCGCCGTGTGCCGCTCTCTCGATCTCGAGTCCGACCGGTTGCGCGCGGCGCGCGCCGACATCGGGCTCGATCCCGACGCGATGGCCGCCGCCGAGGTTTGCGAGACGGTCTGACGCGATCGCTCACGCATCGGCGTCGATGCGCTTGACCAGGGCGCGCGTGAAGTCGGCCGTGCTGGCACGGCCCCCTAGGTCACCGGTACTCACCGCATCGATGTTGAGCGTGGCGCAGAGCGCGCGGCGCAGCCGCGCCGCCTCGTCCGCCAGGCGGCAGTGATCGAGCATCATGGCCGCGGCCAGCAAGAGTGCCGTCGGGTTCGCGACGCCCTTGCCGGCGATATCCGGTGCCGAGCCGTGCACGGCCTCGAAAATCGCGGCGTCGGTGCCGATGTTGGCGCCCGGCGTCATGCCGAGGCCGCCGACCAGCCCGGCGACCAGATCGGAGAGGATGTCGCCGAACAGGTTCGTGGTGACGAGCACGTCGAACTGCCACGGATTCAGCACGAGCTTCATGGCGCAGGCGTCGATGATGACGCTGTCGAGCACGAATCGTCCCTTGTATTTGCGTTCGTACAGCTCGAGGCCGGTCTCGAGAAAGATGCCGGTCAAGGCCTTCATGATGTTGGCCTTGTGCACGATCGTGACCTTCTTGCGGCCCGTGGCGAGCGCATGTTCGAAGGCGAACTCGAGCAGCCGCCGGCTGCCTTGACGCGTGTTGACGCCGGTCGCCATCGCCACGGCATGCGGGTCGCCGTCGATCGGAATGTAATGCTCGTGGCCGATGTAGAGCCCCTCGAGGTTCTCGCGCACGACCACGAGGTCGATCTTGTCGAAGCGTCCGCCCGGCACCAGCGTCTGCGCCGGCCGCAGATTGGCGTAAAGCTGAAATTCCTCGCGCAAGCGCACGTTCGAGGATCGGTAACCGCCGCCGGAAGGGGTCTCGAGCGGCCCCTTCAGCGCAAGTCGCGTGCGGCGGATGCTCGCGAGCGTGGCCGGCGGCAGAGGATCCCCCGCCGCCGCGATACCCGCGAGACCGGCGCTTTGCGTGTCCCACTCGAACGGCGCACCGAGCGCGTCCAGGGCCGCGACGGTGGCCGCGACGATTTCGGGTCCGATGCCGTCGCCGGGAATCAACGTGGCGGGAATTTTTACCATAGGTTCCAAGAATACTCTGTTTTCAGCCGGCGCCGCTTCACGTACACTGCGTCGACGTGCGGCATCGTTCGCCGCCGATAATTTCGAGGGATGACATGAGCAGAGTACCCGCGTGGCCGACCGTTGCGGCGCGTTCTTCGTCGCGTCGAGCAAGTCCCGAGCCGCACACGAGCTCGCGGCCCCTGGGTGTGCTGCGCCGTCGGACGCTGGCGGCCGCAATGGTGGTGACCTGCGTCGGCGGGCAAGGCGTCGCCGCCGATTATCCCAAGCCGCTGCCGGCCGAGACCGTGCCGAACGTCGCGACGTTGCCGGCGAAGTATCCGACCAGCTGGGCATTCGTGAATTACTCGAGCGACCGCATCGAAATTCGCGACGTCGGCAGCGATGCGCGTGCCGTCAAGGGCCAGCTCCCGACGCGCGACTCGACGACCTTGCTGGTGGCGAGCGAACGCCCGGAGATCTACACCGCCGACACGGTATGGTCACGCGGCGTGCGCGGCACCCGCACCGATTTCATCACGGTCTACGACACCGCGACCCTGAATGCGATCGGCGAAATCGTGCTGCCCACCAAGCGCGGGCTCATGACGGCGATGCAGGGCATGTTCACGTTCACCGATCACGAGCGGCTCGCGCTGGTCTTCGATTTCACGCCGGCCTCCTCGGTGACCGTCGTCGATCTCGTCAAGCGCAAGGTACTGAGCGAGGTCGACATCCCCGGTTGCTCGCTCACCTATCCGACCGGCGAACGCGGTTTCTCCACGCTCTGCGCGAGCGGCAACCTGCTCAGCGTGCGCTTGGGCGCGGACGGCAAGGTGCTGGGGCGCAGCGAGTCGGCGGTGTTCAACGCGCTCGACACGGATCCCTTGTTCACCGCGTCGGCGACGGTCGGCGGCGTGCGCTATTTCGCGAGCATGCTGGGTCACGTTCAGCCCATCGACATGCACGGCGACGAGGCCGTCGTGCTGCCGAGCTGGTCGCTCGTCTCACCCGAGGAGGCGGCCGACCACTGGCGCCCCAGCGGCTGGCAGCTCATCGCGAGCGACGAGGCGAAGCTCCTCTACGTGCTGATGCAGCCGCACGCGCACGAGGGTACCCACAAGGATCCTGGCACCGAGGTCTGGGTGTTCGATCCGGCCACCCGGACTCGCACCGCGAAGCTGCGGCTGGTGCGTCCGGGCTCGTCGATTGCGCTGACGCACGAGCCGGAACCCTCCCTGCTGGTGCAAACCCCCACGACATTGGACGTCTATGATCCGCGCAGCGGTGCCCTGATCCGCAGCCTCGACCTGCCCGGGTTTCGCACCCGCATTCTGCTCGACACCGTGCGCTGACGATGAGCGAATCGATTTCCTGGCGCGGGGCGGCATCCATTCTGGCGGTCCAGCTTGCCTGGTTCCTCGCCTTGCTCGCACTCGTGTCGGCCGGCCACAAGCTGTCCGACCCGGGCCGCGCGCGGCGGGCCGCACGGCAGCTCTTGCCCGGTCTGACCGAGGTCCTCGCCGCGCTCGCCATCCGGGCGGCAACGCTTGGCGAGTTCGCGGCGGCCTTGCTGCTGTTGCTACCGAGTGAGCGGATGGGCGGCGCGGCGCTCGCGGCCGCCATCTGGACCGGCTACCTCGTCGTGCTCGCGCGCGCGGCGCTCGCCGGGCGCCGGGACGTGGACTGCGGCTGCAGTTTCGGCGCCGCGCGGCACGCGCTCGGCCGCTTCGAACTCCTGCGCGGCGCGGTACTCGTGGGGCTCGCGGTCTCGGTTGCCGTCATGACGCGGCTCGGCGGCGGCTCGGTCGCCGACGGCATGGATGCGGCGCGCATGGCGGCCCTCGGCATCACCGCCGCGGCGCTGCTGGTCCTGTATGCCGCGCTCGACCAGGTCATGGCGCAGAGTCCCCTGCGCAGCGGAGAGGTGTTATGACGTTCGTCATCGTATCCCAGGTCCTGTTGTGGCTGACCGTGCTGGTGCTCGGCCTCGTCTGCCTGGTGCTCGCCCGGCAGGTCGGCATCCTGCATCAGCGCATCGCGCCGGCGGGGGCACTGTCGCTCAAACAGCCGTTGAAGGTCGGCGACCCCGTGCCGCCGCTGCGGCTTGCCGCCCTCGACGGTGCGCGGGTCGAGATCGGCGGCGTGCGCGCGGGGCGCAGCCAGCTCGTTCTGTTCCTTTCGCCGGATTGCGCGATCTGCGAGTCGCTGCTGCCGTCGCTGCGGTCGGCGCAGGCCGCCGAACGCGGCTGGCTCGATATCGTGCTCGCGAGCGACGGCGCCGAGAGCAAGCACGACGCGTTCGTGCGCGACAAGGGCCTGACGAAGTTCCCCTACGTGGTGTCGGAGCAGTTGGGGCGCACGTACGGGGTGTCGAAACTACCGTATGCGGTGCTGATCGACGAGGCCGGCAGGCTGGTCTCCACCGGTCTCGTGAATACGCGCGAGCACCTGGAGAGCCTGTTCATCGCCAAGGAACGCGGCGTCAGCAGCATTCAGCAATTTCTTAAGGAGCGCGGCCAGAAGCGCGCATCGTCGGGAGAATGATGTGACTCAATGGGATCGATTGGCGGAAAAGATGCTGCGCGGTTTCGCGAGCCGCAGTTCGCGCCGCAGCCTGCTCGGTGTGCTCGGCCGTATCGTCGTCGGCGCCGCGGCATTCCCGCTGCTGCCGGTCGCTCGCGCCGACGAGACGGATCCGGAGGCGGCCAGGAACCCGACGTCCGGCCAGTATCCTCCGCAGAGCACCGGTAATCCTCAGGATCCGGGCGATCCCAGCAAATGCGATTACTGGCGCTACTGCGCGATCGACGGCTCCCTCTGTGCATGTTATGGCGGAACGGTGAATTCCTGCCCGCCGGGTACCGAGATGTCGCCGATCACCTGGATCGGGACCTGCCTGAATCCCGCGGACCGGCGCAACTACATCATCTCGTACAACGACTGCTGCGGCGGCGTGTCCTGGGGGCGCTGCATGTGTCAGCGGGACGAAGGTGATCGCCCCGTCGTGCGGCCGCAGAACAACAACGAGATCACCTGGTGCTTCGGTACCAAGAGCCAGTCCTACACCTGCTCGACGGCCGTGATCCTGGGCGTCGCCACGGATCACAAATGACCTTGGGCGGCCGCGCTGCGGTGCTCCGTTGGGGCATGGCCTTGAGCGCAGTGCTCGCCGCGACGGTGCGGGCCGATGTGCCGCCATCGGGTGCCACGGTGTTTGCCAATCATTGCGCCGTCTGTCACGGGCCTCAGGGCGCCGGCGTGCCGGGCAGTTTCCCGTCGCTGCACGAGCAAATCGTCGGGTTCGCGAAGACGCCGGCGGGCCGGGATTACCTGGTCATGGTCGTCACCACCGGCCTCATGGGCGAATTGCAGGTCGGCGGCATCACGTATCGCGGCGTGATGCCGGCGCAGTCCACGCTGAGCGAAGCGGAGGTCGCTGCCGCGCTGAATTACCTCGGAGGCGGCATGGGCAAGGCAAAGACCGCGACCCCGCCGTTTAGCGCCAAGGAGGTCGTCGAGGTGCGCGGCCGTCATCCGGAAAAATCCGCGGACAACACGCGTTCGCTGCGGCCCGCCGTCACGGAGCCCTGATGCCGCGTAGCCCCCGGTGGCTCGTCGCCGCGCCGCTGTGGCTCATGCCGCTGTGCCTGAGCGCGTCGTCGGCGGCGCCGGAAGGCGCGCCCGCCGCGGTGTCGAGCGAGGCGCCGTCCGACGCGCCGTATCCATCCCCCGGCGTCGCCGATCCAGATCGCGCCTGGCAACATTGGGCGCTGAATTGCCAGGGCTGCCACCGACCCGATGGCAGCGGCTCGGCAGGCACCGCGCCGAGTTTGGCCGGTACCGTCGGCAAGTTTCTGCGCGTCCCGGGCGGGCGCGAATACCTCGGCCGGGTGCCGGGCGTCGCCGCCTCGCCGCTGTCCGATGCCGATCTCGCCGAAGTGCTCAATTGGATGCTGTTTCGCTTCGATGCGGTGCATGTGCCCGCGACCTTCGCGCCTTACACGGCGGCGGAGGTCGGACGCCTGCGTACCCAGCCGCTGCGGATCGAGGCGTCGCAAGTGCGTCGCGACCTGTTGAGAAAAGCGGATCGAGCGCAGGGTCGATCGAAGTCTTGACGCTAGGTCAGCACGATCAGGACCGCGAAGGCTAAGTACAGCAGTCCGAAGGCCGCAAGCCCCGCGGCACTCAAGCGCCGCAGTTTCAATAGCACCCACATCAGCGCAATCGATCCGAACGTGACGCCGGCCGCGATCGCGAGCGGGCGGTCGAACAGCCACGGCGTGAAGGCGATGCCGAGCGCGCTCGGGATCGTGGCCTGAATCATCATCGCGCCGCTGATGTTGCCGAGCGCGAGGCGCGTCTTGCCCTGGCGCAGCCAGATCACCGCGTTCAAGACCTCGGGCAGTTCCGTGGCAATGGGCGAGAGCAGCAGGGCGGTCAACTGGGGCGAGAGTCCCAGCGCCGGCTGCAGCAAGGCGAGTTGCCCGACGAAGGCTTGCGAGGCGAGGTAGATCACGCCCAAGGCCGCGACCGTCTGCAGCAGTGCCCAGGCGATGCCGGGCTGTGCGTCGTGCGGACGGATTTTCAGCGGCTCGAACTCGACCTCCAGGGCACCCGGCGCCGCCGCCGGGCGCGTCACCTCGTGCCAGGTGTACACGCCATAGGCGAGCAGGAACAGCACGCTCAACCAGGGCTTGTACGCAAAGGCGATGAATCCCAGGGCGACCTTGGCCGCGAAGATCACCAGGAACCAGGTCTGATCGCCGGCCAGCCGCCCAAGATCGGCGCTGCCCAGCGTCGGGCCGCGCGTGCGCCGGCCGAAGGCGAGCACACAGGCACCGACCACCGCGTAGGCGATCGTCGAGAGTACGAGCGGGCCGCCGATCGCGGCACCGATCCCGATCTGACGCGCCGCCGGGGAATGTCCCAGCACGACCGCGACGAAGGTGATGACGCTCTCCGGCAGGGCCGTGCCGAACGCGGCCAGCACCGAACCCACGGCGCTCTCGGTCACGCCCCAGCGCAGGCCGACCCATTCGATGCCGTTGACGAAGTACTCGCACGACAGATAAATCAGCGCCGCCCAGGCCAGCAGGTAGAGACAGTGAGTCAGCATGTACGATTGCGGGAGTCGCGTCCGTAATAGTCGGGGTAATCGGCGCTCAATCCCTTGAAGCGTCGGTGAACCCACAGGTATTGATCCGGCACTCGACGCACGTGCGCCTCGAGCAAGCGATTGAAGCGCTCGGAGTCGGCGACCGGGTCGCTGCCCGGAAAGTTCTCGAGCGCAGGCCCGATCGTGACCCGGTACCCCGCGACGCCGGGCAGGCGTTCGGGGAAGAACGTCAACACCGCCGCTCCGGAGATGCGCGCGAGGCGCGAGGTCGCGGTCGTGGTGGCGGCGGGTATGCCGAAGAAATCGACCATCGCGGCACCCTTGTTTCGATAACTCTGGTCGGGGGCATACCAGACGACTTCATTACGTTTGAGCGCGCGGATCATCGAGCGGATGTCATCGTAGGCGATCGGCGTGCCGAGTTCGCGCCACCGGCCGAGCATGACATGGGTCAGCAGCGCATTCTTGGTCGGACGGTATACCGCGTTGAGCGGCACCACGGTGCTCAAGATGCGGGTCGCGATCTCGATGGTCGTGAAGTGGCCGCCGATCATGATGGCGCCACGACCTTTCGCGAGAGCGGCCGTCAGGTGCGAAAGT
>Ga0209611_10013630_pt1 | contig 11102 bp, 8 predicted proteins | sample S1TSphgellanicum_3_FD_187693 | JGI IMG/M metagenome (GOLD analysis project Ga0209611, IMG submission 187693) | Host-associated microbial communities from peat moss isolated from Minnesota, USA - S1T2_Fc - Sphagnum magellanicum MG (SPAdes) (version 2) | ecosystem: Host-associated > Plants > Peat...
TCTCCCCCCCCCTCTTCCCAAATATTATTCAACCTTCTTGTCTCAAGACATGAGGCAGACTGTAAGTCAGAAAAAGTCTTGCACATTTTAGTTAAGACCTTGCTCCCAGCAATAGACATACCACAAGGGCCTGCTCCAAATCACTTGGTCGGACAGCAACCATTGTTCGTAGGACGTAAGCTGATGGAGATAGTTGCAACATCATCACATTTGGCTGGAAGTTCACTAGCTTCCCATTGCCTGATTCTGTCTGCACATCATAGATAACATATGTGCATCAACTCTGACACATGCCTCAATCATAACAACACCACCTTGAAAAAGCTTCCTGCAGAAATGTGAATTATACCCTACCTTATGCAGCCTCATACGTTCAATTTCTTCCTCTGCCATGTCAAGTGCTTCAATAATGGAGTCAGCTGCTGTTAAACTTTCTTGAGTACGCTTAGCACCCACTTCAGTAGTCTGCTGCAGACTCTCATCCTTGGAATCATCCTGAACTGCTTCAAACATTGACTCCAGTCGCTTCTCTCTTTCCTCCTGCATACATGACAGCACAACTTCAAACCTTCACTTTTGCCTCTTTATCTTATGAATAAGTACGAAGCGGAGCAAAACAATCACATTGGAGAGTGTAAGGTTCACCTCAATGAAGAAAGGCTCTTCAGTGCGGTCCCAGCGACGAATAGAGCGGTCATGTGAGCCTGTGACAACAAAGTCACCATGTGGGCTCACTGCAAGACACCAAACCTCTGCATGATGCCCCTCCAGCGTAAGCAGCAGCTCAAACTTGTCAGCATCCCAATATTTCAAGACCCCATCCTTCCCTGCACTGAAAATGTAGTGCGTCTTCGGCACAAATTGGACTGCCATGACACTGCCAAACCAAGGAACATTCAAACACCTTTGTCAGCCAACAAGTCACACCAGAGTACAGTCAACTGGAACTAGATTTCAAGAGTCCCACGCATATGCTTACTAAGAAAAACTGAGCTACAAGTTGGAGCTACACCTGTCCCCATGTGCAAAGAGTGACCTATGGCAATCACCAAAATCCATGCCCCAGATCTTGAGATTCTTGTCGGCAGATCCACTGGCCAGCAAAGCACCATCTGATGATATGTCCATTGTCAAAACGGGTAGTTTATGCCCATATAGTGACACAAAAAACTTCAAAGAATCGGAAAAAAACACCTGTGCCTCAAAACAACCCAGCAGAGAGGGCGATCAGGATATTACATTTCAGCAGATCAGACAGCCCAATTTGGGCTCTGAGAGAATGTGGATCTTATTGCAACATGAACACAAGTTTCATCATTACTAGTGGAGGGTGGGTCTTGCCCTGATACTTAACATGCTTAGGGAAAGCAGGCACATACATCAAGAGTTGAAATAGGTCTGCTACCTTGATAGTGGAGTCGAGCAGAGCCACTGCAATATACTTGGCATCAGGGCTGGTACGCACACAAAGCACATCATCTGTCATTCTCAGCAAGCAAGTGTTGCGCACACTGAGATGCTTGCTAGACTGCAAAACCAAAACCACTGACATACACAATGAATTGTTGGCTGGTACGTAAAATACCTTCTCACTGAGCAAGACTGTGAAACTTACTGGAAAAGTCACAATACAGGCTGTTCTGCAAGATATTGTTAAGATCAATCAATCAATCACATGCATCCTGTCAAAAGTCTACCTTATCTGTAGATTGAACAAGTTGATACTCCCAGAACTTGACATCATGGTCTGCACCCCCACTGACAAAGCCCGAACCATCAGGCATGGGAGCCAGCGACCATACTGCACCTCCATGAGCATCTACAACTTGAATGAGCTCAGCAGCAGCTATATCAAAGATCTCAAGTGTGCCAGCTTTTGTTCCCAATATAGCTTGTCGGTTCCCAGGAACAATTATACCACAGAGCCCATACCCTGACTCTATAGTCCGAAGGCATGTGCCTGACCTAGGGTTCCATATCTTCACAGCATTGTGACTGGCAGTCATAAGAGTAGTACTGTCAGCACTTAGAACTGTCACTCGAACATCTGAGCGGTGACCAGGAAGGTCGATTGAATGGATGCGGGAGGAAGTCTGTTCCTGAAGCTCATAAACTTCCAGACTGTTGTTTTGTAGAGCAAGGGCAATTGTTGCTATGACCCCTTTCTTGGGCTGCAATGGAGAAAAAGAAAAAGAACCTAACTTTTGCTTCAACCTGACAATTTGTGATAACTCAAACATGTCTGAAGCTAAGATCTCCTTAGCATCATCTTCATGGTCATCTCCATCAACATTCTCCTCTCCTTCCATATCCTCCCCCTTTGTAGAATTTTTCTTTCTCTTTCTCTTCTTCCTTCTCTTGGCCTTCTTCAGCATCTCTGATTCATCACGAATGCGATACACCTCAACAGTCTTGCCTGCCACTTGACAACCCAAAAGAGTTCCAGAGCTGTTGAACTTCACTGTTGCAACTCGATCAGCACTCTGGCGCTTGATGGTTCCTAGAGGCAGCAAAATGTCCCAATTGGTCTCAGCTAGATCTCTGCCAGAGTCCTTTTGTAGAACCTGCCCATCTGGACCTGCGGCAGTAACCAATCCTTTCTCGGTTTCTGGCACCACATGTTCTTCCTTCTGATTAATCAACAATATGCATTTGTCAGAAATAGCATAGGTACTCATCACTACAGTTCTTACAGAAGGATGAAGTACACTAGCAGACAGTACACAAGCATGAGACTAAAAACAGAAACATAGGAACAATCCCAAGAGCATACAGACCTCATTTGGAGCAATTCCATACACACGAAGTTCAGGGTCTGCAGATCCAATGACCAGGTGCCGCTCCAGAGGGTCCACATCCAGTGACCAGACAGCACTTCGATTGCTTACCACCCTTTGCACACAGCTCTGTGTATCCAGGTCCCACACCCGAACATTTGTGTCTTTGGAGGAGCTCACCAGCTTCTTGCAGTTCTCCAAAAATAAAAGATCTGTGACCTGTTGCCACATTTGTAGTTAGCTCTTGTTGTAATCAAAGCATCATCATATAATTGTGTTGACATTGCAGAAAGGGAAAGAGCAGGGGAAAGATGTTTGTAAGTTCAGCTCATTAGGCAGTCAGTGCCAAGATCAAAGAGTCCACCTGATGAACAAAGGATCAAGAGGAAACCTGATCACGATGTGCACGCAGGGAATAAAGACCTGCCTCCCCTACTGCATCCCACACAATGATATTGGTATCGGTGCTGCCTGATGCCAGTAGTGCTCCTGATTTATTATATGCAAGTGCAGTGATGGCACCCTTGTGACCTTTTAACACAGTTTCACATGTGCCCTTTACCGTGTCCCACACAAGAATCGCCCCATCCTTATAGCCCGCTGCCACCTGGGCACCCATTGAATCCCAAGTCAAACCCTCTTTCAAAACCCATGGCCTAAACAGCTAGAGGGAATTTTGAGAGGGATCCCACTACACTACTGTCCACACTTGTCTATTGAACTCACACTATCAAGACAGAAAGTTATACAGTATCAGGTCAACAAAACGGTCCATTCTGCGCGACAATCTTGAGAAGTGGACTTGTTTAGCAGTCACATATACCATAAGAGTGTTCCACAAAAACTTCCAAGACTTGGGGGAAAAACAGACATCACTTTCTTCCAGAGACAATAATGGTGCATAATGTCCTGAAGCTTGGCAACAAGAGACACTAGCTACCGAAGGACTTGATGTAAATAAACCTTGAAGAAAGGAGGCTCAAGAAAGAACTGGGAGAAGGAGCGACCAGACAAGAAGAGATCGATGAAGTTGCAGAGAAATCTCCACAACAACAATTAAAGGTAACACGACAATGAGTGCAGTCATAACCGCATGAGAGTCCCTCACAAAGTGACAGACCATCACCTTCATCACGAACGGTAGTGACGAGCTGCCATGACTACCCACTGAGTTCATCAGCTCCCAACAGTGGGTGTAGATAAGCATATAATAATCTTCCCAAAAACTTGGGCAAACCATTCTACACAATCTGCGTCCTGAGTTTCTGTTTCCTTTCCGGAAGCAATGGGAAGACTCAGACGTGATGTTGGCTAGCACTCAAGAGACATTGCTAATCAAGGAGCGACAAGACAAGAAGACTTACAAGAGTAGATGATGATGGTGATGGAGCCAGAGCAGTGACTTGAGGGCGAACGCCATCAGAGGACGGGGCTGGTGCTGTGAGAGCGCTCACACATCTCCCCTGCTTCACATTCCACACCAAACATTTCTCCAAAGCTCCCACTAACAACAGTTTGCCGGACTTATCGTAGCACACTCGCGCTTGACCTGCAGACACCACTCCGAACGCATCTCCCTCCTCATACCTCAAGTATGCCTTCACCATTTCCAATCCGCTCGGAGACGAAGAGAGAGAGAGGAAGGAGAGATAGAGATAGAGCTTGTGCTGCTCTCCAAACTTCTCTCGGCTTTCCTTCCTTCCTTCTTCTTCTCCTCTTGTCCGCCTCTTCTCTTCCCCAGCACCTCCTGATACTTCACCAAACCCTAACCCTAAATCCTCTAACCCTAAACCCTAGACTGTAAACCCCTATCCTCTTAAATTGGAGGTTTTACCTTAAACCCTTAAATCTTATTAGAGTTTTTTTTTCCCCCCCATATTATTTTGACAAAAATTTATATTTAAACCACCTTTCCCCTATTTTTTTTCATAAATAAAAAAAATTATCGTACAAATTTGATATCTAAAGTTTAGAATTGAAGTTCACAACAAAATATTTTTGAAGATTTTTCAATTATAGTAATAGTTAGTTGTTGATTCTTGAACATTTTTTCCATTTTTTTTTGTGTTGTATCATTGGTTACATACCAAGAAGAATTTAACATTAAATGGCAACAGGTTTTCAAAAAAAGTTTAAATTGAAAAAAAAAAAAACTAGTCTTAAAAGTTCTACCAATATAAAATCAAAGTCAAAATTGTGCTAATGAATTCCCCAAAAAAAAAATCAGATTTTGGGGGTTTTCCCCAAATTGGGAATATTGTGACAAAATATTCCATTTTAATTTCAATTTTTCACATTTTGATGAAACTTCCCACCAAAATAAATGCTACTCTTGATGCTTTAAAATCAAACTATTTATTACTTTGAGACAAGTTTTATAAATATTTAAACGTGGGCAAATTCATGTCAAAACTTAAATCATTATGTGAACAAATGTGACCAAAATAATATTTAATAGACTAATCATAAAATAATAAAATAATTTAGTAATAAAATAATAATATTTATTATTTATTATGTGACCAATATAAACTAATGTAAGAATTTTTAAGCATCCTAAACAATTTTTGAATTTATTATCCTAACACCATTTACAAGTTCCTAATGCCAAACTTCACATCCAAAATGTGCAATGGAAATTGGAAGATTGTTGGAAGTGCTTCACATTGTGCTCAAATGGCATAATATTCAAAATGCAAAAAAAATTTCCAATTGGTCAATTTTAATATTTGTGTCTATTTTTATTAATTTGTTGTTCTCACTATTACACATAGTATATTGTGATGACAACAAGGTAATGCAAAGCCATGAAAATCATGCCATATTGCTTACTACACAAATAGGCACTTTCCATTAAAAAGTTGTAATTAGATTAGAAAGTTATGAGTAATTAATGTTGAAAATGTTGCAAACATGAAATATAACGATTAATTGTGTCAAATCAAAAAAAACCTTTCATCACCTAAAGGGTTGCATTAATCACAAAATATTTTTTTCACGAAACAATATTTTAACAACTATTTGTTTTAATGTTGTTAAAAGCAGAGCCCCTTTCTCTTCACCAAAATTTTGAAAGAAAAAAATAATCCACCATTTTGGCCTCTATTGTCCTTATGTTGTAGCAACATTTCTATATATATATATATATATATATATATATCACAAGTACCTAAAAAGCTTAAAAAACAAATTAATTTGTCACCCTAACAACATTGCCACAAAACCCCTTTCTATCTTTCATAGGTCATCAATTGTGATTGTTTTGTTTGTAAGGAATTTTTCAATAATGCATGTTCATGTGAAAAATAATGACAAATGTCAATCTATGTTGATGATTCTAAGGTTGACAATTAAATCTCAAAGCTTTATAATTCAATCAATTCTTGACTTATAAAATTGGGAGGAAACTTTTGAATAAAATTAAAAGGAGAGATGTAAAGGACAATTGTTGTTGGGGTAGAATATGTGATCATAAGCACTTAACAAAAAGACACCTCAATGCAACTAGATAATGTTTCAAGTTACCAATCCTATCATGATTTGTTACAAGGTTTTCATCTTGCAAAAAAAATCAATCTAATTGTATATATTCATCCATTTAGATACTCCAAAACATAAACAAACCAATAAATAATCCCAACCAAACCAACAAAAGTTCACTTTCTTCATTATCATTCTTCACGTTCACACATATCTAGAGTAAATGTGGTGGCTTCTTCAAGAATTTGATCGTCTCTTGCAAAAATGTTAATTGCCCCAAAATGTCATTTGATCACCATCAATGAACCTACTTCCAAAAGTTTTAAAACACATTGGCATTCAACATTTGCACACGTCATTGATAAAAATGACATTTTCCACAAGTTACCATTAATCTAAACCTTAACGTTAACTAGAAATCCAAAGCATGTTCATGAGGTTTTAGTCAAGCACGATTTTGACATTACCCAAACTTAAAACTACCCTATTAACATTCATTTTCTTTCCATGGGGTGAAGATGTGAAAATATCAATACCATCATAGTTTGGCATGATGTTTATAAAGTTTTCAAGGTTGTACTTAACTGACAAAAAAACTTTCACCATAAAAAATCATACAATTATTTTACATATTGAAATAATTTTGCACCAATTGTTTGTTATTTCCAATTACTTCTAATCACACATCCAAAAGTCAATATAAAGAAGCCAAGTTATCCAACATGCACACACATGTAATGTAATTAAACAAAAAAAAAACTAAAATTTAACATTTGAAAATTAATTATGGGTGCCCTTACAACAATACAAACATATTATCTTTTAATCAAATTTAGAATTGATGATCAATAAAACCAACTATCATGATGATTGAAAGCAACAAAATCAAAATAATCCTTGTACAAGAGTTATATGAATCTTCCACTCATTCTTGTTAACTTCATATAAGTACATTAGTAAGTATTCAAGTGTTATTATTGTTTTGTAAAATCAAAGTTATCAATGGAACTAAAACCTTTTGTGTGCATCAACAATATAACATGCAATTATGTCATTTTCAACTTGTTCTTACATTAATTTTTAAAGAGCCACATCTATTGATAAGGGTATAGGGATAAAAGCCCAATATAAACTAGGTTTAGGTTGATTTTTCATCCATTTCATGAACTTATGGATGAATATTGAACATTGCTTTACTATACACACTTCTTCACCTAATTATTATGTATTGACTTAATTGTTGTCACCACAATCTATATTTTCATGATCACAAAGGTCAATATATTATGTTATTATTTTAATTGAAATGTTGTTCCATGACAATGTTTTATATATCAATTTGTTTGTACTCATTTTAATTTCACTATATTCTTGCATTCATATTTTTATTGTGAAAAAGTTCATTTCACATTGAACATAATCTATAACACATTCATTCATGGTCCTTTTTTGTCGTGAAAAGTTTATTTCACATTCAACATAGTCCATTACACATCCATTTGGTCCTATTGCAAATGTCAAAGCTATTAAACATTTGTTATGAACTTGATAACCAAACCTTAATGAATGAAGATCCTAAGAATTAAACAATGTTTGAAAACATGAAAAATGTAATGTTATAATTTTTTACCATTCTAACAATAGTTCAATTATTTTCAAAATATATTGATCTTTTTCAAAATTAGCTAGCCACAATGCTAAAGGTTTTATGTTGTTACCTAATATACATGGTCATTTCACTTATTCTAAGTCTACATGGCTAAGTAAAGGTATTAAAGTAATTTTGCATTATAATAAGTTATTTTTCAATTTCAATAAATTAATGAGTAATAAAAATGTCATTGATTTGGTTAAAACAAAAAATACCATTGCTTGGAACTTGCAATTTTATGATGTAATGTGACTTGAAGTGGATCAAATAGTTTTGGTCTACCATTGATGTCATTGTGCAACTTTAATACTAATAACCTTTATTAAAGAAAATGACACAAAATGAAGGTAGCTTGCAACCTTTCAAATGCAAAGATTAAAGGAACATTTTCATTATAATGAATGACATGTATCACAACCAACATTGACATATTACAAATTTTATATTAAATTATATATAACATATGTTATATTATAAAATATTACATATGATCATTTATGTAGGGCAAAAGTATTTTTTGGTAGCACCACTAAGAATCAGCTTCAAATACTTCCTTGAGTAGTAAATTTTTTCAAATAATAAGCTTGAGCTTTATATAAATTTATGTTATTTCATGTTTATTCATTATATGCCAAAATATATGGCTTGCAATGTTCATGGGAGTAAGAAAAAGTGAAAAATACTACATTGTTTTCCTAATTAAAATGGCATTTTTCATAATCATGATCTTAAACTTTGGAAATTCATAATTAAAATATACATGCTCAACTTAATTTGATTATTAAAAAATAGAAAACGATCAAAGGTAGTTCAAGAAGATATTTGTCAAGAAAAAAACAAGACATGTTTCAAATTTGTGTTCATGACCAAAAAGTTCAAGGATTCAAATAAATGCATTATTACATTTAAAAATTTTGTTTAATGCAATGATTAGGAAAATCAAAATATAGTATGTTCTTAATATCATTAAAGTTTCAAAGTCTATACAATTTAATAAATGTGTTCACCAAAAAAAATTATAATGAAAATCCTTGTTTAAATGGTTTTAATAATTTTATAAAGTTTGATGGGTGTAATAAAATGACAGTATGACATTCATAGTGGTAGTACTCAAGGATACTTTTGCCTTGTATTTTATCAAATACTTTTCATGGATGAACTTGCAATGTGGTTTTTTTATCAATAATGATGAAGTTATTTCATTACCATCCATTCATCCATGATACATATTCAGCAAAGTATTCTCAAAGGCTTTTTGGCCAAAAGGCTTCATGATGAAAGCCTCCTTAAAATAGTTCCCCATTAAATGAGTATAAACAAAAGTATCAAATTATAATCCATCACCATTTGTAATGAATCTCAAATATGTGTCATGTAACTTTAATTAGCTACTTGGACCAATGTTTTTTGGAGAGTTACTTAAATGAACACATGTGGTTCTTGTTATTGTGTATCCAATTTGCATTCACTCATGTTCTTCAACATTATGGAATTAGTTTTTATTATTGAATAGTATGGAGTTATTCTTATTATTCAATAGTTTTGAGCTAATTTTTTTTGGAAAAAAAAATGAATTGCATTGTTTTTAAAAATCTTACAATTGGTTTATATATTCATTATGCCTTGAAAAATCTCAAAGATCAATTAAGGATGGCATGAATGATAGATCATGTCACAAATGACATCTTATGACCAACCCCAACATAAGTCATTGAATGTATGTCCAAATTTTCAAAATTAATTATATAAAAATTATCTTTTCTTAGAACTAAAATGATTATCCTTGTTTGATAGGTTTACATTTATCCCTAAATATCAAATATCATTTTCTTTCCTGCCATCCTTGTTGTAGCTGTCATTTGTAATCCGTGTAGGTGTGCATGTACCCCCTGGATAAGACAATAAGTTATTTCTCAAAGCAACCTTCCATGGTTCCAAACCTGAAGACACTCATATATTGTTTTGCCATGGTTTTTAGCATATAGACCTAATTTTGGTTTAATAGTACATCCCAATAAAGGACGACCATATTTGTTTAAACAACATATTTTGTTGTTCATGGATGAATTTAATCCTTGAATGTGCTTTTCATACATATGGGTTTTAAATCGTATATTGTCATCCATTTTTCACTATAATAGGTTCTTAGGAATGTGTTCAAAAATAGTTGTCCATATGGAAGCTTTTATGGAAATGTTTTTGAATCAATTCCTTAATAAGGTATTAATAATATTAATCCACATAATTACCTTCAGTTTGTTCAAAATCATTAATATTCTAAAATTAATGTTACATTATATATTTTCTCATTTTGTTTCATATTTTGCATTTGTTTTATGTTTATAATTTATTTTCATGTTACCCACAAAATGTTGTTCAAGATTATTTTGTTTGTTTCATGATATTGTTTTAAGTCATTTTGTGTGTGGCTAAATTTAGGTTTACCATGTTTTGTAATAGTTGTTATAAACTTTATTGACATTGAGGATTTTTTGGTTATAATAATTTTTCATGTCCTCATGGTAGATTTTTTAATAATGAAGTCATGAGTCTACATCCTTATGTTTACATTGGATATGGCATAAACCATATTTTTGCTCATTTTGAATACTTTTGTTTTGTGTAAATTACAAGTCTTTTTTTCATGATTTTTAATTGTTGGATTAACTCATGTGAATAACAATATTCAATGAAGTTGAATTTATAAAATACATAACATTTACTATGACTTTGTTAGAATCGCATTGGAATATTATGTGAAGATCTTATGATTAACATAAAAACAAATGTGAGTAATTTAAAACCTTGTGATTTGGGTAGGAATTGTTACCATCTATAGGTTATAATCTTGTACCAAATGTGTCAAGTGTAAACAATTAATGATCAAAGGATTTAAAAATAACAAATACAACAAATAGTCATCAAGAGTGATCACATTTTCTTGATTAACCTTTTCCTCACCTTGTTTTTAACAAAATAAATATACTTGGAAATATGATTATGTAATTTGGTTGCAATCTTATAAATTAAAACTACAGTGTCTGTTTGTCTGTCTGTCTGTCTATCCGGGCAGTTTCCAGGCATTGCCCAGACCTTTTTTTTTTGGTTTTGTTTGATGGGTTTTGTTTCCTGTGTCAGTTAAACTGCCCGGACCTTGGTTTTTTTTTTTTTTTTTTTTTTTTTTTTTTTTTTTT
>Ga0209611_10013631_pt1 | contig 11101 bp, 4 predicted proteins | sample S1TSphgellanicum_3_FD_187693 | JGI IMG/M metagenome (GOLD analysis project Ga0209611, IMG submission 187693) | Host-associated microbial communities from peat moss isolated from Minnesota, USA - S1T2_Fc - Sphagnum magellanicum MG (SPAdes) (version 2) | ecosystem: Host-associated > Plants > Peat...
TCACATCTTACCATAGTGCCCGGAGGCGCATAACGATTAATGAATAGAATAAAAAGTCTACCTACCCAGTCGTAGGTTTCCTTTGTTCACTAAGGCAGGCTACATAGGTGCTCTTTGAATTGTGCTAGATAGTCGCCCATCACACGACTCTCTAACTTGACTTTTTTCGGATCTTTTGTCAACCTGCCCTCGGCCGCTTTTTTAAGTGAGTTGCTTGTCAAAGCATCCCGCTAAAGAGCCCACAAGGGAGATGATGGCGCAACAAGCTACGACAAATCAAACTTGTCTAAGTGCTTAGGAGCTTATTGCCGCCTTGACAAGTGTATAGGCCCTTTTTATCTTGCTCGATGCCACACTAGGAAATTTACAAGCTCACTCCATGCAAGCTGGAGATTGACGTTTTTACCTTTAAGAAAAAGACCTTGGCCTCTTCTTCAGCGCTTTTATATTACATTACTAAGTCCCTTTTAGGTAGGCAAAACCTCCTATTTCCAGGGCACAAAGCGCGTTTTCAAAGAAGGAACGTCATTTTCACTATTATTTCCTACATAGCTTGTCCAATCCTCCAATTGAACACCATGCCCAGTGTTATAATATTGTTTAGCGTTCCGTCTTCAATAATATGGGTAATTTGCTCTATATTGATTTCTACCTTCCGTATAAATGAGTAGATTGAAAGTAAACCCTTATGACCTAGTCAAATCTATCTTGCAACAAGCATAGAGCAAGCAACGTACATTTGCGCACGTTTTCATTTGTGGAGCTTAGATGCCAATGCTTAGTTAAGTGTAATTAGATTGTTCAATCTATAAATTTTTACCTATTTAGTTGTTTACTTTACAAAACTAAAAACAAATACAAAACTTGTGGAAGGATCATTTGTAGTTGTAATTGAATTTGCAACTAAGGTGCAATTAGAAGGTTTTTTGTTTTTTAATGTCATCTTACAAAGTATATAAAGAAGGTGCCCTCTCTTTGGATTTCAAATCATGTGCCATTTGGGATGAACTCAAAAATGCTCAACCCTAAAGGTAAAACATAAAATAAAATAATTGTATTTACATGGTTATATTTTAATTCACCTACTTTTCTACCTTTCTACCTCCTACTTATTTACCTACCTTCCTACTTAGGTAGCTAGGTGGGTAAGGAAGTAAGTAAGTAGCTTAAGTAGGTGTGTATTTTAGGTAGGTAGATATTTTTTTATGAACATAGTTTTACCTACCCACCCACCTATGTAAATAATTATTTAATTTAAATTTTTTTCCAAAATTCAATCAATATGCCACGTGGCAACTTTTGATTATGCCATGTGTCAAAATTTATTCTGTCCAAGTGTCATCATGTAAACAGTTGAAATTGGACCATGTTGATTTTTTTTTATTATATATTATATAAAATCATATATAAAGAATTTCCAATTTTTCCACATGTCAAAATTTGATTGGAGTATGTGTTGAAATCTATGGCCATCCATAATGGATGGCCTAAATTATTATTGCCCAAAAAATGATTATGTTGACAAATGCCAATTAGTTATAGGGTTATTTAGTAGTTGCAAATGTGATACACTAATCAAAGGATGAAAGTCTATATGTTGACCATATATTTCATCCATAGGAAATGTGTTAACATCACATTAGGTCATCATTTGCGACCAAAGGTTCAATAGTCACAAGTTCTTAGTGCATTTTGAAATTGGTACATTTTGTAGTTAGGGCCTTATGCTTTTGGTGTCCTATCTATTAAATCACCAATTATTGGGTAAAAATATTTGATTAAATAAATAGTTTGGGACTTGCTTTCCTTTCACATGTGTAATCATTTTATTTTCATTTGAAGAATAATGGAATCCTCAATTCTTTTGATGGTAGTAATGTTTTTTTTTCATATTCCCCATGTTGCCCAATTGGTTACCTAGTGGGCCTTTTTGCCAACAATTTGGCTACATTAAGGTAAGCGTTGTCAAGACCCAAGTGTTGTTGCAAGGATGTCAAGGGCCAAAGTTGTAATTGAAATTTGAAATATCTAATATAAATTCAAATAGGGTTCAAGGCAAAGTGATTAGGATTATGGAAACAAAAACCACCATAAACTAAAATTGTCACTAAGACTTGAAAGTTCATCACCCCACAAGTTACAAGTTACAACCAAACAAACTTAGTAAGATTTTAAAATTGAAACAGAAACCCCCCAAAATTGCAACAAATGACAAACCAAAAAGACTCAAGAGAAAATGGTATGTTACAATATGGGTGTTTGCAAGTTATGGTGTACACAAGAAATTGTAATAAAGTGGTAGTTTTCAATACTTGCAACATTTTGATGCATGATGATGGATTATAAGAAAAGATTTTTTGATGAAAATCTATCATAGATGATAGGTTATATCCCGATCTATCAATATGTTGTGAAATTGGTACATATATAATGATACACTTGTCCAATGAAATATTTTTTTAATTTGTAAAAGTTTTGAAGAATCATTACAATTACAACAAAAGGATTAAGCAGGAGTAGTTTTCATGATAATTTTCAATGAAATGTTGTACATATAAAGTTAATAACATAAAGAACAATCTTCTCAATCAAAATTTTCAATTTGTTTTAAAGTTTTGGAGTTTAGATCGAATGATATTAAAATGTTAATTAATGCATTATGTTATGGTAATGTTGTTGACTAATATGATCTTTAGGTTGTAAAATGTTTCCATTGAACTTGGGTTAGGTCTTTTTTTAATCATTTGAAAAAATAAAATGAAGTCTCAAAATTAATTTTTAAAATGGCAAACCATTGTCAATTAAAGTTTTTTTTTAAACCTTTATAAAATTATTAGTTTACATTTACACAAAAAGATGATTATGAATCAATTGCATATTCATGGTTTTCATGACATTTTGGTTTTGAAACCAAAATCATTTATATGTGATCTCTATAAAAAAATCAATCTAATTGAAATCTTACTTGTTTTCACTTTTGATACTCTATGTACTCCTAATTTTGCCTAAAATTATGTACACCATAACTTATAGACACCCACATACCTTGCCTAGTTACAAAATAAAAATGGCGTTTCCCAATTTCAAAATAACCATCAATTGCATATCGACTATTAGTAGCTTTCTACTTTTTAATAGCTTGATCATAAGGAAAATTCTCAAAGTATATAACTTTTGATTTCTCATTTGAATGACATTTCATTTGGAAGGAAATGAATGCAAAGTTCAAATATTAGTTTTTTAGTTGTAGATGCAAACTAAAATTTCACTACTACCATCACCTTGGCATAAACGACTCAAGTTACAAAAGGAAAATTCAAAAATGGCATGGTCATTATACCTTGCCCAAATGTGTTGCCCCCAAATACAAAGTTAGGTGATCAATTTTTAAAAATTCAAATTTGTGATCCATTTTATGGAGATGGTATCATTAATGCATTCCACCAACCCATTGAAATGCTTGGAGGCATCTTCGCTGAACCCAAAAGTTTGGTCATAATACATTTGAAACAAACCCACCTTATGTAAAAAAATTGTAGCAATTGAATCACACAAAAACATCACAAAATTGGGCAACTTCAATGAAAGAATGCATAGCAATCAACATAGGCAATAAGAAAGCCAAGTCAAACATCATTTGAAAATGACATAAATAATCCAAATTGCTTGTTACGAATACCATAATAGTTAAATCAATTGCCATTTCATCAACAAAAGGTAATTTTTTCAAGCACACATTTCAATGAATTCAACATATCCATCCATCAACTCTTTATGTTATGAATTAACTTGTTGCATTTTGTTTCCATAATTTAGGCCACTTCAACCAACTTTAGGTGGTGCTTTGGAGACTTGCAAAAAAAGGTGTAAAGGGAATAGAACAAATCCCCTAAGCATGCCACCATAGGCAAACTACGAAAAGTTTGGAATACCAAATTTGTCTTGTGTGTTCCATATAGTGGATCACCATTAATAAAAGAGAATGCAAGTTTCAAATTTGAACTATAACCCCACACCCAAGCACCTTGAAAGGTATTGACACCATTTACACCAAAGCATAGCAACCAAGGAAACACCTTAGCTTATGTTAAACCTTTAGCATTGAATAAAAAAATTAATTATCACCTTTGTCAAGTTATGGGCATTAGAACCTTCAAGAAGTAAAAACAAAACAAGGCTTTTGCACCAATCTTGAACACAATAGCTATGGATAGAAAGCTAACTTTAATTGTTCATTGTAATCACCATCACAAGTCAATGCTATAAAGCTAATTGTTTCAATAGCATATTTGTTGGTTGCCCAAACCTAGTTATGAACATGTCTAGTAATCTCCCACCTAGTTTTATCACTACAATGTTTTTCAAGATTGTTTTTTTGGCTTCAAAAAATTTGACAATACTCAACAATCCTCTTAATCAATTATTGACTTTCCCTTGCTAAGTAGCACAAAATTGATGCAAATTGTATAATTTTCTTTTTATTGTCCCATTCACCTCCACTTCAAACTTGTTAAAAAATAAAACATCATTTTTTTAATACATATGTTTTTCATTTTTGGCATTCATGAACACATTTTCAAGATCCACAACCTTCAACCCCTTGCTTGTTTTTTATTTCCCCGCATGTTTTTCAAGTGAATCCCACTTGGAGAGCGACAATTTTTCCTTGCATTCAATTCTATCACAAACTTTCCATTGAACCATTGTCAAATTCCTAGCAACATCAACATTACAATAAAACACATCCTTTTTATTGAAATTTATGTCAAAATAAACACTAGACGCATTTGGACTTGGTAAAAAAGGACTAGTCAATTACAACAAATAGATGTTAATAAATCAATCATGATGTGATTGGAATCCACCATGTCTATTTAGACTAAAATCTATGATGTTCATTTTGATTAATATGTTAATTTATGTGGCAACATTAAAATGATTATAACATTATAATTTTTTTGAAATGTTTTACGTGTCATTACAATGCATGGATTTTTATTATTATTTTCATTTTGTAAATTACAAGGGTGAATCATCAACATGTAGTTGGATTATGTCAGCCCTCATCATGTGTGTATAAATTTGTTTTACGATGTCAATGTGACTAACTTTAATTATAACTTTAACATGATTAATTTTAGTTAGATTCATGAGATGTTTACACGGAAATTTGACCCCTCACTTCCACTACCATATGGCAAGTCTTTAACTTTCTAATCAACATTTATCATGGGGACAAATCTTATAAGTACATAAATATAAACAAAAAATATTTTTGAATTTTGAAGGTTCAGATGTTATAATGCAATTATTTAAATTCATATTGAAAATTAAATTTCATACATAAATAGCTAATAAATGGTGTTTAATTAATAGGTAGGTATGTATGTAGGTAAATAGGTAGGTAAAAGGTGCATGCATTGTAGTTAGTAGGTAATACCTACTTTCCTTCATTTCATTATTTAATTTAATTCATTTTTATTTTCATAACTACATGAAATTTTGTAATTCAAATAATTTTTTAATGTGAAATAAAAATAAAAATCATAATAAAAAGAATTTTAAATATTTAAAAAAAATTTGAATCTCACTTGTGGTTATAAATTCAAATAAATTCATTTAAATCAAATTTGATTTTGAATTTTTGAAATTTTGTCACTTAATTTAATTTTATAATGTGTTTATTGGGGAAAAAAATTAATTTTTATAAATATTTATGTATAGGCTAGAAATTCAAATATAATATACTTTCATTTGATTAATTAATAGTTTCACAATTTCATTTGATTTAGTAATGGTTTTACATAAAATATAAAGACATGAAATTAATTTCATTTCACATATGAAATACACAATTATATTTTGATTGTAAAATTTTCATATTTTTTTTCAATTCATAACTACATTTATTTAAAAACTTTATTTAAACATCATATACCTTATGCCACATAAGACAAAAAAAGTAACATTTTTTAATCACAATGCCACATAAAACATCAAAAGTAACATTTTTAATCACAACAAACATACATGATAACATGTCACCATTTATGTCATATTATATTGATTAAATTTATCCATGATGCTGGATGATTTCCATATAGGTTTTCCATGCTTCACATGTTGTTTGTAATGTTTGTTTTAATTGAAGTGAAAACTAGACTTAATCACAATATACATTGCTACTTCTGTAATTTGTCAAAATGAACATGCCAGTTTGTCATGTTAATAAAAAAATTTATATAATCACATTAGTCAAATTCAAATAATGAAAAAGACATGTTTTTGTTGTAGTACAAACATAATTTCAAGCCAACACAATTTTACAAACCAAACATCTTGAAACTTCTTCACAATGTTTGCTTTTTTAGGTTTAAGGTTCTTTTCAGCAGTGGCAAAAATGACATTTGGATTTAAAGGGACAAATTCAAACATAGACACATGAAGGCCAAAAGTAATAAATAAATAGTAGTATCCACATCTGTGTTAATAGAAAAAGGTGTAAGTTCAAAAGTTTGTGCAAGACAATTTTGATATTCCCTTTGCCTACTCAACTTTGCTTTAAAAATAATTACCAATTTTAGACTAGCATAACCCCTTTTAAACCTAAAGTCTACAAGTAGGTAGTCTTAGGTGCAATTTAGAAGTTTTCAAGAGTCAAATGATGAATATGGTAGGCCTCAACTTCCAACTTTCCATTGTAATTTTTTTTGATCATTTGAAGACTTAAATACACACACAAAAAAAAAAATTGAAATATGTACAAATTCAATGAAGAATGTAACTTGTGATTTTGTAATGTGCATTACAATTTCCCTCACCTTTTGGCCTTGATACATGCCAATAGTTGCACAATTTTAATTTTGATGTTAAATTTTTGAATATCAACTAGTAGAAAATTTTGATTTGAAAATGGTGCAATGTGCAATGTGGTCCAACAATTAATCACACCCAAACCATTAATCAATTATCAGAATTTAGACTTAGCAATTACCACTCCAAAATCACAACATTTAATTTGTAAAAAATTCCAAAATCTTGCAAATGGTGGCTTGCCTTAAAACTTAAAAGTAATTGAATGAAATTCATGATTCAATAGGGAATTAATGATCTAAGGATTCACAAATTGAAAAACAAAATTAAAGTTACAAGTAATTTGTAACATGTACAAGGTTTGAAGTAACAAACTTGAAAATTTGAGGCAAGTTGTAAGAAAACAAAACTCTAACAATGGGTGACAAGTGTTGAACAAACAATTGAAATATTGAATGATGAAGATTTGAAATAAGAATCAATCACCCAAGGTTGCATTATATAGGTATTCCATTGTGACATAAAGGTTTAAGCCTTGAAGGTTTAACTTGTAATTTGTGAATGACTTGAACCAAGTTGAAAATGATAGAAAGTGACCAATTACCAAAGCACATTGAAATAATGAAACAAATAGGGGTCCAGGAAAGGGCTCACCTTCCAAAATGAACAACCAAAATGCTTGTCATCTTGTGACTTTAAAATTAACCTAAGTATGTGAAAAATAGCCACCTTAAATCTTCATGATGGCAAGATCATGCCCTAATGCAAGGGTTTCACAATGAAAATGACATAAAAAACTATGTTAATTTACATTGTACTTTTCATGGACCCCTTTGCTATGTTGAAACTTTAAGCAAGTTTCCCACATTATCACATTTGTGTATAACCTTAAAAACCATTGATCCCTTCAAAATGATTCATCAATTGTTTTCATTTTGAATTCCAGTATCTTTCTAAATAGCTTAGTAGAAAGGTGTCAAATTGTCTCACTTTTTGAACTACAAACATAATTCATGATAAATTGTTCGAAATGAATTATAGATGTCAAGACAAATATTATTCATATGATCATCAAGAGGTGGCATTTACAAATCTTGCATGTTCACAATTGTATAAATATATATGTTACTAGTAGCATTGAAAACCTTAGGAATTACAAAATGATATATTTGGTTATGGATGGTCTATTATGTTGCAATGAAGCCATTTTCATAAATTTCATTTCATAAATGGTCTTGTCACATCCAACATCTAATCGCAAATGATGACTCACCATGATATCAACATCTTTCATATTGATGGTGTATACAATTAACACATATGCTTTGATTCATTGACTATCCATATGCAACTTGAAATTAATCCCCATTTTTGCAACTAACGTATAACCCATTCACTAATTCTCATTTGATAACATAATATATTTTCTTATTATTTTTTTGAAAAATTTAAATTAAATTTTCATAATTTATTTTAAATGGCTTGGGTGTAGTCATAATAACACATACCATAGCAAATGTAACACTTGCTTGGTTTTTTCATATTTTAAAGTTGTAATTTAATTTGATGTTGAAATTATAAGATTTGTTTGTATAGATGTATTTTTAATATATCATGGGAACATGTGAATTGATTTGAAATTAGTCCAATGAATAAAAAATTAACAAAAATATTCATTAAACACTATAACATTTGCTTTTAAGCAATAAAAGGATTTGTAAATGGATTTGTTTTTTTTTGAAAATGACATGTTTTGCCAAATTTTTAACATAAAATTTAATAAATAGTATGAAGAAATTTTTGAAAATTTAAAAATTTTTTTTGAAGATTTTTCAAAAATATTCCAAGAATATTCTTAAAATATTTCTCAAAAAAAATCAAAAACTAGGTGGGTGTGGCTCATGTTATCCTATTCGCACCCGTTTACAAAGTCATTATGTTGATTAATGAAAATATACCCCATGGAATAATTTGTTTTGATGAAATTTTTCCCTATGGCATAATTTGGGTCAAATTCATGAAAATGGAATGAAATTTCAACCAAAATAAATTTGAATCAATATCTATGTAGGTAAGTAAATAAGACTAAATAAGTAGGGAGCTAGGTAGATGGATAGACTTGTTTACTTACTTACTTTTGGGAAGTAAATAAGTTGGGGGGTTGGAATAAAAATATATTTATTTTATATTAGGTTTAACTTTTATGGTTAAACCTTTTTTATTGGCTCATCCCAAATGATACATTTTTTTAATATGAAAATGTAAGACAAAACACCATCCTTATAACCCATATACTATTATTAAATAATTATTAATAACTAATTAACTTGTAACTATTATTAATCATTATTTATTAAATATAGTATCTAGTTAGGAGGTAGCTAGTTACCTATTTACTTACCTATTTACTTAACTACCTAATCAACCCACTACATATACACATATATATAATGTATATTTAACATGCTTTAAATTACAACATAAATACATGAATCTATAAATATGTCCCTAATATATTTGAAAACACCCTTGTATACTTCAAAAGTATAGGTTCACCACATAAAAGGTAACCAAATTGCGGCTACTTTTGTAACTAATTTGATATAGAAGCCCTTCCTTGAATGAAAAACTCAAAAAGTTAATCAATATTGAAAGATGGAAAACTTAATTGTTGCAAACTAATCACACCATAGTCAAAGAAAAGTGATAGATTGAAAAAGATGATGATTAATTGTAAAAGTGACAAAACATAGTTACAAATGACAATTAATGGCATATATTCTCAAATTGAATGGTTACATAATACAAGATTTCTTTTAATGTGGGTGTGAAAAATAAAAAAATTGAAATTATAGACCAACACATGAATGTCATATATCAAAAGCAATCCTTGGAAAGGACTTTGACCTATGGCACCTTTGGTTTTTTTTATTATGTTTTCACAATTGAATTTTAATATTTAAAATATTCAAATTCAAATTAGAAACATCAATAGCTTACAAAATATATTGAAGATTATGAATGGATTTTTCTTACGAAATCCCACATTAAGAAATTTCAATGTAGTAAAAAACACATTGTAAAAAAATGACTTTTATCTTTCCCTTTGAAAACAATTAATCAATTTGAACTATTGTGATGACACCAACATTCAATACCTTGTGCTTTGGGCTAGACATACTTTTATTGTGGTTTGCTTCAACTTACATGAGGAGAAAAAAAATACATATACTCCTTTTGTTTGTTTTCTTACAAAGTTTATTGGATTAGACTTCAAACCACAAAGCATAACGCTTCAAATCATAAATCCTCATATTTCTAAAGCCAAGAAATTGACAATGATAATGAATATCATCAACCTGCATTCAAGATCTTTTTGTATTTATGGAATGCTTGTGTGAAGAAAGTGAAAAAAATCTTTAGCAATGAGAGTAATTCATTTTTCAACAAAACATTTATCACAATGTCCACTTGCTCTATATAAATGCAATTGACATGACCTTACTAGGTAGGTAGATACGAATGGCATAGACAAATAAATAAACATCATTTTTTAAAATATTCAATAATTCTTGCATAACCTACTAAACATTACAAAACCACTTATTAGGTACATCCCTACTCATTGAGGGCTTTCCAACGATACCAAGAACATGATGAAAGGCATAATGATTTGGGAATCTCAATGTGACAAACAAAATAAAGAAATGAAACATGAGTGAAAGCACACTACAATGACTCCTTTTGAACACGTTTAAATCTAATATTATAATACATATAGTAAAATTGTTTCAACATAAGCCAAAACATCATCTTTCAAACTTCCTCATATAAAAATAGACCTATTACCTAGAGGCTAAAATCCTTTAAGCTATTATACTCTGTAATGAATCTAAACACAATATCGTTGCCTCAATAAGCAAGGCCAACAAACTACCTTCCTTAATAGGTAAATGTGTTAATTGTGTTGAATCCAAAATAAATGATCATCACTAGTAATGCACAAAGCAGCCTAGAGCCCAAGCATATTAATAATATTTAAAAAAAAAGATTTAATATCTAAACAAGCATTTTATGTTATATTGGATTCCTATTGATTTTCCTATTTTTCGAAGAATTTGATTTGACAAAGTTTCAAAGCACAAGATGGAAGAGTTCTTACTTAGGGGTTTTGATAGAAGACAAAGGGAGTTTCTGGGACCTGGAATGACATCCCCAACAAAAGCCTATCGTTTGCCCAAGCGGGGACAATAATTTAAGGATCTGGATGAAATGAAGACAAGTGAGC
>Ga0209611_10013632_pt1 | contig 11099 bp, 16 predicted proteins | sample S1TSphgellanicum_3_FD_187693 | JGI IMG/M metagenome (GOLD analysis project Ga0209611, IMG submission 187693) | Host-associated microbial communities from peat moss isolated from Minnesota, USA - S1T2_Fc - Sphagnum magellanicum MG (SPAdes) (version 2) | ecosystem: Host-associated > Plants > Peat...
TGGAAAGACCTTTTTTGACACAAATTCAAGGTTTCAATTAGAAGAAGCCTTTTGGCAACGCTTTAAGAAGCTTTCTGCAGAAGTCAGTGTCGCATGCCAGGAACATGTTACACCCTTGCACAAATAGCTATGCAGACAAGAGATTAGTGTGCAGCAGTAGGGGAGTGGGAGAGTTGCCAAAAGATTGTGGAAGGTTAAAAAAGCCTACTGCAAATTATGGAGATTCTTATCATTGGTTGTTGGGTTGGATTGACCTTGTGTTGGCCAATCTCTGTGCATTTTGTGTGAAGGATTTTGCAAATGCTTTTATATTTGCATTGCACTCCAAGACTTCTACCACAAGAAAGAAAATTTTGTGGTTATGTGTTGGATCATATCCATATGGCAGTGTACTTGTGGGCTTCAAAGTCTAAGGAACAGGTGGAGGAGGCTCTTATTGTTGTAATCTTTAATAATCTCCTAACCATATAGTTCAACGTTTGATTCTGACATAGAGACTCTAAAGCAACACATCAAGTAATTTGTCACCAACAAAGCAAAATCCATTGATAATATGATGCTTGAGAAAATCCATACCGAACATGAGTTCTATTGCAATGCTGAAGACATGTTGCACTAGGCGTGAGAAGGAAACAAACTTTACAAACAAATGTATCTAGACGACATTGATTATGTTTCTAAAATCTGCAAGGCTTTTCATTTAAATAGGCTTGAAGATTGGGAGGAGGCTTCAAAAACTTTTGAATTATAAGAGAGGAGTTGGAGTCAACGCCTTGGGAAGTACAGGTCAAGGGTGGTCCTGTCTGAAACACAAGGCATCTGTTCACAGACAGTTCTATAACATTTACATGAAGATGAGTGTAACAGCAGCTGAAGAGGGAAAAACAAAGGATGCAAATCATTCTGGAGTACTTGCAAAACAATTGGAACAAGAGATGAAGTCACCTCTTGGAGAGCTGAAAGCACAAGCTTTGACTCATATTAAAAACAAAGATTTTGGAGAAAATTCACTATTATGTCCATCACTTTTATTCCTCTGTATTTTGAAAGTTGAGGTGTGGATGTGGACATGATTATGATTCTGTGCAGAGTTCCAAAGTATAAAAGCATGTGTTTACAAGTAAAAGTCATAGTTTCAAATTTCTTGGTTGTGTGCATGTAGTTGTGAAGAAGCATTATTGTTCATGTGAATTCACACTAGCACTGTTGCAGGTTGGAGAGAGCTTTGTCTTGTTATGAAGTATGCCTCTTCAAAGTCTCCAATTGTCCCTTCAAAAGACAACCCATTATGTCCGACTTGAAGCTAACATTTGTTGTGTTGAATTGGTTGGACTCAAAACTTTGTATAGGTAGCGCTATGAAGATGGTTAATCATGGTCACTTCTCAAATGCAATAGACTAATGAGAAAATGATACGAAATGTTTTCAACAAATGGTGCATTTTCTATGGAATAACTTATTATAATCGTAAACGTGTTGTGTTGTATCATGGGAGAGAAAGAGGTCTTACTTTGAAGATAGATAATGTGAGAAAAAGAAAGTCTATCTTGAAGCAATCTTCAAATATGCGGCCCTTGGACAAGGAAGAGATGAATGCAATACTTCAATATGGGGAAGAGGCTATGAAATGCTTTGCAAGATCACTCAATGAAAGGACACAACATAGTGAGAAATAGATAGACATACATGAGCAAAGGAAGAGATTGTACATTGACAATAATATTGAATAGAGAGATGATAGAATAGATCAAGAACTTGGGAGGAAGCTTTCTTGCAGTCAAAAAGGTCACATGCCAAGACTTTGGTTTTTCAACTTGGTTCCAACAAGTTAAACTAATTTGCCACAAAGGAGCTTCATGAATTTGACCTAAAGGATGGTGTGGCTTGGGAAACTTTCAAGTCAAGCTAAGTTGCATGTGGGGCAACAAATAAATTGTTTTGGAATATTATTTCTTGCTAATGGATGAACCTTCATTTATTTATGTTTTGACCAAGGTTTTTTCTCAACTTCTGCTCTATGACTCATTTCAAAGATGAAACCATGTCATTCCCCTAAACGTATTTCATAAATCCTCTTTTTAAGGTTGACAAATTTGAGTTTCTAAGTTTGGAAAACAATTGCATTATCATTTGTAATAAGGTTGTTGTAACTTATCAAGGATGAGGTCCATGACTCAATATAATATTTAAAGATTAGTAGGTTCTACTTAACCCTTGCATATAACAATTGTGAATTCATTGACATGATGACAAGATTTGCATGACTATCCTTGATTGTAATAGTTTAAGACTTGGTTTGAAGGAGAGATTGTAAAAAATGAAAGCCCACTTCTCTCATGGGCTTAATGAAACTAATGATGAAGGGGTGGACATGGTGCATCATCAGCAATATTCCACAATATTTGGATGGTGTGAAGCTAAATGATAAATTGATCATTGTTGCACCAAGGTATGGAACTCAAGAAGAATACTCAATCTTGGGCTAAGAGTTTGGTTTAATGGCTTGTTTTAACTCAAGAGGAATGGAACTTGAGTCATGCTGTCCAATGAAATATGTCAATAGTCTTGTGGCAAGTGTCACCTGTCTCAGTTTGTCAAGTGGGCAAAATACCCATCAAAGAAAAGGGTTGAGCAGGTTATTTTCGACATAGCAGCACACAGAAATGGAGAGAAAACTGGTGCCATTGAATTGGCTAGACCTAACACAAAGAGTTTATCTATCGGACTCACCTTCTCCAAAAACTTATGTTAAGCTTGGAATCTCCAAATCTGTTTTGATTTCCAGGCTTGGCATGGTAACACATTTTCACAAGTCATGGCAACTGCATGTAAAGATAGCCTGCCATGTGTCTTTAGGTGTGAAAAATGTCATGATAATATAACATGTAATTGAACTAAGTCTGTCAATTAGTTATGGCTACATTGCAAATTTGATGTTTTCATAATGTCTAGCCACATGGTACCATAAGTTTACAAATTAGGATCTAAGATTCTTTTTTCTCTTGATAGGTACCACAAAGTCAAGAGGATTAGTACTCAGTGTTCAAGATGACGAAGTTTGTGAGTGTGATGACGTGACCTCTGGTGAGAGCGAAATGGGAGAAGATTTGTTAGTGAAAACAACAGATTGGTGGATCTTCAAGATGAAGCTCATATATCAAGGCTTGGAGAAATAGGGGGGATGTGGAGCAGTCTTGTCAATCCAATCTCACAACATTCTGGAACACTGAAGTCAGAAAATATTAGTGCACGTGGGCTTAAACGTTCACTAGGGAAAGTCAAGGCAGTAAGGGGTTTTGAATTTGCCTTGAGCTCTAATGATTGCATTGATTGCTTGCATTGTGGTGGAAAGTGGACGACAGACACAGCTACTTTCGACTTGATGAAAGGCTTTTACCAGTGATCCTCCAGTCCCTTCTCTTGGTTGTGATGATGGAATAGGCACACACAACTCCTGATGTGGTATTTTCTGTGTGTTGAAGGTTTGTGATTAACCCAAGGATTGAAAATTGATGTCAGCTAGTCCTCGAAAGGGGGATGAATTTGCAGGATGGCTGAGACAAGAAGGGTTTAACAAAAGAAGAAATTAAAAGCTTCCTTTCTCTTGCTCTGCAGAAGGTCTTCATGTTTGAACCAGTGGTGGGTGGACATCACATTTTTGGGATATTCGTCAGATAAAAATATTTGGCTTTCTTTTATCTGTTGGATAAGGATATAATTATCGGTATTTTTTTAAAAATTTAGATATCTTGCTTAGATATTAGATTTTCATATTTTTCAACTCGACCCAGATATCAGTGTTTTCAGATATTCATCATTTATTTATTAGTCCGATATCAGGAGATCCAAATATCAAAAATTCACTTGTCAATTATGCTGAGTGCCAATGTTTTTTTTTGGGGTGAAAACCCTCCAAAAGGCAACATCCTTTAAAAAAGGGAATATTTTGTCACAAATATTTCAAAAAACCTTTCACCAAAAAAATTCATAAATTAATTTAAAAAGAAAATATAGCCACAATAATAAGTATTATTGACTATAACTTTGGAGAGACTTTTGAAAACACATTTTTAGAACTTAAAATTGTTTAAGTTTTCTCCCCACCTTAATTGCATAAAAAAATGAGAAAAACATAGTTAGATGTGAAAAGTTGGGTTGATTTTTGAGGTGGAGTACAATTGTCAACCCTTGCCTTTCAAAGTGAAAGATTTGGTGTAATATGGAAAAGGGGGGGCACTGGAGCTCAAGAAGCGATGGAAGAGGGAATCATGCGCATGTTTCCAATTTCCAGAGCATGGCATAGGAGTTAATCATTGTCTCTAAGTTTTAGTTTAGCGCAATCTTGCTTGATAGGCATTGCTTTATTGTCTTTCAATTCTATTTTAATTGCATTTGTTGCAAATTTATTTTGTGCTTGGTTTAGGGTTGTGGCACTAGTGGTGCATAGAAGAAGAGGTGGTTTTTGCAGGGATGTGATTATTTGGTCTTGCGAAGTAATGAGGTTGCGTTTTGGAACCAAAGAGTGGCCTATTAATGAGGTTGGATAGCAAATGGCCCAATTGTAAACGTGAAATTTAATTCTTGCAAAATATTTCACACTTCTATAATAATAGATTTGATTTCACATGTATACATTCATTATTCCTGCTTTAATTCTTAACATACTTGACATTGCCATTCATTAAAACACTAGACTCATGGTTATTTCATATAACTAGAATCTACACTTTAGAATACATTGGAAAAAACAACTCCAAAAACAAATTCACAATTCATTTCATCATATTTTGATATTACAAATAATTCACACAACAATATGAACATAAAACTCACTATAAAATTTTATGTTTTTTTATATTATTGAAAACATGAATAAAAAAAAAATCCCATGTTTTGTTGAAAAAAATCCCAAAATAACAATCAAAATTTGTGGTATTTCAAAACATAATTTATGGATTTCTATTCCAAGTACCTACAACTCCTACTTTTCCCAAAACTTTGTGTCCAATAATCCCCCTTTGTTTTCTAAAACTCTCTCCTTTTCAATTGTTTCAAGTCACATCACCATGATAAAAAACAACAAGATTTCAAAATTCAAATTAACAAAGTTCCTTGATCAATCCTTATCGATCCTAAATGCTTTATTCATCCAAAATCATATATTCATCCTACCCCCTTAACATTACCCCTTTTGTACTTTGGACTCTTTCTGCGAAATCCTTGTAAAATGACAAAAATGAAATGAAAGTATTATATATCCTTCTAAACATGTGTTTCCCTTACTATAATTTTGTAATTTTAACCTGTATAAAACTAATGGTTTTATGTCTACTTCTAGTTTTATAGTTCCAATTTCTTCCCCCACTAATTTAGTCTGCAATTCTATTTCCACTACTTCTGTTGTTGAAATAACTTCCACCTTTTCTTGTTCCTAAATTTTCTATAGTTTTTTCTTTTTGACCCCTCCTTTAAAGTCTTATGGTTTCTTTAGTTGTGCCCTCTCCTTTTGAGTTTTTCCATTTCTAAGGTCTTGTGGTTTTTTAGTGTGCACATCCTCCTCCTATGTTGTTCCACTAAACCCTGCTTCATTTTCTTCATCTTGATTTGATACCTCTATACTTGTTGGACGGCCACAAATGAAATTTGGAAAATTCTTTTTATAATATTCCAACTTGTACTTTATAATCTTTTCATCAATTTTGTGCTGAGCCAGATTTTTCTCCATCTCCTTTGTAAAATATTCCTATACCACCTCCCACCATTCCTTAGATTTTGCCTCAAAATCCTTCATCTTGTTCTTCATCTTCATCAAAGTATAATACTACATCATTTGTTCATAATCCTTTAGTCTTTCCTTGACACCAATTGGATCCAAACTTTTCTTCTGTTCTTATGCCATCTCCAATTGTGCTTTAGATGCTGCAAATTCCTTTAATATTTTCTTTTGGTCTTCCATTAACTTCTCTCTTTCTGCATTTGTTGTCTTTATTTTAATCTCCTTAAACTACAATAAAGATACATACGTTAAATTTATCAACTCCAAATTTGTCAAAACATTTTCCTTCTCCTTCTTTTTTTTAGTCAATGCTTTCATTTGACTATCCAAAGCTTCCTATTGTTTCTTATCAAGAAACAATGCCTCTACCCACTTTCTTTATGTGGTTTCCCAAATTTCGGCCTTTTACCTTAAATCTTGCAATTTTTCCTCTTACAACTTCAGCCGTGCTGTGCTACCTCATTCTCATCCTGCAATTTCTTAATGAACATTTTACTCTTCTACTCAACCTCTACCCTACTCTTCTTCCAAATTTCCACATTATGTTTATACCCTTTTGAATGTTTTGTTTTTTTATCCAATTCCTCTTGTAACTCTGCCTTCTCCTTCTCCCCTATAGCCAATTTGAGCTTCAGAATGTTTACCTTCAGAGTGAAATTCCCCATATTCAGATTCACAATTGCCATGGTTTGAAATAACTTAGCTATTTTATTTGTTTTCATTACTTCTGTAACTACCTCTTCCATAGACTTTGGTGTATTTGTTTGTGTTGTAGGATCTCCAAATCCTTTTGCAAATGATCCCAACTCCTGCACGATTCTTCTCTTTAGTTTAAATTCAAATGGGAATCCCTTTGTAGATTTTGGTATATTAAGTGGTACTTGTAGTTTTGTTGGTCTAAATTTTTAAATAGCAAGTTGTGTTGCCACTCTTTCCATCTATAGTTTAAAAGATTAGAAACCTTCATGTGTTTACTATTGTTGCTGTTGCAAATGTTGTTCCAAATGTTGCAAATGTTGCAGATGTTGCAGATGTTATGGACTTACGGTGGTTTCCATCCAATCTTCATACACATTTGCATCAAAGTGTAGATGTTCTTCACCTTTTGGAAACCTTGTGTCATGTTCCTTCTTAACTCCCCAGCTTTGCTCCCTCAGTTGTTTCTCCTATGGACATATTATCTATGGTACCTCTTGCTTCTATTCCCTTAGTTGTGTTTGTTGTGGAACTATCATTTGTGGTATCTTTACAGTTTGTCTAGTTACTTGTACCATTGTTAGCATTGTCTTAACCATTATTGGCACTACATATGGTTCCACTTTGCCCCTCATCAAATTTATGGTCTCATGTTCCTTCTTCACTCCTAAGCTTTAGGCTCTTTCTTCTTCAATTATGTTCTTCCTCTTAAAACACTTCTTGGAGAGTCTGTTGTAGCTTTCTTTTTATTCTCCAATGTTGTCCACATCTCCTCCCTAGTTTTTAAAACCTTGGTTAGTGGTTTTTGTGGATTCTCCTTTTGATGCACAAATATATACAAAAAGATCTTTGCCAATACTAATGTAGACTAACAAGATTCTTTCTTATCCCCTTTATTTTCCTTGACATACTTATACCACCAATCTAGTTCACTACATAGACTATTGAATATAATTTGTACCCAATCTACCTTTTACCTTTTTTTGTTCTCATCAATGTTATGGCATTCTTGTTGCAAAAATATTGGACCTTCTTCCTTTGATAAATGATACATTTAATAGTAGGATATTTGACAAAATATGGTAAAACCATATTCTTTGTATTCCACTGATCTATAGAAAAATTTGTAGGTGCAAGTCTATAACTTTATAAGGCCTGAATTGCCAGTGACTTATTAACTTGTCCTTTTGGTCTTCTACATACCCATCCACACACACTCCAAAGACATCTATAATTAATTATTTGCTAATTACATACACCTTATCCTTATGCCCAAAATAGATATTTGCACCCTTGATCAAGAGTGTGTTCAGAAATTCCAACATGACATTAAGCATTAGTGCATGCCACTCGATCAGAAACAAAGTAACCAACCCTACTTTAGAAGCCCAATTTTCTTCTTCAACAATATCCTTCCAGTTTTCCATTCATTCAACATGTTTATCATAATTTTATTTTTTCTGTGTCCACATGAATAAATTAAGGTTTGGAATTTTAATACCATTATCCAAAAATGTAACTCTATCCAGTATTGTGTGTTTTCTTTTTGCCATAGCTTTCGATTCACGCCTGATCTCCATCTCCATCACCCTTTGTTATGCTTTTGCCATCTCTTGCACCTTTGTGGTTTACTGTACTTCCATTTGCAATTCTATGGATAACTTTTCTTCTGCTTCAACAATGTTCTCCTCCATTGTGGCCTTTTGCACTATATGTGCTTCCACACAATGTTGTTCCATATTCTTCTTCCTTCGATTCTTCAATGAACATTGGATCTATTGATGTAGCTCCTAGTCTTGTCTATTTTCTTGCACACCAACATCTTTAGCTACTTCACAAAAACTCAATTATAAATGTTATAGTTGTATTTATGTTGTGAATTATCGTTTACGCAAATTATATTTTCTCATTATACGCCTTCCCTTTTGCACATTTCAAAGATGATGATGAATGCAGTGGTGACCTTATATCCAATGGCTAAATATTCAACATGCTTTCTTTCTCTACTTTTGTTCTTTTCCACAATTCTGTTTCCTCCTACCTTTGTTTATGCTCACTCCTTTGCGCTTCCTTTTCCCTTGCTATTTTCTATAGTTTTTCAATGGCATTCTCTACATTCATGTTACTGTGAACTCTAAAACTTCGAAAACATGCATAACTTCCAACAATAAACACAAATTGTTTTCGATAATCACCCCATTTTTTTTCGTCTTAAAGCTTTTTGATCGTCACATTTAGTTTTTCACTTGCTCGCCATTTTTTAATTAATGTATGATCTTCAAAATTAATATGGCCCATCATTACAGGTTTATTTGTCTTTTGTACAACCATGTGGAAGCACTTCACTTCATCATTATGAATGGACGCCATAGATTTCATCTTCCAATTACTCCAAATTTCTAAATTCCCTTCATTAACTATATTGATTCCACCTTGTATGCCCTATACACCTTCTGTTAATTGTGTTCATTTATCCATTGACTGTAAATTCATTTGTTGATTATGAAAACACATCTATTAATTATACTAATTTTATTACTAACTATGGCAACAAATTTGACGATTATGTGAATGCGCCTAATGACTAGGTGAATATTGTTGCCAATTGAGTTAATACTTTTGACATATCATCTTCAAACCTCTAGGTCCCAAATCCCTCACTTCTGCAGTTATTGTTCATGGATTTATTATTCATTTACAGATCGAAAATCAACATTGTGTTCACCGTAAGATCTTTGATTTGTTTTTCACCTTCAACATTCTTCATATGTAGTTTTTGGATTTCACAGTCTTCATCATCTTCCTTCATATCAAAATTTTTTGCCTGAACTCCACCTGCACTATATTCCCAATATAATGGCATTTATTGTTGTTGTTTTTGAATTTCAAATTCCATGTACTTGTAAGGTTTGAGATTTTTGACATTGACCAACACAAGGTTAATTTCAAACTTTTCAATGGTCACTAATAATAACCATCTAGCTATTCTCCCTAAAACTTGTGGTTTGTTGACCAAATAGACTAATGCCATATGATCTCCATAAAAGACAAACTTATTGCTCGACAAATAATGTTTGAACTTGTGCAAAATAAAAACCATTGTTAAAGCCTCTCTTTTTATTGTGCTATAATTCTATTATGTTCTATTCAAAAGCCTAGAAGCATACATTATTAGTTGATCACTTTTCCCTTTTATGTTTTGAAACAACATAGCCCCCACAACTAACAAGGATGCATATGTATGAACATGAAATTCCACTTGCTAGTTTAGTGATATCAATATGAATACTTCAATATACTTCTATTTAATCAATTCCTAGGCCTTCTGACATTCTTTTGTCCAAAGAAAAATGTTTGTCTTTTTGGTCAGTTTAATGATAGGTGCCATGATAGTAGCAATTTTTTTGATAAAACATTTGTAAAAGTGTGCCATCCCATTGAATACTTGAATCTGTTGAAGATTCTTAGGTGGTGGCATGTTTACTATTGTTTGTATTTTCTTTGGATTTGGTAGTTTCCTTTCTTTAGAAACAATAAAACCCAAGATCATCCTTGAAAATACCATAAATGCACATTTTTTTGGATTTAGACTAATGCCATATTTTTTGCACTTTTGAAAACATAGTTTGAGCTTTTGTAGATGACTTTCCATGTCACTATACACTATAAAGTCATCCAGAATTATCTTCAAAAATTGTCCAAATACTCTCTAAATGCTTTGGTAATAGTTTTTTGATATGTTGGAGGTCCATTTTAAACTCCAAGCGACATCACCTTCCATATAAAAACCCCCTAGTTTGTAACAAATGCAATCTTGTATTTGTCCTTTAAAGCTATAGAGATTTGATGATATCATGAATATCCATTTAAGAAAAAATATGCTTCATACATTAGTATTTTGTTTAACATTTCTTTTGTGAAAGGTAATGGGTATGGATCCTTCTTTGTAATTGCATTTAGTTTTCTAAAATCTATACAGATTTTCAGCTTACCATTTTTCTTTGCTACTATTACTATGGGTGACATCACGTAGTTTTTTCTATAGACCCAATGAATCCAATTGCTAATAACTTATTTATATCTTGTTTAACCATTGTAACATAGTTTGGATTTAATTTGTACCTAGCTTGATGTGCTAGTGGTATAGTAATGTTAATTTAATTCTGTGCTATGTTGGCTTTGGTGGAATTCCTTTTAAATCTTTGTATGTCCATGCAGAAACATCTTTGAATTCCTTCAATAGCTGTTCCACTTCCAACACCTTGCTTGTTTCTAACTGTGCATTAATCTTCACCATTTCACTACTAGAAATTTGGCATTTTGCAACTGTCTTATGCAATTGGTTTTCAGTTGCATGCAACACATGCAACTGGAAATTCGCCCAGTTGCCTAAGACAAGTTCCATGAAATTTGCAGTTGCATGCGACAATCGTATAATACAAGTACATACGGTTGGGTTATACGGTTTCATCCACCCATACTCTATACTAGCAGTTGGTTGTGCGATTGCATGCAACTACAGGGGCTGCGTTCACACTGCATTACATGTTAATTAGCTAACCCAATTGTATGCGAACACGTGTACTTTTATTTTGTAATTAAATATTTAGTTTTAAGAATTACTTTA
>Ga0209611_10013634_pt1 | contig 11098 bp, 11 predicted proteins | sample S1TSphgellanicum_3_FD_187693 | JGI IMG/M metagenome (GOLD analysis project Ga0209611, IMG submission 187693) | Host-associated microbial communities from peat moss isolated from Minnesota, USA - S1T2_Fc - Sphagnum magellanicum MG (SPAdes) (version 2) | ecosystem: Host-associated > Plants > Peat...
TCGAGTTCCTCGAGGACGAAGATCGCGCTGCCCTCGGCCAGCACGAAGCCGTCGCGTTCCTTGTCGAAGGGCCGGCTCGCGCGCGTCGGCTCGGCATTGCGGGTCGAGAGCGCTTTCATCGAGTCGAAGCCGCCCATCGCGACGTCGGTTACCGTCGCTTCGGAGCCGCCGGTGATCATCGCCCGCGCCTTACCGTGCACGATCATGTCGTACGCCACGCCGAAAGCATCGTTGGAACTGGCGCACGCACTCGAAACGGCGAACATCGGTCCGCGAAATTTATAACGCATCGAGATCTGCGCGGGCGCCGCGTTGCCCATCAGCATCGGGATGAAGAACGGCGTGATGCGGCCGGCCGTGCCGGCAGCGCGCGCCTTGGTAACCGTTTCCTGGATCGTGATGATGCCGCCGATGCCGCTGGCGACCACGACCCCCGTCTCGTCGCGCAGCTCCTGGTCGTCGGGAAACGCCGCATCTTCGATCGCTTCGCGCGCCGCCACGAAGGCGAATTGCGCGAAGCGATCCATCCGCCGCGCGTCGCGCCGGCCGATCAGGTCGTCCGGGTAGAAATCCTTCACTTCGGCCGCGATCTGCGCTTTGAGGCCGGCGGCTTTGGCGTCGAAGGCCGTTACGGTGGCGACGCCGCTCGCGCCCGACACGAGCCCTTGCCAAAATGCTTCGCGCGTGTTTCCTAGCGGCGTGACCGCGCCCATGCCCGTAATGACGACCCGTTTTTTCTCCAACCAAAACTCCGTTAGAACTCGCGGCACGGCACGCCGGTTCGGCGCTACGTAATACGGGGGGCAGCGCCCCCCGATCCCCCCGCCGAGCCGGGGCCGATGCGGCGCCCCGACCGCACTGCTTTCGACAAAACCCGGGCCGGCCTTGTGAAGCTGCAAGCCGAGGGATCCGAGGCTCGGCCTCGCGGACGGGCTGAGCCTCCTGTGCGTATGACGCACCCGCCGGGGAAGCCTGCCGCAGCCGAGCCGCGTCCGCTTGCCGCCGGCCCCCGGCGCGGAGTCCTTCGCGGATCCGCAAGCGATCGAGTTCCGAGGTAGTCATGGTCGGGAGCTCCATGGGGCGGTCCCTTGCCGGCTCCGGACATCTCTGCTTTGCTAAGGACCGGACATCTCTGCTTTGCTCCTACAGCCTACACACCGCGCTTGCACCTGGACGAGGCCCCTGATATACTTACGCCCGCTATGTTTACGTTCGACCTCCAGCTTTTCGCGTCCAAAAAGGGCGCGGGCTCGACCCGCAACGGCCGGGATTCCAACGCCCAGCGCTTGGGCGTCAAGCGCTTCGGAGGCGAGTTCGTGCTGGCTGGCAACATCCTGATCCGGCAGCGCGGAACGAAGTTCTACCCCGGGCTCGGCGTCGGCATCGGCAAAGACGACACGCTGTACGCGCTCGTCCCCGGCCACGTTCAATTCTCGGAGAAGCGGAATCGCAAGCACGTTAACGTCATCGCCGAGGCCTGACGGGGCGCGACCCCCGTCTTCCCCGGCGAGCTTGAGAGCCTGCGGGCTCTTTTGTTTTTCCGGGTCCGGCGCGGTCTGACGTGCAGTTCATCGACGAGGCAACGATCTCGGTCGCGGGCGGTCCCGGCGGCGACGGCATCGTCGCCTGGCGTCGCGAGAAGTACGTGCCCAAGGGCGGCCCGGCCGGCGGGGACGGCGGCCGTGGCGGCGACGTCTTGCTCGAGGCCAGTCCCGAACTCTCGACCCTGATCGAATTCCGCTTCAAGAAACATTTCGCGGCCGAGAGCGGCAAGGCCGGTTCGACCTCCAATAAGTCGGGCCGCAGCGCCGAGGACTTGCTCGTCCCGGTCCCGGTCGGCACGCTGGTGTACCGGGTCGAAGAGGATGGCCACGAAGTTCTGCTGGCCGATCTCTCGCTCGCCGGCGAGCGCTTCCGCGTTGCCAAAGGCGGCCGCGGCGGCCTTGGCAACCAGCATTTCGCCACCAGCACGCGGCAGGCGCCGCGCTTCGCCGAAAAGGGCGAGCCATCCGAGAGCGCCACGCTTCGTTTAGAGCTAAAGCTCCTGGCCGATTGTGGAATCGTCGGACTGCCCAACGCCGGCAAGTCGACGCTGCTTTCGGTCGCCTCGGCGGCGCGGCCGAAGATCGCCGACTATCCGTTCACGACCCTCGAGCCGCAGCTAGGCGTCGTCCGCCTCGGTCCCGACGAGTCGTTCGTGCTGGTCGACGTGCCCGGGCTAATCGAAGGCGCCCATGCCGGCTCCGGGCTTGGCGACCGGTTCCTGCGTCACGTCGAGCGCACCCGCGTCCTAATCCACCTCTTGGACGGTGCGCGTTCGCCCGGTGAGATCCTGGCCGACAAGGCGACGATCGAGAACGAGCTGCGGCTATGGAATCCGCTGCTGCTCGAGCGCCCGATCATTCCCGTGCTCTCCAAGCTCGACTTGCCGGAGGCGCGGGCCGGCTTCGCGGCGTTGCGCGACCGGATCCCGGGTTTGCGCGGCATTTCGGCGGCCACCGGCGAAGGCGTGCGCGACGTGTTGTACGCGGCCTTCCAAACGATCGCGACGACCCCCGCGCCGGCGATCGCCACTCCCGACGCGCCGCGCTTCATGTTAACGCCGCAAGAGCCGTTCACGATCGGCGTCGAGCCCGACGGAACGTTCGTGGTGATGGGCGAGCGGGTCGAGCGCCTGGCTGCGATGACCGACTTCGATAGCGACGAAGGGCTCGGCCGCTTCGAAGCAATCTTGGCGAAGATGGGCGTCGACAAGCGGTTGCGCGAGATGGGCGCGCAAGATGGCGACACGGTGCGGATCGCGGGCCACGAGTTCGATTACTCGTGAATGCGACCGTCAAATTCTACCTGGGATTCGTCATCGCGCTAGCGCTGATCGTGGCGCTCTCGTTCACCGCCGGCTACCGTGTCGGCCACGCCACGCGCGGCAATCACGCCGGACCGGTGGCGCGAACCGCGCCGTGAAGCTCGGCCTCTTCGGCGGCACCTTCGATCCGGTCCATAACGCCCATCTGTTCGTCGCCGAAGCCGCGCGCTTCGAGCTTGGTCTGGAACGGATGGTCTTTCTCCCGACGCGGGGCGCGCACTATCGCGAGGCGCCGGTCGCCGGCGCCGGCGACCGGGTCGCGATGTTGCGTTGCGCGATCGCGGCCAATCCGTACTTCGCACTCGACGAGACCGATCTGGACGACGCGGCCACCGGCTTTAGCGCGGACCTGGTTCCGCGCCTGCGCGCGCTGTACCCGAACGACGAGCTAACGTTCGTAGTGGGCGGCGATTCGCTGGTCGACTCCCCCTGGCAGCGCTTCGATGTGGTGCTGGCCAACCTGGACGCCTTCGCGATCGCGCCGCGCGCCGAACGCGCGCCCGAGCGCTTCAACCGGCTGTTGGCCGAACTCGCCCCGCGCGAACGGGCGAAGCTGCGAATCCTCGACCTGCCGGCGCTCAACGGCTCCGCGACCCTGGTCCGGGCCCAACTCGCCCGCGGCGGCAGCATCCGCTACCTCGTCCCCGAACCCGTCCGCCGCTACATCGAAGCCCGCGGATTATATGGCGGGGAGACTCCTGCAGCTCTCCATGATCCGGCTTCGGCGCGGGAAGATCGAGAGCCAGGGGAGTCATGAACAACCGTTTCCGCCACCGAATCTGCTTAGAGGCTGACCCACGTTTAGGCTTACCGTGTCCCCCGGTATAAGCTTAAATGCCGAGGCTTTGGCGCGCGAGTACGGCACGCCGTTGCTGGTTATCGATACCGACGTTCTTGACGGGAACGTCGCTTTTTTCGCGGCCCTGGGCGAGCGGTACGGCCTCGACGTCAGCTACGCGGGAAAGGCGTTGCTCTTCATCGCCCTCGCGCGGCGCCTGGCCGCCAGTCCCCTGGGGCTCGACGTCTGCTCGCTCGGCGAACTCCTGACGGCCGAACGCGCGGGCTTCGCGCCGGAGCGCCTGGTGCTGCACGGCTGCGGAAAATCGGCTGCCGAGTTGCGCGCCGCAGCCGCCTGGCGCGTCGGCCGAGTCGTCGTCGACCACCTCGACGAGCTCGCGCAGTTGAGCGCGGTCGCGCGACCCGACCGGCCCGTGGCCGTGTTGCTACGGCTCAATAGCGGAATCGAAGCGCGGACCCACGCGTACGTGCGCACCGGTGGCGAGGAGTCGAAGTTCGGCTTCGCCCAGGCCGACATGCCGGCAGCCGTCGCGGCGGCGCTCGCCGCACCAGGAATTCGACTGGTCGGCATCCACAGCCATCTCGGCTCGCAGATCTTCGACGCGGCCCCATATGCGGCGAGCCTGCCGATCGCGCTCGAGGTCTACGCGGCGGCGCGCGCCGCCGGTGCGCCGGTCACGGATGTCGTGCTCGGCGGCGGTTTCGGCGTCGATTCGGTACCGGGCGGCGAGACCTTCGACGTTGCCGCCGCGCTCGCGGAACTGGCGGCCGAGGCCGCGGCGGTGAGCCGCCGATTGGCCCTGTCGCCGCCGCGACTGGGCATCGAACCCGGGCGCGCGATCGTGGCCGGCGCCGGAACCTCGCTCTACCGGGTGCTGACCGTCAAACACCAGGGCCGGCGGCGCTTCGCGATCGTTGACGGCGGAATTGCCGACAATCCTCGGCCGGCGCTCTACGGCGCCTATCACCACCCGACGCTAGCGAACCGGACCGGAACCGAGGCGCGCGAAACGACGACCGTCTGCGGCCGTTCGTGCGAGAACGACCGCCTGGTCGAGGCGGCCTTGCCCGCCGACCTGCGCGCCGGCGATCTGCTCGCGCTCGGCACAACCGGCGCCTACACGTACGCGATGGCCAGCAACTACAATCGGTTCACGCGACCCGCGATCGTCTTCGCGGGCAGCGGCGGCCATCGTCTCGTCGTCCGCCGCGAAACGGAAAGCGACGTGCTGCGCAACGACGTGGACGATGGTTGACCGCCTGTGGCGGCCGGCGGCGACCCTGCTCCTGGGCTTCCTGAGCGCGTGCGCGGGCGGGGAAAGCAGCTCCGACCCCAACGGCGCGGTCTACGACGCATGGCGAATGCAACGATCGCAAATCGAGGTAACGGCTAGCGGCAGCGTCGCCCATCTCCTTGGAACGCGCGTCGGTCCGAGCGGGCTACACGAAGGTTTCTTACTTCACTTACGCGGCGCCGCGGGCCGCGGTCTCACGGTACGGGTCGAAGACAACGTCGACTTGACCGGGCCCATTCCGCTCGCGGAAGGCGATTCGGTCGAGGTTCACGGTGAATACATCTACGACCCGCGGGGCGGGCTCATCCACTACACCCACGTCGATCCGCGGGGCCGGCACGAACCGGGGTACGTGCGGGTCAACGGGAAGGTCTACGACTGATCGTTCTTTTTTCCGGACAATTCTATACAAACGGCGATCCGGTTCTCTATACTAAACGAATCGACTCCGCATGCGTGATTTGCTCTCGATCGTACTCGCAAGCGCCTCGCCGAGACGCCGCGAGTTGCTCACTTCACTCGGTTTGACGGTTCGTGTCGTGCCGAGCGATGTCGACGAAGGAGACCGGCCCGGCTATGGTCCTCGCGAGCTCGCGGCCTTACATGCCGCGGCAAAATCCGATGCAGTCGCGCGAATCGAGCGAAACGCGTTGATCGTTGCCGCCGATACGGTCGTGGATTTGGACGGGGCGGCGCTCGGCAAGCCGGTCGACGATGCCGACGCGAGCCGCACGCTGCACGCGCTCTCGGGTCGCCGGCACTTCGTCCACACGGCCTACGCGGCCCACGATACCGGCACCGGCCGCCGAATCGAAGGCACCCACACGACCCTGGTCACGTTCGCCGCTCTTTCGACCGAGACGATCCAGCGCTACGTCGCGACGGGCGAACCTCGCGATAAAGCCGGGTCATACGGGATTCAGGGCCGCGGCGCCGCCCTCGTCGAGCGGATCGACGGCGATTTTTACACGGTGATGGGCTTCCCGCTCGGCGATTTCGTCCGGCGCCTCCCCGAACTGGGATACACGTTGCCCCCCGCGGCGGTGAACGCGCTTTGAGCGGAATGCTCGGCACGCTCCGTTCGACGATCAGCCCTGACATTGGCCTGGACCTCGGCACGGCAAATACAGTGGTGTACGAACGCGGAGCCGGAGTTATCGTCAGCGAGCCCTCGGTCGTCGCCTACGATACGCGTACCGACGAGATCGTCGCCATCGGCCATGCCGCCAAAGAGATGGAGGGCCGCGCGCCCGCTTATTTCAGCGTCGTGCGGCCACTCCGGCGCGGGACGATCTCGGATTTCCGGGCCGCCCAGACGCTGGTCGCGCGCTTGGTCGACCGGGCGCTTGCAACCCGGCCGCGCCTGGCTCCGCGGCTCGTTGCTTCGATCCCGGGCTGCGCGACCGACATCGAGTGCAAGGCCGTGGAACAGGCGGTCCGGGCCGCCGGCGCGCGTTATACCACCTACGTCCCGCAGGCCGTCGCAGCGGCGGTTGGAGCGGGCCTCGACGTCACGAAACTGCGGGCCCAAATGGTCGTCGACATCGGCGGGGGCACGACGGAGATCGCGATTCTCGGCACGGCGGGCGTCATTCGCTTGGCGTCGATTCAGATCGGCGGCGACTTTTTCGACGCGGCGATCGTCCGCGAGCTGCGCGCGCGCCGCTTCGCCATCGGCCACTTGACCGCCGAGCGACTCAAGATCGAACTCGGCTATGCGGGCGGCCGGCCCGGCAACGATGCGGCGTTCGTCAACGGCGTCGATCTGGACGCGGCGGCTCCACGCGCCCGTGAAGTGAGCCAAGCCGTGGTCGGCGAAGCGATGCACGACGGCATCGAACGGATCTTGCGCGGCGTCCGCTCGGTGCTCGAGACCGTGCCGCCGGACGTGGCTGCCGATCTGATCGAAAGTGGTATCACGCTGACCGGCGGCGGAGCGTTGATCAGCGGCCTGGCAAGCGAAATCGGCGGACGGACGAACGTGCCGACGATGATTGCGCCCGATCCGCTCACCTGCGTGGCGCGCGGCGCGGGCGAGATTCTCGGCTCGCCGACGTTGCTCGAACGGCTGCGACCCGAAGCGGACCGGTTCACGAGGTGGTATCAATCTTTACGTATCGGGATGAGAGAAAGTTATTCGCCGTAGTCGGCGCGATCATCGTCGCCGCGGTGGTCGCTCTCATCCAACTCGACGCCGCGAAATCCGGAAAACCTAGCCTCATCACGATCGCCGTCGGCTCCACCGCTCTTTTCGTCCAAAGCGCCGCGGCGGGGCTCGGCAACTCCTTGCGCGGCGCGTCGGCGACGCTCGGCGACGCCCCGCGTCTCTACGCGCGCAACGCGGACCTGACCGCCGAAAACCGAAGTCTGCGCGGCGAAAACGCGCGCCTGCGTGAAGCCTTGGCCCAAGCGCCGGAAGCGGAAGCGATCGCGCGGACCGCGGCCGAACTGCCGGGGGCGATCGTCGCCACCGTCGTGGGCTTCGACCCCGAGAATCTCTCCCGGATCGTCACGATCGACCGGGGCTCGGAGGCGGGGGTCCACCGCGACGACGGCGTGATCGACGAGGACGGCGTCGTCGGCCGCGTCGTTGATGTCGCGCCGCTGCGCAGCACGGTTCTGCTGGCGATCGACGGCGCGAGCAAGGTGCCGGCCGTCGTTCAGAGCGGCCGCTGGTGGGGCATCGCGACCGGCACGAATTCGCGGATCCGCTTACAGTACGTCTCGCAGGACGCCAAGCTCCACGTGGGCGACGCCGTGGTAACGGGCGACGGCCGCTCGTTTCGCGCGGGACTGATGCTCGGACGCATCTCCGAGGTCGACCACCCCGAAGGCGCGCTCTACCAGACGGCGCTCATCGAGCCGGCCGTCGCGTTCGGGCGCATCTCGCGCGTCTTGGTCGTGCCGCACGACACCCCGGCCGATGAACCGTAGCGATAGCGAAATCGCGCGAACGCGCGCGTTCTGGGATGCCAACAAACCGATCGAGACGGGCGCTCCCGGCTACGTTCCCGATCCCCCGGTGTGGTGGCACGTCGCCCTCGCGCTGGGCGTGGCGCTGGGCCTCCAAGCGACCCTCGCGCCCTTCATCGCGGTGCGCGGCGCCGTCGTTTCGATGGTCATCCTCGTCGTCGCCTGGTACGCGGTGCGCACGGGATCGCTACGCGGGTTCGCGTTCGGGATGGTCGCGGGTGCCTGCGAGGATGCGCTCACCGGCGCGACCGGCGTCGCCTGGACGTTTTCAACCGCCCTCGCGGGCGCGCTCGCGGGACGGCTCGCGCGGACCTATCTGGCCGACACGAAACTGGCACTCGTGCCGGGCGCGGCCGTCGTCACGCTCGTGCGTTACGGCGCGTTCACCCTGATCATGCAGTCGCAGGGTCGTGGCGCGGCGTTGCCGCTGGTGCAACTGCACGCGGCGCTCTGGCAGAGCGCGCTCGACGCAGCCGTCGCGCTGGCGGCGCTCTGGATTTTCCCGGCGCTCGGAGGCAGCGGTGCGCACCGCCGCTGAGGCGCCGCGGCCGCTACCGCGCGGCACTTGGAAACTGGTCGTGTTCATCCTGGCCGTCACCTTGGCGCTGGCGGCGCTGGTCGCGCGCTTGACCCAAGTGCAAGTATTCGAAGGGGCGCGCTTCGCCGCCGCGGCGCGCGCGAATCAGATCCGCCGTATTCCCGTCGCGGCTCCGCGCGGGCGAATCTACGACCGCAACGGCGTCGTGCTGGTCCGCAGCCGGCCCTCGTTCGTGTGTGCGATGATTCCGTCCGACGTGCACGACGCGCCGCGAACGATGCACGAACTCTCGCGCGTGCTGGGCGTCCCGGAGGACGTCTTGTGGAAGCGCCTGCTCCACCATCACGGGATCAATTACCAAAACTTCGATGAGGTCGCGACCTACGAACCCTACGGTCCGATCGTGTTAGCCGGCGATCTCACGAGCACGCAGATGGCTCGGTTGGCCGAGTCGCAAGATCGTTTACCCGGACTCGATCTCGAGGCGCAGCCCGTGCGCGACTATCCCTACCACGACCTCGGCTCGCATTTCTTCGGCTACGTCGGCGCGATCACGGAAGACGAGTACGCGCGGCTCCGTTCCAAGGGCTACACCCAGAACGACGTGATCGGCAAAGACGGGCTCGAAGAGTCCTACGATGCGTATCTGCGCGGGACGCCGGGCGGCGAACAGATCGAAGTCAACGCGCAGGGCCAACTCGTGCGGCGCTTGGGTCCGGTCGACCCGATTCCGGGAAATAGTCTCGTGCTTTCGGTCGATTGGCGCGTGCAGGAACTGGCCGAAAACTCACTTCGCGAGCAACTCGCGCTAACGGGTAAGTTGCGCGGTCGCCGTTTGGGCGGTGCGGTCGTGGCGATCGATCCGCGTGACGGCGGCATCCTGGCGCTGGCCTCGTATCCCAATTTCGATCCCAACGACTTCACCAACGGCATTAAGGAATCGACCTACGCGCGCTATTTGAACGACACGCTGCATCCGCTCTACAACCGCGCGATCGCCGCCGCGACGCCTACCGGCTCGACGTTCAAGATGGTAACGGGCAGCGGAGCGATCACCTCGGGCGTGATCGGAGAAGATCAAGTCCTGTATGATTCAGGCGCGTGGAACTGTCATGGCGTCACCTTTCGCGACATCGCGGCCGGCGGACTCGGGACGACGGATTTCATTCACGCGCTAGCTGCGTCGTCGGACGGCTACTTCTACCAACTCGGCTACCGGCTCGGCCACGAACGCCTGCGTTACTGGGCCACGGAATTCGGGCTGGGAAACACGCTGGGCATCGACATCCCAGGCGAGTACCCGGGCAATTGGCCGACCAACGCCTGGTCGATGAAAGTCTACGGGCTGCCGCTGGAACCGAGCGACGTCTGTCAGCTCGCCATCGGCCAGGGCGCGATGCAAGCGACGCCGTTGCAGATGGCCGACATCGCCGCGACCGTCGTCAACGGCGGGACGCTGTTCCGCCCGCACCTGGTCGAAGCAATTCGCGACGCGCGCGGGCAAGTCATCAAGCGTTTCGACCACGAGGTCGTCCGCGAAGTGCCGGTCTCCCAGGAAGCACTGCGTGAAGTGCGAGCCGGGATGGATCAGGTGACCGAACCCTGGGGCACCGCCTATGGCGAAGCCGTCCCCGGCGTACCGTTCGGCGGCAAGACCGGCACCGCTGAAACCGACGGCGGCTCGGGCCCGAACACGACGTGGTTCGTCGCCTACGCGCCGTCCGACCACCCGGTCATCGCCATCGCGGTCTTCATGGAGCGCTCGGGCGGCTATGGCGCCAATACCGCGGCCCCGGTCGCGCGGGCCATTATTGCCGGATATTTTCACAAGACGCTGCCACCCTAGAAGCGAAGCACTGCCCGCATGAGCGGACGCCGCAACGCACCCGTCAGTTTGCGCGCGTTCGCGCAGCTTGCCGCGCTCTCGGCCGTCTTGGCCGGGACGGGAGCATCCGTGAAAGCCGCCCCCAGGTTACCGTCGGCCCCAGCGGCGTCGGCGTTCGGAGCGCCGGCACAGACGGCGCTGGTGGTCGCCTTGGGATCACCGGCACCCCCAGCGGGCTCTCCGGGAACGACGGGATCGCCGACAGCGGCGGAATCTCCGGCAGCGCCCGACGCTCCGGCAACCTCGGGATCTCCGGCGCCTTCGGGATCTCCGGCGCCTTCGGGGTCTCCGGCAGCGCCGGACGCTCCGGCAGCTTCGGGATCTCCGGCGGCTTCGGGATCTCCGGCGGCTTCGGGATCTCCGGCGGCAACCGCGCGGCCGCTCGGGCTTCATATCGGAGCCGACGGTCAGCTGACGTTCGTCGACCGCTCTGCCGCGGGCCCCGGACTGACGGCACCCGAGGCACCCGGCTTCATCGGCGGCTCGCCGCTCGCGCCCAACACGCCGTACGACCTGTTTTCGAGCGCGCCGCTCGTGCCCGGAGTCGCCGGCGTGACGACCCTGGTATCGACCGCGACCTACACGGCGCGCGGTTTCGCGCTTTCGCTCACGGGCGGTTTCGGATACGTCAACGGCAGTGAAACCAACGCCGCCTATTGGGGCGGGCCGCTGCTGCCGACCCTCGATCCTCACCTGGGGTCGCAGGCTTTTCCCTACGCGATCGCCTTTCCGACCCACGCAGG
>Ga0209611_10013635_pt1 | contig 11097 bp, 6 predicted proteins | sample S1TSphgellanicum_3_FD_187693 | JGI IMG/M metagenome (GOLD analysis project Ga0209611, IMG submission 187693) | Host-associated microbial communities from peat moss isolated from Minnesota, USA - S1T2_Fc - Sphagnum magellanicum MG (SPAdes) (version 2) | ecosystem: Host-associated > Plants > Peat...
GGGGGGGTGGGGGGGGGGGGGGGGGGGGGGGGGTTTCTGTGGGTCGAAGTTTTCCAACTTGGCGAAAAGAAAAAGAGAACTACAAAAGGTACAAAGGGTTCTTCTTGGAAAAATGGATCCAAGTGCCACATTATGAGGAAACAGAATCCAAAGTCGTCACATTTACACGTTCAGGTCATGGGGGGGGCGGGGCGGGTGTTTCTGTGGGTTGAAGTTTTCCAACTTGGCGAAAAGAAAAAGAGAACTACAAAAGGTACAAAGGGTTCTTCTTGGAAAAATGGATCCAAGTGGTGCCACATTATGAGGAAACAGAATCCAAAGTCGTCACATTTACATGTTCAGGTCATGGGTCCCCATGGCCAATGTACTGTTCTGCCTCACATCTAGGCTACCTTACCCTGAGGTCAGTTACGTCATTATATAATCCTCAAAATAGTGAAATGAAATTTTGTGAAAATATGAAGTTTACATGTTGAAAATCATCATAATTATCATACGCCACAATCTGAATAATTTCACTACTCATATCACAATATTATAGTAGATGATGGAAATATATATATAATTTCAAAATTTTAAAACGATTTCCATTTTTGAAAAAAAAAACTTATTCGTTTTGTCAATGTGGAAACCTAGGCAGTCAGATTTGGCTCATTAATTCTCTTAATGGTCGTGAGTCTACCTACTTGAAAAAAAATGACCAAAAACACCCCTGGAGGTGAGATTGTGGACTTTGGTACAGAAATTTCATGGTTCCGATTCGTCTGCACTCGTTTCTACGGTGTTGATTCATTCTGCTCATGGGGTGGGAAGTACAGTGGGAAAGTGGGAGTACCCGACATCTGTTTTTTGAGCAGATTGTTTAGTGGGAGACACATGCGTACTTATGGCTTTATAGCAGATTATATGGAATTCATTGTGAAAATGTGGGGACCACTGTTTTTTTGGGTGCGAAATTTCGCCAGAATTAGGAAAATAAAAATAAAAACTAAATAAACAGGAAATATTCCCTTTTTTCTGAAAATCGCCAAATTTCTAAAAACCATTTTGAAAACTCTTTTGCCTCATTTGAACTCTGATTTTAGTTTGGTAGCATTTTTAGGTTACACTTTTTATTATTTAGACCTTTCGCCATTTACTACTAAACCCCTCTTGGAATGCCAGCCAATGACACAATATCAGAAAATTGAAAACAATATTGGGAATCGGTACTTCAATCTTGGGGTCACTTTATCAAGTTTTTAGTTTAAAAAAAAATAACAATGGAAGGTCATTTTCATTGCACAAAGATTACTTTTTATTTACATAAAACGAACTGTCTCACTCACTTCAGCGCTTATTTTGTTGGGCATGCCTTGATAGGCAAGGATATTGTGTTTAGATTCATGATAGAGTATAGTAGCTTAAGGGATTTTGGCCCCTCGATAATTATAGGTCTATTTTTATATCAGGATATTTGAAAGATGATATTTTGGCTTGTGTTGAAACTTGAGATTAGTTCTAGAGTTATAATAGCTTGAAGGATTAAATTGGTTTCTTTTAGAAGATTTTTTGAAGAATAAATTTTTGCATGGTGAAATATTTGAGTTTCCATAATTCTTCTTTTGCCTTAAGATACTTTTTAATGTAAATGGCAAGGTAACAGTGTGACACATCCCTTGTTTGTATAGGAGAAAAGGTCTAACTTATATGGAGACAAGGGGTGGGGTTTGAGGTACAAGAGTGAAGGCTACTGAACATTCCATGATAGTTGTGAACGATAGACCCCTCTCCCTGACTAGGTACAGTTTCAGTCTATTATATATGTATATACTATATGCGCATGCGCCTGGTGTGAATGGTGGTAGCAAGGACACTACTGGACTGGTATGACCAGAAGCAATACCGGCCTTGTACCAGTACATACTGCAAGCTTCCCAGGGACTTGAGGTAACACCAACTTTGTATCAGTTCTATACCACTTTCAAAACCACCCAGGGATTTATACACATACCAATCCAGAATCAATCTTGAAACCATGTTAGTATCAGTCTTGGCCGGTTACCAAGGTGCACCAAGTTATTCGAGCCTGGTTTCGGTTCAGTTCTGCAGCCAAAACCAGGTCCCATCTCTTAGCCCAGATGCAATCAGCGCTTGGGTCAGAGAGGGGGCCAGTTATGGAACTAGATTGGAACCACCCCTTGGTTATGGCATTGCAAGTAACAAGAACTAGACCTGAGGTCCAGTTCCAAACTTGTTTGAGAATCGGAACTAGACTGAATTTTTTTTCACGAATTCAGTTTTGGTTGTAGGGTTTAGGGATTTTTTTTTCTTTTTGAAGAAGTTGAGGCTTGTTGGAGGAAGTTTAAGCTTCTTTGTGACCTTCTTTTGGGTTTCTTGTTTCTTCAAAAGTGTTCAAAAAAGGCTATGAGTTTCCAAGTTTGAGGAGTTTCAAGTTCAGTTCGAAAATTTCACACTCAAAAAACAATACACCATTGAAACTTCAAGCTTTTTTTCTTGGAATGCCTCTTCAAGCCCTTGACATTGATTTCATTCACTAAGTTCATTCTAGATAGTGAGATAGTGGGATTTTTTTTTGAGTGGGCCTAAAAATTTAAAGCACTAAAAAATTAAAAAATTTTTTGGTAAGGGTGCCTCTTTAATGGCGAGAGTTTTGCCCATCTTAATTTGAAATTGGTGTCCCAAGTTTTTTGGCTATTGGGCATGCTCTAAGCTCTTTAGATACCTTAAGGGGTTATACCAAGAGAGATATATAGAACTTTACAACCATAAAAGCATATGAACCCACATCCAATATGTGGGCCTTTGCCAATTTTGAACAAAAATCTTACAAAATTAGTAAGGTCATCAATAGCATTGTGAAGATTTACATTATAAGTCATATATTTCTCCTTAGTCTACATTTTAAAAAAGTTTTATAATTTAAAAAGTATTGTCCAAAAAAACTTTATTTGTGGATGTTAAGGTAGTACCAACTGCTCTCTTGCCCATCAACTACTTAATGTGATTTAAGAAGTGCTTTCTTGGATGGGGGCACTAATATCTTTATTGCCCATAAATTTTGTAACCACATAGAAGAGTGCCCTTCATTCTGTGAAATTCCAACTTCTTAAAGTAATGAATCAATGTTGAACGTGTATGAAAAATTGCACCAACACGCACCATAATTATTAGGGTGGTTCTTAAGGGGGTGCAATGTGCAAACATAACCTGCACGCACACCCTATTTCTGATGTGGTTATTAAGGAAGCATTGGAGGGCTAGCTTTGTTCATTGTCCATAGTTCAATTACAACTATGTTTTATAAATTAATCAAATTCCAACTAATTTTAAATATTAAATAAATTACAAGTACCACTAAAAATAAATTCAAGTTAATTTTTCATCTCATCATGATTATACAAAATATTTTTTAAATTAAAAATTTCAATTTTGTACTCCATCTATAGTGATTTAAGATTAAAATTTTGAAATTATGGTTATATTTATGGGAGGATGGCATTAAAACAAAAAAATTGGTGATAAATAATAATGTATTAAATGTTTTTCAAAACTTAACCTTTAAAAACTTGTGTTAGTTGATGTTACAAAATGCTTATTAAAATTGGTTATAGTGTTTCGAGAGTCTTTTTGAACATGCAAAAATTCACTAAAACACTTCAAAATTTACGTCAAGCTTCTATTAATACATATAAAGTGATAGTACATGAAAGATTTCCATCACAATAAATTTTCAAATGATTTGTTTCCATTCACACAATTTTAGGACTAATCATGATAGTAATGGCTCATGTGTTTGTGACTACACCCAAGGTTCATAATTGTGATTTTCAAAAAAGCCAAAGAGAAGATAAAAAGATGGAAAAATGGTTAATAGCATTTATTAAGAGCAAAATAAGATTATCCTAGCAAGGTGGGTAGAATAAACATTATACCAAACATGGACCAAGAAAAATATAACGCTTGGGTTTCAAATTGCAAGGATTTGGTCTCTTAACCCTAAAGCCATGAAAGACAAAAAAAATCCTAATAGCTCATATAATTAGTCAATATGAGCAAGGAAGAAAGAGATGATACCATATCAAATGAAGAAGATGAAACTATGTTATGGGGAAAATAGTTTGTTATGATATCAACATGCTTACTTTAAATAATAGAAGTTTAATTAACATATGGTGACGAAATAAAAAAATTCATGGCGTTGTGATGCAAAATGAGTATGATGAGTATTAGTGAATTGAATTGTAAATTTGTAGTAGGCAATGATGTAGGAAATCATCTTGATTTTGAATGTCATTGTTAGTATGGTAAAAAAACAAAGAATTGATGGGAAGTTTAGAGTCTAATATAACTTTGGGTTTTATTTGAAGATGCAAACCTAATAGTAAGTGGCAAAGAATATTGAAGGCGAAATTTCAAGCTTCCAAGGTTATTATAATCTTGCAACTCTATAAACATATTTTGATCCAAATTTCAAGAGACCCATGGAGAAGAAATGAATCTTTAAAAATATAGTTTGAAAATGGGAAAGATAGTCATGCATTTTAGAGGCATTCAACAATTGGGATTTTGAGATGAGGGAAAAAGTCAAATGTGATACAAGTTAGGGTCTAACCCATAAAGTTAGCTTCAAATGGAATTGTTTGAATTTGGTGTCATATATGATATTGTGCTTAAGTAAAATAAAAAAGCTCCTAAATAGATGTACAAAGGAATGAGTTTAGAAACATCATGTGATTTTGCATGTAGTAAGATCTTGAAAGTGTATGTATTGATTGTTATTATGCTTATCAAGTTCAAGGTTTATAATACTTTCTTTAGATTACACCTTCTTTCCAAAAAACTTTGATTGATGTATTAACTCAATTTCTTGTACTACTAACATGGAGTTTCACCTGAGACATTAAAATTTGAAGAATTGTATAAACATACACATATCACATCTCACCATCAAACATACAAAATATGAAAATTAAAAGTTTGTTTCCACTATCAACATCCTTTGACCTAGGATCACTTTGCCACACACATACACCAAGTTTTAAAACATTGTTGTCCAAAATAATATTGGTTCAATGTTGTTACAAAAAATCAAAAAAAGGAAAGGAAGAAACATAAGGCTTCAAAATGATAATATGAGAGATTTCTAAGATCTAGTTTAGTTAGGTTAGTTAAAATTAACTAAAGTTTAATTATTAAATATTTGGGGCATTAGTTTGAAAGAGAAACTGAAGACTTTCATCTTTGCACACTTCTTTTTTGTGCAAAACTAAATTGTTTTGGCAAGTTGTTTTAACTACTAGGTATATAAGGATTGAGCTTATAGTATTTGGAATTGTGGAGTCTCACCCTTTAACACATAGGCAAGTAAAAGAAAAAGCAAGTAAATAGTAACTTTTTTTTTGGTATTTTCTTCATTTAATAAATAATTTATATTTTTTGTTTCAACTTATCTTTGAATATGAGTGGCGTAAGTTGACAACCTTTATGTTTGGGATGCCCTAAACTTCGAAGACTTTTTATTATGAATGATTGACCAATGACTGAGGTCTAAAGAAAAAACTTTAAACATGTGACTCAATAACACTAAATTAACAGAACCAACAATTGATAACTAATGCTATGTGGGTGGGGGATCTTTTTCTCCAGGCTTAATTTGGGTAGGTGAAATGGGGCGTGTACTAGGTAGGCTAGGCTTTTAGCAATTGTGGCTGACTTCGATGGGCCTTGAGTTCTATTGAGACTTTCTTTTTTTTTGGCAGGGGGTGCTTAGGCATCCATAACTACAACGATAGTGAGTATTTCAGGACTCACAATTTTCAGAAAAGAAAAAGGAGTGTTACTTTCAAGGCATTATTATTAAAGTTGTGCGGCCCAAGAGTTTAGTTGGAGATATTTGTTGTGTAGATCAATAGGCACAACAAAAGTGAAAGCCCTAATATGCTCTTACTTGCTGAAATTGGAGAGAAGAAAGAAGTGCAAAACAAGAATGTGTTGGAATGCAAGATGACAAGAAACAAGAAACGGACAATATAGGAAGAAGTGAGGACAAGACAAGAGTTGGGCGGTTCTCACCGGCCGGCTGAAAACTGGCACCAGTTTTCATTCCCGGATATGAGAACTTTCATGAGAACCGGATTGAAGGTTCTCACCAGGCATCCAATATGAGAACTGGATCTTTTTTCTTTCTTTCTTTCTTTTAATTTAACGTCAATTACCGGACCAGAGAGATCCATTTGACGACAATTACCTAGTTGGTTTGAGCAAAACACTCCTGTTGTCTAGGCAAGAAACTAAGTACAAAGCTATCGCTTTCTGATTGGCCGAATGCATCAATTCAGGCAGTAAGCTGCACGGAGTTAACTATTTCCCTAGCTGTTGACCAAACTTGCGTCGAATGTCATGGTGAGCTGGGCACACTAACAGCAGGTGGTCTTTATCCTTAACAGCTCCAAGGGGACATAAGCGACAGACCTTATCTCTCCTCTGTACCTTCTCAGGCTTTGCATGCCTGCCACACTCTACCTCCAAACGATGGTTGGAGCATCTGAACCTTGACAAAGATTGCCTGAGCTGAATATTTGTGATCGATTGCAAATAACTTTGATGTGCATATGAGTACCCAGATTCTGTTGTACAGCTCGCGTTCATTAGTTGGTATGTACGTAATCTGCTACTTCTGGCTCTGGTCTGTTCACCATAAGTGGATTCTAGATAAGAAGCATGTGCACTTGCTACAGCGCACTTGACATTAGTATAGAGAACCCCAATTATCCCTTGGTCGTCAAGCCACAACTGCACGTTCCGGAGCCAACACTGTTGGTTATCATTGAGCACACTGAGTATCTGGAGCTGGGTCTGGTAGGCACAGTACAACAAGCGATCTGGTGTGGATTCCCGTAATCTATCATAATACTTGAGAGTTTGTTGCCATCAGAAATACTCCAATTCTGTTCTCACATTTTGAGAAGGGTCCAGTTCTCATGGTAAAAAATACAAATTAGAGTTATCTGGCAAGTCATGCCCTATTGGGCCTGAGTTGTCACCCCCATTTGATGCTTCATCCCCTCTTGGCTGTTGTCTGCAAAGTCATGAAAGCCTTGGTCCACTCTAAATTCAATTTTGGATTGCCATGGTTTGGCCTTTGGGAAAAGTTCATGAGATTTTTAATTACAATGTACATGGTCCCTCACCCATAGTCTAAAGTAGCCAGAATTTTTCTGTAATCGTCCTTCCTAGATATGAAAGCTATGTATTTCTTCGTTTCCTTTACATCAATTGTCCTATCGGTAATAGTTACAAAAGGGTGTTGTGGATGACCATAATTGTAGATAGAGAATCTTATTACTATTCATTGTGTAAGTTTATGAATGGTAAGTTTATGTATGTTATGTAGAGGAGTAATTGTTTCTTATAAAATAGGAGCAGCTTTATTAAGGCATTGTATTTGAGCAACATCATCATTTATCACATCCAAATTTAGTTCTAAATTCTTGTCCCTTTCCCACTAATAAATAGTAATATTGAACAATATACACAAAAGGTCCATTAAAAAGAAACTCACTTAAGCCAATCACTCTAATTAGGCAATAAATACTAGTCACAACTAATAGCAATCAATGTGTGCCTAATCATTGTGACCAATCAACTAGAAACATTCTTTTTCTTTTCCAGAGTCTTTTGATAGCCATAATATCTTGCATGAATGACATTATTTATTCTTCCTATGTCATTATCTAAACAATAAAATCCACAGATGTTTGCAAGTATCAAATTTGGTTAAGTAACCAATGACACATAAACATTTGTGAAGGAGCCAAGTTGTTGTCCAGAAACTGTAGGCCCTTGGGATTCAATTTTCACAAATATAATTGCAAATAGATGAAACCAAGCCACAAGGCTAGTTTTACAGATAGTGGGGTTATAGACAATATTTACATCAGCTTAAAACAAACAACATCCAAACACTTGGTATGCCAAGTTATTCTACCAACAAGCACCGTACGTGGATCAAAGTAAGTATTAAACAGGAATTCCTCTACGTACTAGTATGTCTGTCAACAAGTTTAAGTATGAGACTTACTTTCCTTCATTACTGTTTGCTGTGCATTTTGATGTTGTTCCACACTCCTTTGAAGAAGTTCCGCCATGTTGAGTCGGAAGATTGGTCACTAGATGTCCTGGGTGCATCACCATATGGACAACAATTTCAAGATTGAATTCAATCTTCAACCGTGAAGTCAAGCATTACAAGTTACATTATGTACAAATAAAAATCTAACCATACACAAGAAAATTGCATATTCACCTCTTTAGTATACACAAGTGAAATATTATTTTTTAGTGTTAAAGAATTTAAAAATTAGCCACAATCCTTTATGAGGAAATAGGCATTTAGAAAATTCTGTTTCTAAGAATACCTTGAGGCTTGTTTGTACATAACCATAACAAGCATTTTCAAATTTCATGATTCAAAATGTTATTGAATGTGTAAACCTTCTAAAGATATGTGCACATGTTTTGATGCAAAATGTAATGCATGAAACATATAATGATTTGGTGTAAACACATTGCTAATGAAAGTTAAATTATGACCTTATGAAATTGATGTTCTACAAACTTGAAACAATCAAAAGCTCAAATGTGGACTGTGCGGAATTTCATACCTTGGCTCAAATTCCTTTTTGAACACTCCTTCCTCGTATATGATGGTGATGGTCTTGTTGTCAAGCATCTCATCAGTACTCACACCCACCACAGCTTGCTTATCAGACCATAAGCGGAGTGTGGAATATGAGTCATTTGGGTCAACACTGTGTAAAAAAAAGCTAGGGGAAATTCCCTCAATCTTGATTTTCCCTTTGTTCCGGCTGGGTTTTAACACTGTTCGTTGTTCGTCATCTTCTGCTGTTTGTTTGTCACCGCTTGGTGGCAAGACACTTATCAGTCTTTGAGACCCATTTGAAGCCTCTTCATATATCTCAAGAGGCTTCTCAGTGGCATTGATCAATATTGTTTTTAGTCTACCCATGTCTATGGAAAACTTGCAGCTCTCAAATCAATGGTTGCCTAGTCCTCTTCTGCTGCAAACAAAACAACCAGATTATGCCCATCAGATGAAGTCCGCCTAGAATCACGCTTACAACAATCCAATCCAATACCAAGTACTATGTATAAGATTTTGGATGGGCTTTCTAGCTGTTAGGATTTATCTAAGTTCTTTGTAGGCAGTGAGTTCAATGCTTACACATATTAATGGTTTTCATATGGCCTTTTCTGCCTCTTTTCAGGGTGTAGGCCATTGTGCCGCTGATGGAAATTCAAAAATGCAAAGAGTTGGCAGCAGTCAAATTGACACAGATCCTAAACATGGTTCATGTTGCTTATATAACGGATTCAAGCTTATTTGTGCCAGCAGCTAGGTCCCGAGCTTGTGTCTGTGCGGCCCACACAGTACGAGGATGCAACACAGCAAGATGACGGCTGAGAACACTACAAGAGCTGACATCGTAGCCCAGTAGAAAAAATCATTCAGTTCCTTGGACTCCTGTTTTCTTTCCTTTCTCTTGTCGAACCAGGACAAGTCAAATTTTTTTCCCTTTGCCCTCAATTCTTTAAGCTGATCACTTAAAACCTGCAACAATCGATGGATATTGTTAGGGTTGCATCCTGCTCTATTTGGAACGCTTCAAGGGCCAAAATTGAGGATAAATTCCAAGTTGACAGTCTAATGTCTACCATTAGCTTTTAATCAGACAGTCATGGCAAAGCCTTCGAGCTTAGAAAAAGTCTAGAGTTGGATATCTCTTCTCTAGAGAACCATACTAAGAAAAACCGGATTCTTAGCCGGGACGCTCACCTGATTTTGATGTGTTTCTTTCACGACACGAGCATTGAGTTCACTATAGTTAATCAGCTTGAAATGCACGCTCACGACAGTGACCAGTGAAGCTATGAGAGACAGCACCGCGGGGGCCCAAGATTGCTGGCAGCCGATGGTAGTGGACTGCGCTACAGCGGTAAGAACTACGCCTTGGAACACACTGAAAAACCCAATCCACTGGTACAATTCGTTCTTCGCGTTGTTGGTTCCAGTTCTCTTGGTCTCTATAATGTCGCGTGCCAGTTTGAACTGTTTCTGCCAATCGTCCAGAAGCCAACTCAGGTTCTTGTCGGCTCTTATATCAAACAGATTCCGGGCTCTCACCTCGTCTGCATTCACCGCTTGATTGTTTTCGTTGATTATATCAATCACCACTCTCACTATTGGCTCCTGATTAACCACCGGCACTGCGTCTACGGGATCAGAAGAACTAGAAGCTTCTGACATTTGCAAGCACCTGTAAACCACTTCCGATGATCATGTGCAGTAGCTGGTCCCTCCTCGGTCTTCAACACGGTAATTAGACTTTCTATCGCATCGTCTCCGTTGCTTCTTCTTCTTCTTCTTCTTCTTCTTTCTCTAAGTAGGTACACACACTTTCTTCAAGCTAGAAGGTGAATTTCCGGACGAGCTCCCCGAACTCGATCCTTCTCTCCTGGATCGAATCCAATGTGGCTATTTTCGCCGAGAACGCGGGGAAAGTTGTGGGGGCTTTGGTGTTTTTTCCGAAAGGAATTAAATTAGAATTTGTGACTTCGTAGTTTACACCAGCCTTTTTTTTGGCTAACTATGAATAGCCAAAAATTAAAATTAAAAAAATTGAAAGTGCAAAAATCAAGTGTTTTTTGAGATTTTCAGTAGTCATAATTATAAGTTTTTAAAAAATATCTTCAGATTTCTATTCATGGTTGCACAGTAGGATAGCCAAAAATGTGAAGGCTACAAAAATGTGACCCCCTGTGGCCTGCGGGACTCGAGCTACAAAAGTGAAGGCTACTTAACATCCCACAAGGGTTGTCAAAGATAGGCCCTGCCTTGACTAGGTACAAACCAGTGTTAGGCTGTTCCTTACTTTTATCAAGAACCTGGGGTTCCCCCTCTCAAAAAATAAATTACAACACCCCAGGGGTGATGGGTGGCTCAGTGGTATAGCCCCAACTTAATGGCTTCAGCCCCTTGTCTGGGACCTTGGGACCTCAAAAAAGGTTCGGTTT
>Ga0209611_10013637_pt1 | contig 11095 bp, 11 predicted proteins | sample S1TSphgellanicum_3_FD_187693 | JGI IMG/M metagenome (GOLD analysis project Ga0209611, IMG submission 187693) | Host-associated microbial communities from peat moss isolated from Minnesota, USA - S1T2_Fc - Sphagnum magellanicum MG (SPAdes) (version 2) | ecosystem: Host-associated > Plants > Peat...
TTAAAAAGAAAATAGTGTGGCGTATGTAATGTGCATTTCCAAAGATTTCAATTCCTTTGTGGCTCACACTTGTCACTAATTATTACATTTGTGTTGTTGTAGAACTAAATTTTCATATTGATTAAAAGTGTTAAAAAATAGAAATTATATTTATCTTTACAATTTGAAACAAAGTTAAGGACTCATGCATTCAATGTTCAAAATAATATTCTTGGTTAATGAAATGAAGAATTGTGGTCATGAACAAGGATAAACTAAAATTCCTTTTCAATCCTAAAGTTATACTATTAAATCAAACAAAGGAAAGGATAATAAAACTTTTGAACAATTGTAAATGTAAAAAAAAGTTAATTTTTTTTTATAAACCAAGCAATTAAGAAATCTAAAGGAAACTACTACAAACTTCAAAGCAACAATCCTTGTTAAAAAAAAAAGAACATAAATACACATTAAAAATTAAAATTGGAACTTGCAACATTTTTCTATGAATTATTGAAGAGAAAAATCATTTTTTCAAAATGTTCCAAATGTAAATTATAACCATTTTTAGCCTTGTATTTAAATTATTTTTTAAAAAAAAATTCTAAATTTCTCATGCATAAGAATATTAATCATAAAAAGTAATGATATAAAAGAATAACCAACAATAAAAGGCAAACCCATCCTTAGGTGGTACCATTAGGAACATCACACTGTGATTTTCTTAGACCCATTGAACTTTGGAAATCATAGAAAACACTTAAATAAATATTTTCATAATTCTTTTTGGTTTAGTAGATTTATTAGGTTCCATAGATTTAGAAATTCAATAATATCAATAATAATTTATATTTGGGTCAAAGCAAGATAAAATATACCAAAAATTTAAACGTCTCCACTTTAATCTTACACCTCTCGTTACCATAAAGTAACATCAAATTAAGTAAAGTATGTGTCAAGTAGCATTAGTTGATTCTATTATTAGTTGATTCTATTAAACTTATAAAAATCTAATTCTAAGAAAATTAAAAATAAATAAATTTAAAAAATAGATAAAAAAACACACTTGAAACTGACTAAAAAATATGTGTTCAAACCTATTGAGAAGTTTCAAAATTTTCATGTGAAGACACATGAATTTATTTGAGAAGCCCCTCTTGTGGTCACATGTAGGCCTTATAGTATTTTCACAATATGGACTATTTGAGGTTGTATACAACAGTTTTAATGAAGAACATGCATTATATAGTGGAAGACTCAATAAAATTGAATTTAAACATGTCAATATGCACATAATATAAAACCCACTTTTTAAAAAAAAAACTTTCAACATCATGGCCATTTTTCCCTTCTCACTAAAAATCTGTGAGAATAGACAAAAGGCCATGAAATTTCGAAACCTCCATGTGAAGACAAGTGTTAATGGGCCTATGGTTTTTGCAATGGACCATGAGGGTTTTGTGATGAGGAGCTTGCTAGAAACAAACAAGAAATAAATAAGTTGGTGAGAAAACACTTAAAAACTCAAAGGTCGAATCCTCACACCTTGTTCCTTTATTTTTGAAGCGCAAAGAATGTTTGTAACCCTCCACTTAGGGATTCCAATTTCACAAAAATTGTTCAATTCGAAAATGAGATGTGAAAAAAATGAGATATTCGATGTAATGGGGCTCAATGTTTTGGTGATGGATGAATTAAAACATATTAAAATTTTGAGTTTGAAATCTTTGATTGTTGCATCTTTGGCTCTCAAATCCGAAGAAGCTTTGTAAAGCCCTAGTTGGCCATTCATTAGGTTTCAAATACCTCAAGACGGATTCAAAACGAGGAAGATATTAGGCTGGAACTATAGAGGGTCTAAGCTTTTTTTATAAAAAATTAAAACAAACTATCACTCATCCTGTGTTTTCTAAGTTGCTCTTTTACTTCTACCATTGAAAGAACATTAGTAGCCCTCCAAATTGTGCATCCACTAACACAAAAATTGCTCAATTTTGGTTAAGAAAGAGGAAAATATTATGCAGTGAGAGGTGAGACGTGCATGCTCAGTGTGGGCGGTTCACCTAATACTTTTCCTAGTAATACATGTCATAATAAAGATATCCATAAAGTCACCCTGTCTTCACCTTATATTTCACCCCCTAACCCCTCTTTTGGTGGTATTTGCAAAGTTAGGAAATCTCAGTATGACATGCTGAAACTGAGCGCGAAATGTTGAATCTCAGCATTTAATGCACAAGGTTCGTGATGAATTATAGTAGCTGTACTAGTCTATAAACCCATTTTGCAAGCAAAATGATCAAATAAGCAAAAGACTAAAGTGTTATGTATCAAAGTCCATTTTGTCCACTTCTACCAATCAATTATTTTTAAAAATCAAATGTGCCCCAACATTAAATAAGTGGGGTGTTCTTTGCAAGGGGCGTTAGCCCATGCCAAAAATGGTGATGAAGTCTTTTGAAAAGAGAAATTTCATGCAGCCAATGGGAAGGCCCAAACATGCACTCAACGCGCCTTGTTTTTTTTCCTTTTATGTTTTGGGGTGTTGGGGGGGGGGAGGGGGGAGGAAAGATTTTTTTTCATTTTTCCCAACTTCCCAATGTGTTCACACTATGTTCCTTTCAAGTTCCCGATGGGTTCCCAATATTTTCCCCAACATTTTCTCCATACCTTTTCACTTTTATATGCCTTGGAAAATGGTGTCCTCCTTTCACCTATATAGGTGGGCCAAAGGGAGGAATTGTACAGTTCAAAATAGAGCCTTTTGTTTTGGGGAGTCTCCATTATTTCTTTTTTTTGGAATGATGGGCCAATCAAATTGGCACGTTACCCAAAAAAACTTGGGAGGCACCTCATTTAATTAATAGGAAAAATGATTATTTCCCCAAATTTATTTCCCTGTCATTAGCCTAGGCCAAAAAGGTAATTAATAGTTTTGGAAATAGAAATTGCATGCAACCAATGGGAAGGTGCAGTATCCATCCAGGCGCCCCAACTCTTTAATTTGGGTTTTGGGGGCAAGGGGGAGGGGGGAGAAGTTTTTTTTCCATGAGTTGCTGATGTGTTCCTACCATGTTCCCAAGTTGTTCCCCGAGTTTTCAACGTGTTCCTACCATGTTCCCAAGTTGTTCCCCAAGTTCTCAATGTGTTCCCCAAGGGTGTTCCCAATAACACCTAATATCAAACCCATATGTTTTGTTCAAAATCCTCCCTTTCTCACCTATATAGGTGAGGTGTTCATTGCGAGGGGTAATAGCCCAGGCAAAAAATTATAATGGGGGTATTAGTCAAGGTTGAAAATGGTGCCAAAAAGTTTTGGGAATAGAAGTTTCATGCAGCCAATGGGAAGGCTCAGCCTGCACTCAAGGTGTCTTGTTTTTTTCTTTTAAGTTGGGGGGGGGTGTGTGGGGAAAGAAGAATATTTTTTTCATTTTTCCTTTGTTCCAACAGGTTCCCAATGTGTTCCCCATGGGTGTTCCCAATCACACCTTGCTTTAATCCCATATGTTTTGCTCAAAGTCCTCCCCTTCTCACATATATCGGTGGGCCAAAGGGGGAGGCACTCCATCTGTCCATAGAATCTTCAATTTTTGTGAGCCTTCATAGTTTCAATTTTTTTTGCTGGGGCCAATCAAATTCAATAAAAAAAAGTTGGACTTGTGAGGGGTAAAGGTTAGGCCAAAAACAGTGATAAATTTTTTTGGGAGGAGAAATTTCATGTAGCTAATGGGAAGGCCCAAGCACACATTGAATGTGCCCTTGCATTTTTTCCTTTTAAGTTTGGGGGGCGAGGGATTTAGAAGAGGATATTTTTCAATTTTCCCTGGTTTCCACTATGTTGACCATCCCACCATCCGTTCACTTTGGCTGGGGCCTTCAAGGGAAAAGGTGGGGGGGAGGCTCCAGCCAATCATGAATTACCACATCAAAACATTGACACCCATTTTTTTATAGTAGTAGACTAGTCTGTAAACCCATTTTGCAAGCAAAATGATCAAATAAGCAAAAGACTAAAGTGTTATGTATCAAAGTCCATTTTGTCCATTTTTACCCATCAATTATTTGTAAAATTCAAATGTGCCCAACACTGAATAAGGGGGGTGTTCTTTGCATGGGGGCAGCTGGGGGGGGCGGTCGAGGAGGATTCATTTTCCTTTCAACCAATAGGAGGGCCCAAGGTGCCTTGCTTTTATTCCTTTCAAATTATAGGGGGACAGGGAAGAATTTTTTTTCAGTTTTCCCTGTTTCCTAATGTGTTCCCATGATGTTCCCTTTAAGTTTTTAATGAGTTCTCACAATGTTCCCCAAGTTCACAATGTGTTCCCTAACATGTTCTCCATATAAGCACCTCACTTTTAGCCGATGTGCTTTCGCATTTTCACCTATATAGGTGGGCCCAAGGGGAGGAACTATATAACCTTTTATTTTGAGGAGCCTCCATAGCTTCATTTTTTTGGTAGCAATGGGCCAATCAAATTGGTTTTGGCCTAGAATTTTGGCATAGTTTGTTGATGAGAGCGAACATTCCGGAGGATTCACCAATCCCGAATTATTGAATCAAGCACGTGCGAACACCATTTTTTTATAGTAGTTAAACCCATTTTGCTTGCAAAATGATCAGGAGAAAAGATTGAAAGGACCTTGAGAACTATTTAGTTAATAATTTTAAGTTGGGACAGTTTTTGTTCGATGGGATAGTAAGAATTTAGAAAACATTATATTTTCAACAGCCACACGTCATGAACATAGCTTGCGTTGTAGTCATTTTTGCATCCAATGCAGGGAATTTCAACCCATGATTTGGATGTGGGAATTTCGACCCATCGAGATAGAAAAGTAGGCAATAGATAGAGAAAAAAGATCATTGCAACAATTCTATATAAACAACATTGGTCGTCGTCCTGCCATTTGGGCAGAAAACAAAAACATCATTCACATGCGTAGCTCGTGACAAAGCTACATACAATTGGCCATGGGTGAAGACAGGTTCAGGCAAGAAAATGCCAATGGTTTTCATGGTTTGACCTTGTGCCTAGTTAATTGTCATAGCGAATGCCAATTGCAAGGGGAATTGGCGCCTTTGTAGGGTGAATGGCCACTTCAAACAATTCGTTGTTGTGGTGATGCACGGTATGTTGACAACATTCCCCGCATGCGCGCCACTAATGATCTGTGCAACAATCAATGTCCGTGCCAGGCGCGAAATGATTAGACGGGTCCCATTACAAAGTCCTGAGGTTACATCAAGATTTCTTAGTAACATAACAGGGACACCAACTTTGAAGGCTAGGCGATGTGGTGGCATACCTGCCAGAGTAATGGTGTTGAAAAATTCTGTGCCAATCGCCATAGCCTGGTCATCCCCCGTTTCCACCAAGTTTGCTGACAAAAATATGTGCTCTTACCCAGGCACAACCTTGACAATCTGAGTGTTGAAAGAGTTCATGACTGTATTTTTTGTTGTCAAAATAACTCGACCGTCCATGTATCCTTGGTTTGCGTAATTGATGGCCAGGGCTGGGAAAACAGTGTGGATGAAGGTCTTTAAAGATGGCGCTTGATGGATGTTTGGGTATAAAGCAATCTCGACTCCAATTGAGGGCTTCGCGTTGGCTTCCGGTGGAAAATGATTAATGATGGAAGACACTTGGCCATTGCCGACTCTCAGAAGGTACTTTGCATATGGCTTGGAGAGGGGATTGGCGCGCAATCTCATGTTTTCTGTGAGAGTCAAGATGCGCACTTGACGCCACAAAACCGAACGCGAAAGGGCCGCAAAACGATTGCTGCCCGAAGGCCTCTGGACACCACTGGCGGACATTGTCGGAAATCACCCCCAAAGACAACCGCTTTACTGCCAAAGGGCGAATCTGGGCACTGCATGATGTCGCATAAAGTCCGGTCTACCGCCTCGGCACAATGTCGATGTTGTGCTGGAGCTTCATCCCAAACGATCAACTTTGCTTCCCGAAATAACTCAGCAGAATCGCTTTGCATAGGTATCGAACACATTGAATCCCTACCAAGGGCAATTGGGATCTTGAAAACCAAATGTGCAGTTCGTCCACCTTCCAATAGGAGAGCTGCTATGCCAGAAGAGGCAACCGCAATGGCGACATGTCCGTCTCATCGAACCAATGCCAATAACACTTTATATACAAAGGTTTTGCCTGACCTACCTGGACCGTCTAGGAAAAATACTACGCCTTCGCCTTGGGCTATTCCGTTGAACACTGTAGTGACAACTATTTCCTGACTAATGTTGAGCTGCGAGAGATTTTGGTTGATGTAGCCATGGCGTACGTCTCTATCATAGTCAAGTTCTGCAGCCAATTGAGGATTAACACGCAGTATTTTTACAGGCGGCAAAGCGAACGACATTTTCAAAAAGTCATGCAAGCCTTTGTTCGTCAATGCTAATTTGGCCTCGAGGAGTAGTAGGGTATCGTTGTAGGCATCGTCGGCAATGCCTCCATTCGTGATGCGTCGATGCCGCATATCGTGTGACATATCGTCTCGATATCTTTCCCATAACACTTCCGAATTCAAAGGAGAGCATAATAGTAAAAGAGTCACAAAGAGATTCTTTAGCCTCTTTGCGTCTTGATCAATACATACTTCTCGCATGCACGTGTCCCATTCTGCGTCATCCTGTAGTAATCCCAATGCTTTGCAAACAACTTTAAACATCGGATGCTCTATGTCGTCAACAGTTCGGAGATGTTCGAAAGAGGTCACGCCCGGTACGACAATAAGTAGGAGGCGGAGGAAGAAGCATTCACCAGCAGCGGGATGTACAAAATACATTCGCCCAACAACTTTTTCTCCTCGTTATCGAGCTGACCAAACTTTTCCTTGAATTTTCCAAACATGATCAGCAGGGAAGTCTGCATACACCACATTTCGCCCATCTGCATTTTGAGCATTATACGCAAAGTAGGCGGTCAAGGTGGTTTTTTGGTGGGCAGCACGCTCCGCCACAGTGGCCAAATCTTCATTTTCATTAAAAATGACGTTGTGCTGTCCTCGCAAATGAATAACTAATCGAGTGACTAGCGGCCATTCCATATGTTTTTTGAATGAAAGTAAGGAATCGACCCCTTCAGTAGCACTCAAATATCTGGCGTCAATGTATTGCTGGATTTCGTTTATTGGATCGGTAATCACTGCTACAACACGATCAGGACCTTTGTAAACATATTTTAAAAGGTATTTGACACTCCGAATACCGGCGGACACCTCGACGTTAATATGTGCATTAAACATCTTGGTAAGGTAAGGGTTGTGGGGCACCACCCATCAGTTGTCGTATGCAAAGCCATCTGGAGTCTTTTGAAACATTCGACCATCGTTTCGTTGACTGTAGACAGGGTAACCGTCTTCGCGTTGTGTTGTCTCTTCGGAGAAAGCTTGCAGATATCGTTTCTTGCATAAACCGTTGGCCATGCAAGGTGCGTTGGGGTATTCTTGGCCACACGGTCTATGCAACAAACATTTTGTGACCGTTTCAAAAAGAGGTGTGTTCTCTAGAAGAGGAAACTCTGCCGACACTAAGCGATCTATGTCTTCGGTTGTGGAAACTTTCTGCTCTGGAGGAAATATAAGGAGCAGATGGATGTGAGGTAGGCCTCGTTTTTAGTATTCCCTTGTCCAGATGTTCCTAATAACTTTGGCGAACCATCCAACTTTTGCCACTCCTTTAAGAAGGGCTTTCACCTTCATTTGAAATATGCGGGCAACCAAATCTGGACGGTCAGAAGTTGTTTGGTTAGGCTTGAGCTTCGCGATTATTTCTTGCCAATTCGGGTTGCAAGTGAATGTGAGGAAGACATCTGGAATTCCTTTGCTTCACACAATAGCCATCGCATCTTGATACGCTTACATCATGAAACGTGGAGAACTGCGAAATGAAGCTGGGAGAACAATTCGTTGACCCACTTGCGCAGGATGTAATTGGAAATCATGTTCGACCATATCTACCAGCCCTTGGTAGAGTTTCGCACGAAGTTGAGCTTGGTTTAGCACCAAAAATGTCGCAACCCCACTTTGGCCAAGTGTGGGGGTGAAGCCCAACACTTGGAAAAGTTGGAGGTTGGGAGTCCTTCGGGACTCCCGAATGTTTAGAGCTCGACAACAAGGGGCAAAACACCTCGCATCAGGGTGTTCTTAGTGTCGTTGAAAAGGTCTTGAAACGTAGATATCGAAAATGCCCTCGCATTGGCAATTCGGACATCTGCAGCTCAAGTTATGGGCAAAAGAAGGGCCGGGAGTCAAATTGGCAGTTTGACTCCCGACCACTAAAAGTCGGGAATCAACCTCTTCCCGACGTCCGATTTGAATGTGCGACATGGCGTTGAAAAGATCTCGACGAGGGCTACAACTTTGGTTCAGACCTCGTCACGATCCAACTCTACAGTCGGGAGTTATGGCGGTTCAAAGTTCCGGGAGTCCCGCTGGGACAATTTCGGGACTCCATTTCGGGAGTCCCGGGAATTTGTGCCATTCGGATGTAGCCTCCGCGACCAGCCGCAAAGAATACTATATGGGGGAAGGTGCTGGCTTCCCCCGAGTCTGGGCCGTGGTGAGTCTTGTGTGTCCAAGTGCCCGTGGTAAGTCCCAACACCCAAGGGTGTCCCGAATGCTAAACTAACCCGATTTGGTTGGTTTTTGGATGCAGATTCACACGAGCTAAGCTAGTCCCTCTTCCTAGTCTAATCCCGGGGCTCCCAACTCGACCCTCTACCCCTTTCTAGAGTTGGAAGCCGGGAGCGTGCTACCAAGTCTCAACTTTCCGCAACTTGATTTTGTGAAACCCTTAAGTGGGTTTCACCCCGTGACTTGGGAGCGCGTTAAAAAAGTTAAGAATGTTTTGCTCTGTTTTAGCAGCAACGTCGACGATATACTGTTGAAAAAGGCAACCATCGAGATGTAGAGCGGAGAGTTCGACACTAAAGTGCACTTTTTGTGTGTAATAAGCTGCCATTGAGACCCTTGTGCATGCTCGGTCCTGATTGTTCTGTAACCGCATATTTTTAGACCACCCGTCCTCCCCAACAAGGAAAAGCAGCAGGTATTGTAAAGGATAGTAAGAAGGTGCTAGCTCGTTCATCCGCTGTAAACCACCTCCATATCGCCGTTGTACAATGACATCACAATTTCCAACCTCTCCCGGCTCGCCAGGAATTATCATTGCAACCTCCTTTGCCGTAGGGGCGTTATAACGGTGGACATCTCCATTTCCTAGGGTACGGCTAGCTATAATGCAAATGTGGACCTCCTTTGTAGGGTTAGTGGCGAGACGCTCGGTTGCACGAACGAAGACGTTTACATAAGGATTTACGCACCTGAGGATCGTGTGAAGTGTCATCAAATGCGCCGAGCTTAGATTGGGGTTTTGCATCTGTCGATTCAGACTTTCATTTACCGCATCATGTACATAGGCCTAAAGAAAGCGTGGCAATTACCCTTCTGCAGGTTCCATACCACCGATCAAATGGTAGAATCCTCCTTGCATTTTGTAGGTATGCACTCCTGGTCCAAGTTCGAAGCCCACACTCTGGACCCTCGTGGAGGTAAATGCAAATGCAACATTGTATAAACGAAGATGTTTACGCAATTCGACATTTTATCGATCTTGTAACATGGCCATGTACTCTGGCAGGGTACAAATAAGAGGCAAAAGAATTTTCCCTGAAACACAGCATTTACTATAGTGTGGTCTTCGAAGAAAGCCCCCCGTGCACTCTTCGATCTAGAAGCGAGAGCCACAATGGTTACATTGCTCATTCAAGCGTCCGAACACTTGTCGGTCTACTTGCGGGTCGACCAAGGGGTACTGCAAATCTCGTAGGGCTATGTGGCGTCCAGCCTGAAGTTGATCCTTTCCGCACGCGACACGACGTTGTTCAACTCATCGCGCAACATCTATCATTAGTTGGGTTTGATGGCCCTGCTCTGTTTCAAAAGCATGCGCTCTCGTGTGTTGTTCCGTGTTTTCCAATAATCGATGAGCAATATTAGCCATACACTGTGCTTCCTCATGTTGGGCCCCATTAGACGCAGCCCTTTTGAGAGCTACTGTAGCACGACGAGGTCTTTGACGTTCTCGAGTAGCTACTTGCCTTTCTTCATCATTTGCATATTTGCGCGATGCTCCAGGGCCTCGTCTACGATTCTTTCAGTCGGAACCAAAATGGAGTCAGGCTTTAAAAAAACAATAACATAACTTCATATTTAACTACCATTATGACAGGCGCAAGTCTAACCTCGGGGTCAACATATCCACAAGCAATGTATCTGTATTCTCTATATCATATGAGCCACTAACACACCAAAAACACCACACATGGAAGAGCTAGAAGGAGTGAGGAAAAGGTACCTCTTCCATGACAGTATTTGTAGCGCTTGTGCTCTTGTTGATTCACATTGTTCAACTCTACAACCATGAATGACATGATGACTCCCATAGCTCCTCCAAAAATTGATGCCACAATTGGGTCAACTTCACTGCAACCCCCCACCCAGCAATCTCAAGTTTAGGAGCACATACTCCCAACCAAGATGCTCAATGTCGCACCCCTACTTTGGCCAAGTGTGGGGGTGAAGCCCAACATTTGGGAAAGTTGGGGATTTGGAGTCCTCCGGGACTCCCGAATGTTCAGAACTCGACAGCAAGGGGCAAACACCTCGCATTGAGGTGTTCTTGGTGTCATTGGAAAGGTCTTGAAACGTAGATATCGAAAATGCCCTCGCATTGGCAATTCGGGCATCTACAGCCCAAGTTATGGGCAAAAGAAGGGCCGGGAGTCAAATTGGCAGTTTGACTCCCGACCACTAAAAGTCGGGAATCGACCTCTTCCCGACATCCGATTTGAGCGTGTGACATGGAGTTGGAAAGATCTCGACGAGGGCTACAACTTTGGTTCAGACCTCGTTGCGATCCAACTCTGCAGTCGGGAGTTATGACGGTTCAAAGTCCCGCGAGTCTCGCCGGGACAATTTCGGGACTCCATTTCGGGAGTCCCGGGAATTTATGCCATTTGGATGTAGCCTCGGCGGAGAGGCGCAGAGAATACTATAGGGAGTATGGTGGTGGCATACTCCCGAGCCAAGGATG
>Ga0209611_10013639_pt1 | contig 11095 bp, 6 predicted proteins | sample S1TSphgellanicum_3_FD_187693 | JGI IMG/M metagenome (GOLD analysis project Ga0209611, IMG submission 187693) | Host-associated microbial communities from peat moss isolated from Minnesota, USA - S1T2_Fc - Sphagnum magellanicum MG (SPAdes) (version 2) | ecosystem: Host-associated > Plants > Peat...
GGGGCAGGGGGCACGATTTGCATGAATAATACCATTTCCAGACATAGGTCCTGGCGCCAAAGTGTTGATGTTACCTTGTAAATCCATTGGCAGCTTTTGTGCTAGACAAATTACCTGCAACCAAAGGCTCTGAGGTCAGAGGAACCAATTTGTGGTTCTGACTCAAAGAGACAGATGGCTGCTGCATGTTATGGTTCCCGATGCCATTAGCGCTTGAGTTTGTGACCACCCAATTCAGTCCTCTAGTAATTCCTGGAGCCCCTCCTGAAATCTTGGACAAATCAAGTACAGCTCTGCAATAGAATGAACAACAACCGATTCAAGCTCAGTAGCAAGTTATCAGAACTGTACAGAGATGTACAAATGGTGAATTAGAACACTGCTACATTTGAGGTGAGATACAAGAGGGTTGGCAAAGCCAGGAGAAGACCTTAATTCTTACATGAATACCAAAGGTGGAGGATATTCAATACTTCACAATCATTGGAGAGTCAAACAACAGAGCAAAGGAAGAGAATGTGTACTCACACATCACCAAGAGCAATAGTGCTGGCAGAGGCTGTGACCCCTCCACAGATCAACACCTTAGACCCCATTAATGAAGCAGAATGACCAGACCTAGCTTCCTGCTCAAACCCATTTGCACTCTCACCATCTGCAACCAAGGAAGAATGATTTCAAAGCCAGCAGTGTCATAGGAGCCCAACATATCGAAAACAACCTTGAGACCAACAGTAAAGGACTTTGTTGGTGGCAGAATTGAAGGGTGGGAGTCTTACGATGTTCAAAATTGCCATTTGCTTTGGCATGAGGGGAAATGCTATCGACACCTAGCAATGCCTGCAAGATTTGTAACACAAATCAAATCCAATCGTGCATGTAAAATATTACAAACAGATTTGGCTGTATGCTGTGAGACATCCCCAGCATACTTGTCAAAGACATCAACATGGTGGCATACCTTCAGATTCTCATATGCTTCATCCAATTTTGCATTGACCAATATGTGGTCAAAAAGTGTAGGATCCTTAGCACGTTCGAGCTCTGCTTTTGCATTCCGCAGTCGCTTCTGTATTTGCTCCTCAGATTCAGTGCCCCTGTGCCAACAGCGCAGGATGATGTAAGTGCCTTCCTGTGATCTCTGAGAACTAAAACTACAGTACTCCAAATGAAAGTACAAGAGGAGAGGAGATTGACGGAGAGAGTGCTGAAAAAAGTAATGCCGGAAACACTGAGAAAAAAAAACTAGCCTGGCAGATAAGATGCATTCTGAATCACAGATCAACAACATTGCTTACCTTCCATGCAGACGTTTCCTAAGCTCTGCTTCCTCTGGATATGGGGGTTTTATAAAGACAAATATTGCATCCAGGGGGCTCTTCCTCACAGACTGAGCCCCTTGCACATCGATATCCAATATACATGTCTGCAAAAACCTGATAGAACCAATGAGCAAGTTTTCTACATGGAAGGAATGCTCTGCATGCCTGCATGATTTGTCATGATAATTTGCAAAGGGCCAAGGGCTATCACAGTCAGCAAGCTGTTTGTGCCAATAATCCACCAATTTCAAAGTACCACAAAGAAGCAAGACAAAGAAAGTAATGACTTTCTGACCTTTCCAGAATTAGTGACAGCATCAACAGCTGCCCAGCTTGTTCCATACAAGTTTCCATGGACATCTGCTGACTCCAGAAACTTTCTCTCACTAATCTCCTTTTCCATTGTATGGCGCTGTGTGAAATGATAATGCACTCCATCTTGCTCCTTCTCCCTTGGTCTTCGTGTGGTGTGACTAACTGAGAATCCAAAACTGTCTGGAAAGTCTTTCATCAACTTGCCAATGAGTGTCCCTTTCCCCACACCTGACGGGCCACAGATGACCACTGGCCGTGGAGCCTTTCCAGTGACTCCTTTGCTCCAGGCCACCACCTCCATATTCAGCAGTTTTGATTGCAATCTTACGAAAGCAGTATTTACCTGCAGGAGGGCCAATATAAGTAAGCCTGCTTCAAAGAAAGAGATTATCTTTCAAGTCAAATGTGAAGAAAAAAAGACTTGGCATGTGAACACAATGTGCAAAGAGAGTGAAGGGCACATATTCTTTGTGCAAGTAGCCAGACAAGAAGGACATTACTTCAAGAAACCAGATGTCACCCTTGGCCATGCTGTCCCTGCCTCCATAAATTAGAATGCGCTCCCCATCAATCAAGACTGCAGAATGAGCACATCGAGGTGAAGGAGGAGTCCCGAACACCTTTGGCTTTGTCCTACAAAGAAAACAGTTTCCCCACAAAGGTCAGATTTTTCTGAATATATATGTCTTCATTGTTCTTCAACATACTCTTATTATATCCAGGATCAAGCAAGAGAATTTTACCTTTAATCACCAAGATGCAAAACCTTCCCCCACCCACATTTTGCTGAGGAACAAATTTCTCTGGCCTCAGAAGAAATGTGTCACTCTTCAAATCAAAACTTTGCAGATCTCTGAGTGTAAGATCAGAAGACATGCTAAAACCCTAGACCCCAGCGCTTCTCTTCTCCACAATTTGTGAACCATAAATTTACCATCTGTGTGTCACCGTGTCCAAAATGTACACATCATTCTTTGCACTGTTGTCTTCATGCCCACCAAATACAACCTGTCATCACCAGGAAAATTTGAATAAATGATCTGATAGCACCAGTATACAACAAATCAATTTGCAAAAAAGGGCACAAATGGGTTGACTTATATGCTCGACAGGTGCAACCAAGGATCTAAAAATGATCAGCATTGGCACTTAACAGCAAAAGAACTTCTATGAGTGCCATGAACATACAATTTTGTCTCCAACACAAGTTGCTGTATGCAGTGACCGTGGACTCGGACAATGTCCCAAGAAAGATTCATTACTCCACTCCTGGTTCTCTGTGTCCAGCTCTTCACCCTAGATCACAGAAAAACAACCAAATCTGTCATTATCAACACAGCAGAAGATATCAGTCCATGACACAAATATCTGTGCTTTGTTGGCAACATGAGTTTCCTATGTTCTTCACATACAACTGACATTAATTTCCTCAATATTCCCACTTCCTGCAATTGGCAGCTGATCTTCTTCACATCTAGACAGAGACTGAATGCCAGCTACTGGTGCCTACAGTGGACACTACCCTTTGCAGGACCTCAGTCTAATCTGCACATCCCCAGAGCTGATCCCGGATCTAAAAAACACATCAGCCACTTCACATTGTGCTGTAGTGGAGGAGAACGTCAGCGTTCTTTTTTTCCCTTTCTACTTGACTTATGTATTCACAGTAGGATCGGAATTAGAGATTCAAAATCAAAAGATGCACAGAAAAAAGTGGCAGCACATCGCCATTTTCTGCTTCACTGGCTTAGTTTCTTGTGTCAAGGGGAAGGCAATACTGGTCGTATTGCATCCATCGGGAGCATTTATTGTGCCGAATCCGGAAAGGACTGAGTGGATTTGCTTTCCAGAATCCCAGATCTACGAGTCGTCAATATATTTTTATTTCTTTCCAAAACTTGCAGTACAAGAAAACCACCAAAAGAAGAAGAAGAAGAAGAAGAAGAAGAAGCGGAGATCGAGTAGCGATTCTTCATTTGCGCAACATAAGCAGTCGAACCTCAGACCATTAACATGCTCTTCGAAACCTAAACAACCTCGTCCCCTCGCTGACCAAACTTTCACAGACAAAACCATCACCAGAAAACAAAGAAGTCGCGGTAGTTCGGAATAGAAAAAAACAAAACAAAAAACCAACAAAACTTACCATATTCTCTAAGCTCCCGGTGTACACAGGCAGAAACGAAAAAGAGTGTAAAATGCACGCAAAGATCCCCGCTCCGAAACAACAACCGCCTTATTACATGCAAACAATCACCGATCACTCTTCCTCCGAAGTCGCCCGATCTTTCCGGGCCCGCCCGCCGGAAAGGTCCCTCTCCGGCCGCGCACCTAGTGAGAAGCTGCTGTTGAATCACAGCATTTCGAACAAGAGGAAACTCCTTACAACAAGCGGCTTTTGAATCGGTGGAAAACGACCAAAAACTAGGCTAAAACCACACACGCAATTTTTTAAAAATCCTTTCTCTCTCTCTCCCTCTCTCTCTCGCTTCCTCCCCTCCCTTCCGCTCTCTTCCTCTTCTTCTTCCCCTGAGCTGCTGCGCACGCACGCACACAACAGCAAACGCCGCAAAGCTCCAAAACCAAAGGAATACCTTCTGTCCCCTTTCAGCCCAGCTTTAATCAGCAGGCTCCGACGAGACTCGCCGTCCGTGTGAATACGATTGGAACGGCCATCTTTTTCTTTTCTGTTCCAACGGTGTGAACGAGGACAACATACACACACACTTCTCTCTCTCTCTCTCTCTAATAAGACTTGACTGTTCCGGGACAGAAACATCAGTTCTGGAGTTGAATCTCATGCACCAGGAAAATGACTGACAATTTCCGACTGAATTGTGGAATCTGTCTGTTCATTCCAACCCACTAAAGCTTGCCATCTGTGTGAAAGCAATTGGAATGGCCATCTTTTCTCTTTTTCCGACTATGTGAACGAGGAGAACACAGACACTCTAAGACTTGACTGGTCCAGGACAGAACCATCAGTTCTGGAGTTGAATCTGCTATGACTCACAATTCAGGACTGATTTGTGGAATTTAACTGTCCTTTCCAACTCCAGTTAGCTCGCCATCCTGTGTGAAATCAATTGGAACGGCGATCTTTTATTTTCCAGTACAGAACCATTAGGTCCCCTGTTGAATCTGCACCGGAATATGACTGATAGAATTGTGGAATCTATTTGTTCTTTCCAACCCCATTTCAGATTACAAGCTGTCGTCTGTTCAGTCCGCGTGAAAATTGAGATTCGAATAGCCATCTTTTTTTTCCTTTTCCAATTATTTTAGTGTGAACGAGGAGGAGCCCAACACCCTCCAAGACTTGAACTGTTCCAGGACAGAACCGATCATCAGTTCAGTTCTGGAGCTGGAATCTGCACAAGGAATACGACCGACAATAATTGCCCGCCAGACACTGAAATTGTGGAATCTGTTTCTGTCCAAAACCCTAGAATCGGCATACTAAGGAAAGGAAAGAGCACGGTAAATTATAAGACCTGCACCTGGCATAGACTAGGCTACTCCACGTGGCATTTCTGCACTCGTCCACATTGGGTAGGTAGTTAGAGCAGATGTAGGTAGTAAAGGTGGTTAATTACTGTAGGTAACTTAGTGTGATAATTTTACACTCCCCTAAAGTTCAACTCACTCAGTGATTTTTTTTTAAGGGCGACATATTACCCTTTTCTGAAAAGGGAATATTCTGCCCCAAATTCCCTCTTTTTTTTTTCCTTTTTCCCGAAAACCAATCGCCAAACTGCGACAGAAAACTGGTTTGGATAAAGGGGAGAGGTTTTTGCCACATTTATGTCTAGTGGCTACATATTTAAGAGTTCTCTGGAAAATAGTCGCCAGTTAAGTTGATATGTGCGTAGGGATGCTCGCCACTTTAGCTCCATCAGGGAATTGGAAAAAAGAAAAAAACACTAAAGTCTCAGCGGTACTTATTTTGTACTTACAATTTTTAGTTATTGGGTACTAGAGAGTACCTGATCAAGTTCTTTATTGGCCTTATTGTGTTTAGATTCATTATAGAGTATAGTAGCTTAATAGGTCTATTTTTATAAGAGGATTTCTGACAGATGATATTTTGGCTCGTGTTGAGACTTGAGATTAGTTCTAGAGTTATAATATCTTGAAGGATTTTGGTTTGTTTTAGAAGATGTTTTGAAGATTATATTTTTTCACAGTGAAATATTTGAGTTTCCATAATTCTTCTTTTGCCTTAATAAGATACTTTTTAATGTAAATGGCAAGGCCACAGTGTGACACAACCCTTGTTAGTGTGGCCTCAACTTATTAGCCCAAGTGTGAACTTGTTGCCTGACAAATTTCTCCTTGAAAACCCAGTTTTTGTAATTTGGTTTAATTTTCAATGACAAAAACTACTCAAAATTCAAGATATATCCCTTGCACCTAAAGTCTAAAATTTACAAAATCAATTTTGTATAATCTGACTCATTCCAGAGTTTCCCAACAATACCAAGAAGAGTGCACCCCCAATTTCTTGTAAAAACCGGTTGTTTTTTCCACAATGCACATAGAGGCACCTTTAACTAGCAATAATCCAACATTTGACAATTTATTTAGTAATTTTATTAAAGCTTGTGGACTTTTAAAAATATCTATGTAAAGCCTATCGGCATTTTTTCTTCAAAAAATCATGATACCCACAAGGTACCCACTAGCCAACAAAGTTTTAAAATAAAAAATCACTCAATTTTTGCATCATGTAAAGCCCCTCTGCATGGGCTTTCCCCTATGTTAAAATTTTAGTTTCTACTTTATTTATTTTCAATCATAAAATTATGAATATTTAATAACTTTTGCATCATAGGGTTAAACAATACCAAAACAACCCCTAATGCATCCCTAGTCATTGAGGCCGTTCTAACAATACAAGGAGAGAGATAAGGGGGGAGGAGGGGGGGACATGAGGTTTGGGAGATCTCAAGCTGAGAAACAAATAAAACAAACAAACCATCTTCCTTAAATAAATAGATAGCCTTTGTAATTTTAATTATTATATGAAGATATCATGACAAAATTCATCCATAACTGTTCACTTTTCATTCATTGAGTAAATTATATGTTGACCAATTACTCCATGCTTGTCATTATTACATTACGAGCACGAAGGCATTGTCCCTAGCGTTGTGGTTGTTATTGTCGTGTGGAATCTCTATGCAATAGAACATGGTTTGATGATGTGTTGAGCACAACTTGGCTCCCTTGGCATCTTTATGGTTCAACATAAAACAACTTTTTCAAATTTGGTCTTTTTATTTGAAAGCACCTCCCATCAAGAATTTCACTTTAAATTTAAAGGACCTTACAAAAAAACGAAAGATCCCATATTATGGGTTCTTTCACTTTAGGGACCTTTCACTTTTGTAAGGCCCCTCAAATTTGAAAAGTTCTTTATGTACGGTAAGGAACAAGCTTTTTGGCTCTTCTTGGATTCTTGGGCACAGCCTCTCAGCTCTTGTTCTTGGCTGGACCTTTGAATCCCGGATGGGCCTCAAAGTTGTTCCTTACCCTACATAGATAGGAACAACAATAGCGGGCCATGATTGAACCCAAAGTGAAGAGACAGCAATTAATCATAGGACAAGTTTGTTCCCATTTCCCAAAAGAACTAAAAGCAATGAAGAGTTTAGTTGCTGAAGAAGAAAGTGATGGGTACTTAGAGCATCTCCACCAACGCTCAGTATGGGACCCTGCCAAAATTATTTTCACATCCAAGTTTTAGTTACTAACTTTTTTCCAACTCCACCCATAAAACTGGGACTGCAAATAGGTGAGAGACTACTAATACAAACGCACTTGGACCAATCAAACTATCTACCCCATCAGAAACAGGGAGGAATCAATAAGTACGAGCAGTTTACCACTGGACTCATTGATGAACCTCATCCAAGAGTTCGAGTGCAGGGTCACGTACTGAGTGTTGGTGGAGATGCTCTTACTATTGAGAGATCCCTTTTTCAACCCTATAGGCGGAACATGCCTGGGACCCCGTACATTGACATTTTGTTGCATGTTACATGTTTCTAACAAGAGCATCCACAATTTTCTCAAGCTTTTATTATCATTCTTTTGAGCTGAGAGGTTTTATTATTTGTAAAGGGTTACCTATATGGCACAATTTTCACATTTATACATGGTTACGTATGAGGACCTTATGTGTGCACTACTTGTACGGTTCTTGAACAAGGGGAGAATTTTAGGAAGGTGATTTTTCTAGTCTATCGATCTTAACCATTGATTCAAATGATCTCAGCTACTCAAAAAAAAAAACTAAAATTAGAAAAGACTCTCAAAAGTCTTTCCACAAGGGAAGGTTTTTCTTGAGGGAGTTTTGTCAAAGTGAGAAATCAAAGTTTGAAAGTTGAAGGTGCAGCTCCTCAATGAACGGAGACTACTTTGCACAAGTCATGGTTTTACTTTGCTCACTCATGTTTCAGAGTTATCTAATGAGTTGCCATGATCTACCACCTACGCATTATTTGAGTGGTCAGCTACGCAAATGTCTCATTGTTCGTACCCTCCTACCTTGGCAGCCTTCATACTAAATACATTATTTTCAGAAAATTTGAAATTTCCAAAAAAACCAATTAATATTAAATTTTTAATTAAATTTTTTCTTGAAGAAAAATATTGAAATCCTCAAGAATATTCTAGTATTGAAAGTGAAAATTTATAAAATTAATTATTATTTGACAGACATGTGTCAAGGTAAATATCGCATGTGAAATGATACTTAAGATACTTTTTAATGTAAATGGCAAGGCCACAGTGTGACACACCCCCCTTGTTGAAGAAAACAAACTTTCCACTGTAATTTGTCCTCCACCTGTGATCACAATCCCCTCATAGTTTTGGAGTTCAAGCATTGACCAAAATGCAAAGTTGTGAAAACTGTAAGTTAAATTATGATTGGGTTACAGGTTGATGATATCTCTCCTTTTTTTTTAATGGGAAAACTTATATTTCTAAAGTTCTCTAGAAAATTCCTAAGAGGAGCTCCACCTGTGCAATTCAGTATGCGGCCTTGCATTGAAAATCTTGGATGAGGTGCAGTAGTCAAATCCAATGGAGTATTGGGACAAAGACTATTGTGACCCTGAAAAACTGCAGCACGTCTCCAGAGCCCGCCCTGTGGGAGGAGTCCTCGAAAAGTCTAATAAACGCAGTCAAATCGTATTTATTGACTGATCCCTGTTTCCAATTGGGTAAATGGTTTGATTGGTCCAGGTGGGTTGCGATTACTAGTCTCCCGCCTATTTGCCGTCTCAATTTTATGGGTGAGGTTGGAAAAAAATGGTCAAACTTGGATGTGGGAAATCTTTTTGGAAGCTCACGTACTGGGCACTGTTGGAGATGCTCTTACAGCAACAAGCTCTCAACTTAGGTACAATTTCTCAAATATGTGACATTTTCAAAACACTTGCAATTTTCAACTGAAATTCACTTTTCCTACAAGTGTCCTATCATAATGGTCACAAATGTGAAACTAGTTATTTAGTTAGGGTTACATAAATTGATTGATTACTATGTAATTGCCTACCAAACATAACCTTAACCTTAAGCTTTACCCCCTAACTTAAGTCATAACCTTAACCTTAAGGTTTACCCCCTAACTTAACTCATAACCTGGGAACTTGAGAACCGTGAGTTTCAGAAAGGATCAAATACTTGAGGCTGTCTGTGCTTTCAATCAATTGGACATCTGTTGCGGTCCCCTTCAATAGATAGATACCTAGGAAAGAAGCTCCCCAATATCCGGCATGGGTCTTGTGTGAGAAGTGATGAACACTGGTGTGTGCCAAACCACAATAGTGCACTTTTAACCCTCAAGGACTCCATGTCTTTTCCTTGTCTTGTTTTCTCTCCAAAGCTTTTGTTTAAGGGAGGTTGAGTTTGGGTTACAGATCTAACTGCTTGGGGCTAGGCAAGTAACATTTTCCCACCACTAATGACAACCTTGGGTTAATTGCTGCATAGATAGGAGATTTTGTACAACCAGGCCCCAACCAGGCCCGTTCCACACCCAGGCAAGGTGAGCTGCCATTCTATTAGGTGATAATGGGTTCTTCTGAGGCGTAGTCCAAAGCATAATCAATGGTAAAACCATCTCCAACCCCCAATTGATGAGGGCTTAGGAGTTAGGACAAGCTAGTGTACATTTAGGGTAGGGTAAAGCCCACCTATTCTGATTTTTTCTGGTTCTTTTTTTTTTTTTTCCTTGTGATACTTGCTGGATAACATGCCCTCTAATTACACTAAAAATGTTGGAGCAGATTTTATTTTATTTTATTTTCCTTAAAAATTTATACACATACAACCAAGTGATGAACGAAAAGTTTGAAATGGGAAAATATTTGGTGAACTAAACTCCAGGCAAAACCACGATGACATGGGGTGCCATAGCCACTTACCGAATCGTGTCTCGTTAAGGATTTTAAAGGTTTGGGAGCAATAGTTACCTGCAATGGTGGACATCATGGCCTCGACAAGAGAGCTTTTTGGATTAATAAATAGCTGGGGGTTCAGGGAACTACTAGGCCCCCAATCATTCATTCATCCATCCATGCATACATACATATATCCATCCATGATCAGAACTATTTTTATACCTTAGACATTTTGATCCATTTATTTCAGATTGTTGAAGAAGAGTTCCCAAAGGGGCAGAAAAAAGTTCTAAATCATGTGAAGCCATACCAATTAGCACAAAATAATTCAGAAAAAAAGTGTAGTTGAAGGGAAAAACAAAACTATGGATATTTGTCAAAATTGTTGAAAATTGAACTCACAACTTGTGAAAAACTATTTATTGGCCCAACCATTTCATTACTATTACAAATACCCAACATAGCGTGCACATTGCATACTTATTCTTCAACTGTTGAAAATTTGAAAAATTAAATTAAAAATTTCCAAACCTTTTTTTAAAAACAATTAAATGAATATTCGACTCCAGCCTTGTGGATTATATGGTCGCATCACCTGCTCTGTTTGATTGTGCCACATCACTTGTGGTACATAAATGCCCTCTATTCTGTGGAAAAGGGGGTGATTCCGACCACATGCCACTTTCACTCAACTTACAATTACCTTGGTAACATGTGTCACCCACAATTTCAGACTCTCGTGCAGACATCCGTCGTTTCAAATATGATGCTAGCAAGTGCACACAGTATTGTCAACACTTGCAGCAACAGATTGCCCAGTGCACAACACAGATGAGTGACACAAACAATGTGGACATGGCCGTGCAGTTATTGCATGATTGCATTTGTAACATCGCTACAGCTGTGCATGGCTGCCCTGCGGCACGCACCAATACAACACAACATCGTCATCAACCATGGTTTGACACTGAATGTCATAGCAAGCACAAGGAAGTATCTGCATATGCAAAGCTTCATCCTAATAGCCATCTAGCACGCGAATGG
>Ga0209611_10013640_pt1 | contig 11094 bp, 14 predicted proteins | sample S1TSphgellanicum_3_FD_187693 | JGI IMG/M metagenome (GOLD analysis project Ga0209611, IMG submission 187693) | Host-associated microbial communities from peat moss isolated from Minnesota, USA - S1T2_Fc - Sphagnum magellanicum MG (SPAdes) (version 2) | ecosystem: Host-associated > Plants > Peat...
CCAAACATAAGCAATTTCATGGTTGGATTCTTATAATTCAAATCAAAACTACCATAATCTACTTCCTATGGATCCTTATTTTTGAATTTCCCTCAAGATTTGAAGGATTTTGAAGCCATTGTCATGATGTGTAGTGTCATGACATATGATGTCGTAAGGGTGTAGATCCATAGTAAACTCTACTAAACAAAAAGACTAAAACTAATCAAAGGTAGAAATTATTCAACCAAAAAGAGATGCATGCACATATATATACAATGCACAAGAGGAGGTTGAAATGAAATTTTCATGTATCCCCCCCAGACCTAAATTGGGAAAAGCATGGCATGGTCTGAGTAGAAATCAAGGTGTTGCAGGAGAACATGATGAATAGTACCAACTACCAATGGGAACTTGAGTGAGCTCCGACTTGAGGTAGAAGAAATGGTATCCACCATTACAATTATTGTAAAGTAGCATCTAATCAGCATCATCTGTCTTTTGACATACCTGACATGGATAGTCATGTGGAGGAATCCAAGTTGACATGATGATGGTAGGATCCAAGTTCGGCAAGTGGCAAAGCACATAGTTTTTGGAGTGGTCCCGAATTGTGTGTCCGTTAGTTCCTTGCAACTCCAACACACATGAAGGCCTAATCACCTTAATCCTCAAGATAATGCAACCAGAAAAAAATGTCTAGAGTATCATTAGGTTGCCATTGGAGATACACAAAATCACCTACATCAAATTGTTTCACCTTAGGTTTGTAACTGCCACCTCGTGTGTGTGCATACAGAAGGTGTTTTGATGTTGTGCAATGGACAAGTTTTCCATGGCCATGGGCATCACTCTCTTGAATAGAGTAGCCCTATCTGCGATGACCCTATCCCAAATGGATGGAGAATTCAAGTCCACAACCTGGTCCATTTGAACAGTAATGAAAGAGGGTGGAATGGGATGTCTCCCAAAAAGTAAAAAATAAAAAGAGAAATGACACAAAGAAGCATGTTTGGACATCCTGTAACCCATGGCGATGTAAAGGAGAGCCAAATCCCAATCCTCTTTGTTCATAGTGAGGCAAATCTTCCAAAGTCCCTTCTTGCATGTCTAAATCCTCCTTTCTGCAAGGCCATCAGCTTGGGGATGATCTCTTAAAGTCTGTTGATGGTCAATGAGAGCATGGTCAAGTAGGTCTTGGAAATCTCCCGTGAATTCTGATCCTTGATTAATAAGGCACTTAGCACAAGCCCCAAACTTACTTAGAACTTGTTGTAAGAAAGTTTGGTTAGTGCTATGTGATGACATGTCCAGTACTGCAACAAGTTCGACCCACTTTGAAAAATGATCAATCATAATCATGATGTAGACATTACTTTTAGAGGTTTGTGGTAATTTTCCAGTTAAATCACATGACCAGCGATAGAACATGCCTTAAATAGGGAGTGGAGAAAGCATGAGTTATCGAAAGGAGAAGGAAGTTCTCACCTTACCACATTGTTCACACCTAACAATGACATCTCGAATTTGAGTATACATACCTCTCCAATGGTAATGAAGAGTGAGAAGGTTATAAGTACACTTAATTCCAAAGTGTCCAAGCTCCAAATGTACTTTTAAATAAGACCAAGGCATTCATGTGGTGGAAGAACCACTCTATCACCTTGTGGTAAGCATCGAACGAGGTTATTGTCCTTTTATCGCAACCCCAATTTGGGGCTAAGTGTGAGAGTGCAACTCACACTCCCAAAAGTGGGAAAATGGAGTCCTCCGGGACTCCCGAAAACTCAGAAGATGATTTGAAGGGTCAAATCTCCTTGCCTTGGTGCGTTCTTTATATCAATGCAAAGCTCTTGAAGTGTAGATGCCCTAAATGGCCTCACATGGGCCATTTAGACATCTGCAGCCCAAGTTATGGGCAAAAAAAGGGCCGGGAGTCACATTGCCAGTTTGACTCCCGACCATTAAAAGTCGGGAATCGACCTCTTCCTGATGTCGCCTGAGGGAGTGCAACATGACGTTGAAAAACTCTTGACGAGGGCTACAACTTTGATTAAGACCTCGTCCCGATTCGAGTTTGGGGTGAGGAGCTATGAGTGTCCAAAGTCTCAGGACTCCAACCCGAGACAATTTCGAGACTCCAACCCGAGACAGTTTCGGGACTCCAACTTGGGAGTCCCAGGAAAAAGAGCCATTTAGATGTAGCCTCGGCGGAGAGCTACAGAGTATACTATATGGGGGAAGGTGGTGGCTTCCCCCGAATATGGGCCGTGGTGAATCTTGTGTGTCAAAGTACCCGTGGTTTGTACCAACACCCATGGGTGTTCCCGAATGCTAACTAACCCTCTTGTGGTTGGTTTTGGATGTAGATTCAAGCTTGATAATCTAGTCCCTCTTCCTAGTTTAATCTCGGGACTTCTAGCACACCCCTCTACCCCCTTTTTGTGTAGGAAGTCAGGAGTGGGCCCCAAATCCCAACTTTCCGCAACTCTACATAGTTGGACCCTCAAGTGGGTTCAACAAGGGACTTGGGAGTGCGTCACCCTCCATGAGTAGCGTTTGGATCGTTGTTGTATGTGATCCCAATGATTTGATGTAACTTGGGGAGGGTATTCCCCATGCTGAAAAAACCTCAAAGTGTCCAAATCCTCCCATATATCCACAATGGGATGCTCAACCAGGTTACATTGTAATAGTGCAAAATAATTAGATGCATTAGATACATGTATTGTTGAAATATGGTCAAAGTCTTGCCTGGCTTCTAAGAAATCTTTAGAGGTAATGAAAGGTCTCTACAACATGGTATCCGTGTTCTAATGTGTAATACCATGTCGGTGAATAACCTTGAACTCATATTCCTGAAGTATAAGCGCCTAACAAGGTAACTTACCAATAAGCTTATCATTGGTCATCAACCACTTGATAGGCTAGTGGTCGGTATACAAAGTGAAATTGGTGCCATAAAAATAGGGCCTGAAATGTATGATGGCCCATACAACAACGAGGCACTCCCCCTCGTATGAAAAATAGTTGCTCTTAGCCTTATTGTTGCTTCGGGATGATAGGCAATAACATATTCCTTACCTTCCTCATCAAGTTGGCCAAGAATAGCTCCAATACCAAGAGGATTCCAGTTAGTGTGTAAAATGAAGACCTTGCTGAAATCAAGTCTTCTTAGAATGGGGAATTTTGAAAGCTTTTCCTTTAGTGTGTTGAAAGCTTCTTAAGCCTCATCACTCCATGTCCAAGTAACATCCTTCTTTAATAATGCATAGAGAGGATGAACAATAATATTAAAGTCTTGCACATAAATTCTATAATAATTACATAGTCCAATGAAGCTCTTCAATGTGTGAACATTAGTAGGATTGGGCATCTCCAAAATGGCTATTATTTTGGCCCAATGAACCATAATATCGTTTGGCAAAATTATGTGTCCAAGGTAGATTACTGAGGTGACAGCAAATTCACGCTTTTTAGGATGGATCTTCATATTGACTTCGTGGAGTTTTTTGAATAACTCTTCAAGATGAGCCAAGTGTTGCAAGAATCCTTTGCTATGCATTAGGACATCATCTATGTAACACTTCAGGAAATCTATCCCTTCAAGAACCTGGTCCATGAATCGTTAAAGGAAGACGTGTGCATTCTTCGATCCAAAATGCATCACAAGCCATTCCCACAACTTGTTTCCATGGAATGTCATTCTCTTGTGATCCTTTGCAATGAAAACAATCTAGTTGAAGCCTACTTCAAATCCACAATTATGAAGATGTTTAAGTCTCCAATGTTATTAAACGGTTCTTCAGGGATGGGCATGGGGTACTTGTCTTGAGGTGTAACTAGGTTCAAAGGCTTATAATCCCCGCACATCTTTTTCTTAATCCATAATCCAATTGAATCTTTCTTTGTTAGCATTACTGTATCGACTATGAAATTAAAACTTGATGGTTAAATGAGACCAGCCTCATGGAGCTCTTTGCATCTTTCATCTACCAGTTCCCACTCATGTTTGCTCAACCTATGCCTCTTCTGATAGACGGGTGTTTCATTTGTAAGGTTTATAAAGAACTGCATGGTCTTACACCTACCTAAATCTTTCATTGAAAATGCGAACACATTCTTATATTTAATTAACAAGTTCATGACCTGGTCTTTCTCTCCTTCTTGGTGAGCTGGTTCCCCATAACGAAAAGGTAGTTGGAAACACATGGAATGGAATTGGAATGTGTGTTTGAAGAACCTAGTGTATTGGGTTCTCCACTATTTAACTATGTAGATTTGTAGAAGGTTGTAATTGTTTATCCAGAAGCTAATGTACCTATAGGTGTATGAAACACAACTTGAGTCAAATTACATGGTACTTCCTCCCCCCCAACACTAAGAGTGAAATGTAGAGTTTTGAAGATAGGCAAGTGTACTTGGTCGGGGTGATGTGTGATCGCATCGCCAGAACTACAAGCTGATTGAATCAGTGTTGGTGTTGTGTACATTTGAAAGAGTACACAGGTTACCAACAACCATGTAAGGGAGTTTAGGTCCATGCCTCTCCCCAACAGAGCGTTACGTTCCAATTTAATCACCTTAGTGTGACTAGTTCTACCAGCTTGGAACCCCATCGCCTTTTCTCTTTCTTTTGGGCTTGGTTCATCCCAAGTGGTTGAAGCATGATGATACACTAGGCTTGGTCCATCCCCTTGAAAGGCGTGTGCTCCTGGGAAGGAGACAAAGGTGGGCCAAGCACCTTTTGGTTTTCCTATTATGTTCGCAAGAAACCAAGGAGGTTTCTTTTGCTTTATAATTGGTTAGCAAGAGCTTTGATCATCCAATATGTGAAAAACCTATAGGTTGGGGTCTCTGATGGTGTATCTCAGAGCTAGCTACAAAATTGACAGTGGTGCCAGGTTGGTCCACCAATTACGCAGCCAATGCACATAGGAACCGCATTGTGTTGCATCGAGTAGGAGGGGTTCTCCAAGGTAATGCTTGACTAGCGTGTAGTGCTCTTGGACTTTTTCCCTTTGGTCAAGCTGAAAAGGGGTGTTCTCAATTACATAACCAAGCATAGGAGAAATGGATTGAGCCCAAGTGATTAATCGTACCATGTTCGTGAAGAGACCGGATCTTGTGTCATTTAAACCTTTTCCAAATCTAGCCGTTAAAAATCCTTGACACCCCCAACCTGAAATGATGAAGTCCATAGGGCCAAGTAATTCCATATGCTTTTTCTGAATTAGTTATATGTTAGAGGGTAAGAAAGTGAAACTAGCCTTCCATGTGGTGGTTGAAAACTATTGTGGAAATCTAGCTGTGAGCTCCATCATTCTTGATGCCGCCACTTGCCTTGCAATAGGATCAATGTCTACGTAAAAATATTTCCAAACCACCATCCCTGACTATAGTAGGGCTTTGAGACTTGTACCAATACCACCAAAAAACTCTAGTAATGTAATCCCCTCCTTAGGTGGTGTCTAGGCAATTAGTTGACGAAGTATTGGTTTAATCGGTTTGCCATGGCTTTTCATGTTTTCAAAACTAGACAAAGTTTTGACCAAGGGTTCGTGGGCTGTTTTGAACCTCTGTAAAACCTTTGGTTCGTGTTGAATGTCAGTAATAACCATCTTCAAGCTTTCAATAGCTTGGGCGTAAGCTATTTTTTCTTCATCTCCTTTTATCCACTCGTGGCTAGCTTGTTGGATGTAAGAAATAGTGTGTGCTTCCTTGAGCATACAATGGTGAACCATAGGACTAATATTCCCATGTAAATCAAGGGGTATGTATCCCAGGTGGTGGCCATCAGTCATTCGGTAGTACGCATGTTCGAACCAGTTGTCAATTGTGAAACCTGGTGGAAATAGGGCCTCTTGCCCAATGAACACATCATAACTGGTGGCATTAGTGACTAAACATCTGAACTGTAAGCAAAGCTCCTGATCTGTACCTTCATTGAAGTTAAGTGTAATCAAATCTGAACTTTCCCCAAGTACCTCCTCTATGCTCCCACTAACGGTGCGAATCTGCCACATAGATTTTCGTAGTTTGGAGTCAAGCACACCCATCTTCTTGGTGAATTGAACTCCAAGAAACATTGGTTGGGCACATGTATTAAGAAGTACCACTTTGGGTGTATGTCCTCCCATTTGGATTGGTGACTTAGTATTGTTGACAATGGCAATTTTAGTGGCGATGGAAGTTTTTTCACTAGGCACCACCTTTGGAAATGAGTGAGAGACTTTGTGGAGAGAATGGTTATCCAAACACCATTGTTGAATAACAAATCCACAAATGAGGTGTTTTTAACTTTTTTTAGATATGTGAATATAGAATCAGAGGTAAGAAAACCCACTAATTTAACCATGCTAAAACTAGTGACCAGATTATGAATGCAATCTGCAACACGTGAACCAATCAAGTGTCTCTCCAAGGTGTTGGATGGGACCTCTGTAGCATGTGGATCAAGGATTAGTAAAGGACCTGATGTAATGTTCAGGGTATCCTCTAATATTGTAATTATGTCCTTAGTGCTTAGCTTCAAATCTTGAAAATTAAACAACGGTGTACTCACAAGCTTTTGTGCCACTTCATGCATTTGAAGTTTGGCATTCCATAAGTTGAGTAGTGAAAAATTGTGTGTTTTCTTGATGTACATGTACTCATGGGACATGGGAATTTGATGCCCTAATAGCTTGTGGTGTAATAGTTTCCTCCCCCCTCGCCAATAAGGTGCGTTTTTCTTCCGTGTTGAGAGGACAAAAAAATTGTGGCATGACTGTTTGAACTCCTCTAGCCTTGGTAATAGGACTTGAACCAAATGCAAGTCCATTAGTATAAATTACCTACCTAGTGGCAGAAACTTTGGGTGCCACACTAGCCTCTTGTGCCGCGACATAGGAAGGGTAAAAAGAAGTAGCAAATTTTGGTGTGAGATTACAATTGTGTGCATTAGAAAAAACATACTCCCCAACCATGGCATCATGTGGGAGGCCATAAAACGACCTAGGAGGTCCCTCCTATGATCCTAAACCTTGTACAAATTGGGCATGACTAGTTAGTTGGGAGGACTTGCCTTTTAGATTAGCAAGTTGGGCCCTCAATGATTCGAGTTCATTTTGTAGAGTTTGAACTTGAATGGCATGGGCTTGAAGCACCTCCCTTTTGTCAGCATTGTGTTCCTTCTTCTTAGCATTCTTACTAGAATTACCCTTGGTGGGGAAAGTTTAAGTGGAAGGTTTAAGGTGCCTTGGCTTTTGGTTGAGGGGCAGCGGAAGATGTTGGCAAATTTTGCCATGGTAATTGGAGTTGTTTCCTTTCCGGGAACTTGGCAAAACAATTTGCTTTTTGATGTCCCTCTTTCCCACAGTAATCACAAAAGAAATCTTTGGAAGGAATATTGCACTCACTTGTTTTGTGGGTAGGATTGCCACATAGTTGCAAGAAGGTAGGATGGGTGCAATTGAGTGCATTACTTTAGCCCTTAAAGAAGAATGTGATGATCTAATTGGCGCAATTGGTGGAAGTTGAGGCCTTGAACGTGAAGGAGGCCTCATAGTACTAAGCTCATAGTGTGCATGAGCCAGCTCTAGCTTTTTAGAAATGTTGTACACATCCAGCAAAGTGTACAAGTTTTCAAATTTTGCAAAAACCCGTTACAAGACCTATGCATGGAGTGTTGGAATACCTTCTAATGAATGAATATATGGATGGGCAGCTTCCAGGTTTGTGATGCTTTGAGTATCCTCTTTAAGCTTGAGAAACTTCCTCTAAAACATCTTGAAGGTTTCATCCTTTTATCAAGAGAAAGTGGCAAGCTATAAATTTTTTTCAAAATTTTTAATCGAAAATTCCAGTTCAAGAATTTGAAAGAATTCCCCCACTAGATCAACAAAAGCTTGTGCATCGATGGTGGGAGGAATGTTTGCGGTCACAACAATGAGTTGTTGACGATAAAGGTTTACTAAAGTAGGTACCGGAAATGGATTATTAGGCACAGTCCCATGATGTGCAATGGTAGCTTGCAGTGTAACTTGAAAGGGGATGGCAATGGTTGTGTCATAAGCTGGATTGGGGATTTAGGTGACACCCAAAATTCTTGGAGAATGCTGCTCGTAAACATCCAATGCCTCATAGTGCACATAACGGGCTAGTTGTTTGAATGCGAACGCCTCGGTGTAATTAGCGCCATTCTTGAGCTCCGATTCACATACCACAATTGAGAAAGTTGCCTTGAACTCTTTCAAAAAAATAGTACTTAACCTTCCACTAAACTTCTCAACTTTCCCTGAGGAACTGTTGACCTCCATGCTGTATATGGGTGTAGATGTAATGGCTTGTAGCGGAATACATGGTGATGGTGTGAAAGCCGGTGTGGCAATAGGCGTACCCCATTGATGAGCCCCTCCAAATGGACTCTGATGTACCATTGATGTAGTGTAATTTGAACTTGAATTCGTAGTAGGAGTTGTACTGGATGACGGTGGTATTCTAGAGGCTTGATGGTACTATCGTGAAGATTGTGAGTTAAAAAAATTCGGGTCGAAGGATTGTGTGTTATTTTGTAGCTAATACATGGGCTCTTGCCAAGCGGTAGTGTTCTCATCATTTGAGGACATGGTGTTGTCCCATGCCCAAAGTTTTGTAACAATACAAAGCACTAACTACAAAATTTTAACACAATGTATAGTTTGAAGAATATGGTGTGTCATCGGGAATGACCAATGATAGACGAACGTCGAACCGAGGTGAAATGCACGTTGGACAGAGGTTAAATGGACGTCGGACGAACGTCGGACGGAAATGAAACGGACGTTGGATGGAGAGGCAAGACGATAGAACGTAAGACATAGGACAACGAATGCAAGATCGCAAGATGTAGGACGATAGTCGAACAAAAGTTGGACAAAACTTGAACGGATGTCGAATGAAAGTTTGACGGAGGTCAAACGAACGTTCATTGAAAATCCGACGGAGGTCAAATGGACATTTGACGAAAGTCCGACGAAAGTTCGACGGATGTTCGACGAAAGTCCAATGAAAGTCAAACAAACGTTGAACGAAAGTTTGACGAGAGTTTGATGGATGTAAAATGGACAAAGGTTGAGCGCCGTTATAACGATGGTGGCCCACTATGTTCGCAACATTGCACTATATCTCTCAGCATTATGGCGATGGCCGATAATGTGCTACAACTCACGACGTTACATTGCAGCTCCTAGCATTGCGAGATTGCGATGATGGCCAGCAACTCGCGACGTTGCGGTGATGGCTGGCAGTTCAAAATGTTGTAGTGATCGTTGGTAGCCTGTGATGATGTGGTGATGGCCGGTAGCACATTGTAGTTTGCAACGTTCTAACGATGGTTGACAACTCGCGGTGTTACAACAATGGCCAGCACTGTTGCAACTCATGGCACTACGATGATGTGACAATGGCCGGTAACATGTTATGGTGATGGCCAACGCTACACTATAGCATGGAGAAGAATTAAAATTTATTTATTTTATTCGGCATCTTCAAGACCGCCTCCTCTTGTGTCTCTACGTGCGAGAGAGAAAAAAAAAGAAAGCAAGAAAGAAAAAAAGAAAGGGGGAAGGAGGTTTGAAACCTACTTTGTTGGTTGGCATAAATGCAACAACTCAAACTCCCTCTAGCAACACCAGCAGCAACACTAGTAGCAACTTGCGCTCCCTCCAGTAGCAACAACACCAATAACAACAACTCAAGAACTTAAAGGCACAAAAAATCTATCGTTTTCAACATGAAACAACAGAAAGTAAAGTTTTTCAATAATTGAATTGCAAAGAAGGAATGAACATGTAGTGTATGTAGATGGTGGTCGTGTAATAACCACCATGAACATCTATAAATCCAATTTGATTATGGAGAAAACTCTATTGACAAAGGAATTCTATAAAACTAAAAAGAGAAAGGAAGGGTTTGGCCTTTTATACAACTGCCGATAAACTGAAACCCTATGTACCTAATAGCGTATAGTCACCTAAGACCGTACATTAACCCTAAAAAACATGATGGGCATGCCCATAACTGGCCATCATGTATGAAGCCATGTACAGGCATGACACCATGTCACCCACACAAACTTTACAAAAATAAATTGCAAGATTACTAATAACTTGATTAAGTGAATTCAAACATTATAAGGCATTGACCCATGACATTCTCAAACCATAAACCACAAATTTGCAACAAATTTAATCAAATTCTCTACCACAAAATACATGGAAAATTTAGAAGGCCTTAAACAAAGCTGAAATTTTACTTAAATGTGACCAACATCGTAAATCATAACCAACAAATGCAATTGAACTCCACAAATTGAAACGATGAAACGTAATAAAGTTACTTGAAACTCACATGAATGTTTTTAGATTCGTGAAATTCAATGGGTGTTGAGAAAAATACATAAGCCATAGTTACACATGCCTTCAACCACCCAAAAAACTAGTGGGTTTCCTTTTTCAACCCAAAAAAATAGACAACTTATCTTTGTAAGCAAAAATTTGAATCATGAACAAAGTGTGCAAAGGATGTTGACATATGTTAGACCATAAATGTATGCACATACATTCATCAAACACAACATTTTAAGGACATATGAAGGTATTAGATAAGTGATGTTAAATTGAAGCATAATTTTTTCCTTGTATTTTAATCACAAAAGATACCTTTGAATTACTAGGACCTCGAATCGAAGAATTGCAAGGAACTAAAAGGTCTATACCGAAATAAACTTGTTAATTCTACTAGGACTAAGTATTGGAAAGAGGAAAAATTGATAGGTGTTAGACACATTACCAAATTGAATAGTTATGGCCTACGAAATGTCAAAGCTTAAAGTTCTCCATGTTAGAATAAAACCTTCCGTAAATCCCTTCATGTTGATTTTTAGTGAAACACAAGGACTTATCACTTTGTTGCCTTGAGGGTCTTGTAACAAAATCTAGTTAGCACAAAAGTTTTTGGGGAGTATGGCAATGAAGGATACCACTTTGGGTTGGTGGAAAAATCTTGCCAATGCTCCTAATAGCTCACACTTGAACTATCTAATTGTTGAAGCCTCTCAGACCTTTTAATGGTCCAATCAAACTCAAATCTCAT
>Ga0209611_10013643_pt1 | contig 11093 bp, 7 predicted proteins | sample S1TSphgellanicum_3_FD_187693 | JGI IMG/M metagenome (GOLD analysis project Ga0209611, IMG submission 187693) | Host-associated microbial communities from peat moss isolated from Minnesota, USA - S1T2_Fc - Sphagnum magellanicum MG (SPAdes) (version 2) | ecosystem: Host-associated > Plants > Peat...
AACCTTTTCTTTTTGTTTTCTTAAGTTTATATTTTCAATTGTGCTATGATGTTGGTTTTTGGTTTGGAAGGTGACATGAAGGTAACCATGTTTTTGTGCAATACAAAATTGCAAACAAATTGTACTCATAGAAATGCATGATTTTACCAAGAGAGATCATGGAAATGACAATCTATTTTTGCAAAACTTTCCTAACTTCCAACTTCCATCAATGTTGCAATAATTAAATGGAAGCTCATACATGTTTGTATGCAATGTTCATGTGTTGTATATTATTCTATTGTTGTTACATGTAAAAATTTGAAATGTATTTTGTATGTTATAATGTAAGATTGTGATATATTATCAACAACACATTAAAGAGTTCATGAGTCACCATTTTGCCATAATTGGTAACAAAATTGAAGTTATGTAATTTATTGAACACAATTTTCAAACAACACGTATTTGCATGTATAATTGAAATTAAAAAAATTGCCACATTTTTAATTTCTTCAAGTCTTTGATGGTTTATAATTCCTTAAGGTTGAACCTCACTCCTTCCCTTGATAATAAGTCCCAACAAATCCATCTTTTCCTATGTAAACTCACTTTTCGTTCTATTAGCGAATAATTTGTTTTGTTGAAACTTACTCAAAACATATTTTAAATTTTAAATACATCAAGATATCATCAATATAGATAATCACAAACTCATCCAACTTCTCATGTTAAATAGAGTTCATGAAGGTCATGAACATTGATGGGGCATTGCATAACCTCAATGGCATCACCAAAAACTCATATGAACCATACTTGGTCTTCACATCCATTTTTTCCACATTTTCATCTGTAATTTGGATTTGATAGTGCCCCAACGTGAAATCAATTCGGCTAAATATTTGGTCCCATTGAGTCGATCCAACAAATCATCAATCTAAGACAGTAATAATTATTTTTTATGGTTATTTTGTTTAAAACATAGTAATCAATGCACATTTTCTACTTTTTGTGTTTTTAATCAACAAACAAAACCAATGCCCCATAAAACGACTTATTTTGCTAAATATACCTTTAAATGAAGAGGTTGTTTAATTATTTTTCTAATTTTTCCAATTCCCTTTAGCTTAACCTATAAGTGCTTTGGGTGACAAGGTTAAATTAAACACCTTTTCTATCTCATGGTCCACTTGTATGTAAAGTGGAAGAGAATCAAAAAGTTCATCTATTATAACCTTTAAAAATTTATTGAATGAATTCAAAATACAATCAAAAGGTTGCTTTGCCCCTTGTGGCTTAAGTTCCCATTGGGAGTCTTTCAAAGACATCAAAATTACAAAATTAAGCAATTTTAACTCTTTAACCAAAGCAACCAAGTTAACTATTACTTTCACCAATGCAAAAGTATGTTCCACATCTAAATTCAGTAACTTGAAGTCAATTTTGGCATGAACTTTCATTTTATTTCCATTATGGAGGATGTCTTCTTCATAGGCATCCAAAAATGTGTTCCTTAGAATTAAGTCAAAATTATCTAATTCACATAAAGTGAAGCTTGCAAAGTAATGCATTCCCCTAAAGCAAAACATCTTGACATCTAACTTACACCAAACAAAGGTCTAGATATGCCTTGTGCCAAATGCACCATTATGGGGTTTGTTAATAATATGATCTTGACTTCTAATCATTCCATTGTTTATAAAATCATGATTGAACTTGTTACTCCTAAATCAAAAAAACAACACACCAATTTGTTATTTATCTTACATCTTAGTTTTAATAAATTGGAGGTTTCACTTTTATTGGCCCTTATTTCAACCACAAATCCCCCCTTAGAAAAAAAATTACCTTGAAAAATGCAATCATTTATTTGAAGCAACTTGGGACAATCTTTCACCAAATGCCCATGATTGTCACAATTGAAGCATTCGACCTTTGCAAGGTCCAACTTTGCCTTCTTTATTGTTAATTCTTTGCTTTCAATTTTTTCCATATCATCATGAAACCTTGGCTTACCATGGCCCCATTTTTGCTTGTTCTAGCCTTTACTAACATTTTGTTTCTAGGTGAGTTCATTTTTGGTTTCACCTTTATGGTGTGTAAGGCCTTCATCTTCCATGCATTCCACCATTTTCAACAAACCCTAACAAATGTCCAAGATTTCAATCTTTTGATAAACAATCTTCCAAACCCAAAATTTCAATCCACAAAAAAAATCTAATTTCTTGGTAAACTCTTTTTTTAGTTGTCATTTGGAGTTGATCAAATCACACTACTGCACTGAGCGACATTTGAAACTTATTTAACTTTTAAACTCAAGTACATCCTTAAAAGTGGTTAAGATTTGTCCATCCATTTAATCCACAAGTGGCCTTGAGATGCAAACTAACATCTTCAAGATTACCATGAAGTCTAATGCTACTGTAGTAATGGAGGCTCCATTTCATGTCAATCCTTTGACACAATTTTGGAAAACACTAAAGGCTTTCCACATCTTGAAACACTCATTTCTGGAATGTTTCAAGTTGGCACAGATAGCATCAGTGCAAATGTTGGGGTTAGTGGAAGATAAACGCATATTTTCCACATTATCTTTCATGAAATCAAAATTGAGGAATTGCCTCAATGAACACCTACACACAATTGTTGGGATGTATTCCCAATCTTTTTTCACTTTGAACACCTTCCCATATGATGCATGTTTTGATGATTATAAGGAGTAAAAGCCTAGGCAAAGTTTGGATTGAATTATGGAAATAATTTAAGGCCTTCTTAACTTTCAATGATGACAAATTCTAGTTAGAGTTGGTTGGAATATTATGTCTAGGTTAAAGAGTCTATGTCTATTTGAGATTTGAGTTTTCATGAGTTTGTCTATAAGTTTGTGTCTAAATATGTCTATGCTTGTTTGAAGGTCTAGACTTTATATGTTGAAGTCTAGTTGAAGCATCATATTTCTAAGTTTGTTTGCATCTTGGTTTGAAATTCTGAATTTTAATTTAAGTCCTAATTTTTAATTAAACTTTGAAAAACAAGTTTGAAAGTTTTTATCTATTTGTTTTGAGTGCCCCATATTTGAAATGAATGTCTAATATATGTTCATTGTCCAATATTGTGTTCAATCAAATACAATCCAATTTTGAGTTTGAACTTGTGTGACATATGTATATTGTAAGGCTAGATTCCATTGTGTTTGAGCTTTTTTATCTAATCATCCAATGTCAAATGTCCATTGTAATTTGTGTCTATTTGCAATGTGCATAGTGTGTCCTAAGTTCTAATTTTAATTCTTGTTGTGAACAATCACCCAACAATGAAAAAGGACTTTATTCAAGTTTGAGAAAGTTCTACACATAAATAGTTTTATACTACATAGATGATAGTGCAAGGTGCATCACCATAGAACTATGTAGTATATAGGTTCTATAGCCATATTTTAGATTATGTGATGTACATTTCACTAGTTTTTGTTGGTGTAAATTTCCATATCTTGCCACTTGTAATGAAATGTTTTTATTACACATAGCCATATTTCTATTTATTGAAATTTTGTGTAGCCAAAAGTTCCACAATACAACATTTGCAATATTGCAGAATATGCATGCCAATTATATGTCTAAGAGCCATTCACTTGAAATTACAAAATCCTTAAAGAATAGGCTAGATTGCAGTCATTCTTATGTGTCCCTTACAATTTTGTCAATGCACATGGGTCTAACAAGTTGAAACACTCAATACATGGAGTCTCCTCTAGACCATTATCTTTGTAACTACGAATGTTGGGCAATTCTCACTTTTTTGTGAGAACCATCGATTTCAGTTTTTGGGGCAAATTTTAAGAATCACTTTGATCCTTTAAAAAAAATTCCCTTTTTGAGAATCACCCTCGTATTCAGAATTTTTTTAAAATGTGGATTTGGCGAATTTCAAAGTTAGTGATTCTTGCAAAATTTTGAATTACTGATTTTCAAGGACGATTCTAGAAGGTCGATTCTCACAAATCATGATTTTTGGTTATATATTTAGCTTACATTTGTTTTGGTCTTTTTTGTTTATGTTTTTACAATCAACATTTTTTTTGTGGCCTGACACGCACTTTAGTAGCAAATTTGGTGCTAAACTGAGTTTACTCTGTCCTTTCTTCACCTGAACGCTTTCAACCAATCACTCTTGCTGGTATGTATACTGCACATATAAATGTTCCCGACCCTGGTGCATTTACTGCTGAGTTTCAGTATTTCGTACCCTTATTTAATATTTTTTTTTGACTTTGGATACAATGGCCAAGAAGGGATGAAGCATCAAATGGGGGATGCAACTCAGGCCCAACAGGGCATGACTTTCCAGATAACTGTAATATTTATGTTCTATTTTTTCACCATGAAAACCGACCCCTTTCCAAAATGTGAGAACCGATCAGATTTTATGCCAGGTGAGAACCTAGGTGATGTTCACCGTTGGTGAGCACTTTTAATCCGGTTCTCATGGTGATTCTCATCTTGGATTCTTACTGGCTGGTTCTCATTGAGAACCAGACTAAAAACTAGTGTTGGTTTTAGCTGACAAGTGAGAACCACCCAACACTGGTAACTACCTATGTAAGTGGGTAAGTAGCATAGATCACTACGTAGGGTGCTTACTGGCTACAAAGGTCGATACATAGTAAATATATTCGGATGGTAAGCATAAACCAAAGTGGTAACTATGGGACAAGAATACGATGAAAAAATATTTCCTGTCCACAAACCATCAATATAAAGGCCTCTGAAACTTTTTTCTAATGAAATTTTTTTTTAATGTATTTGAAAGTAGATTTACATAACATAAAAGCCAGTAAGGCATTTTAGACAACCAAATGTTCACAAGTGCAAATAGTCCATTTTCCAAAATGCTCCACATTTTTTTCTTTCCATGTACCCAATGGGTACCCTCCAAATACCTGCCTGATACCACAAGAAAGAAATTAAATTTTTTATTTGGGGGCAATAATTACACCTTGTACAGCCCTTGGGCCCAAGCGTTAACAGATATATTCAAGCCCAAACACACCTCCTCTTCATGCGGCCCCATATTCAGGAAAAACCCAAGATGTCAGGCTTTATCCTAGGGGCAACCTCTTTTCAAGAAAGATAAATGGACTTGTCAGCACATCAGTGGCTGCCCACCACCGAATTACAACTCACAATTCCTATCCTCTTTTGCACAAGCAAGAAAAGTGACCTCCACACATAGGATCCAATCCTGATTGTTACTTTGTCCCATTAGGGGTCTTATTTTGTCTCTTGAAAACTGGTTACTCCTGGTAATCGGCTCTCTCTTGTGGGCTACCTAATACATAATGGGATGGTACCTATTGGCTCATTTTTCGTTTCAGATTTCACGATACAATTTCAATAACCATAGGCCAGTGGCAGTGCTTGAGGAGAAGGAACCCTCCTCTAATGACTTCCAAATAAAATTAGGAAAATTTTGGGACTTCTTCATCATGAAGCCTCATGCAAATTTTTATGCCAGGTAAAAGCCAGTGTTGGTCGGTCACCCACATTTAACGGTTTGGAACTAGAAGTTCTCATTCTGGTTTCAACAAATTGGTCCAAATTTCATAATTGTAATTGGACTCAGAACCAAGTTTTTTAATTTTTAAGAACCATAATTGGGTTTGGATTACATTTTTTGCACAAAATAAGTGGCTAAAACCATTGCTAACAATTGGTAAACTGCTAATTTTGGTATGTGTTGCATAGAATTTGACCGAAATTGGGTTTGATTTTCATAAATGGAATCCATATTTTTCGAAGAACTGTTCCAGTCAAATGTGGATCCAGAGTTGGATGAACTTATATTTATTTTCAGCCAACCACTTTTATGTACACCTTTTCTATGATTGGAGTTGTTCTTGCGAGTCCCTTACAATTTTCTCACGGCACATGGGTCCAACAAGTTGAAACACTCAATTGATGGAGTCTCCTCAAGACCATTATCTTAGTAACTACCTATGTAATGGGTAAGTAGATAGATCAGTAGGTAGGGCAGATCAGTAGGTAGGGTGTTTGCTGGCTACAAAGGTGGGTACATAGTACATGTGGATGGTTAGTATAAACTGAAGTGGTAACTGTGGGACAAGAATACAATGGAAAGTCATTTCTTGTCCATAGGCCATCAATATAAAAACCTCTGAAACTTTTTCCTAATGTATTTGAAAGTAGACTTACACAACATAAAAGGCAGTAGGGCATTTCAGACAACCAAATGCTCACAAGTGCAAACATTCCATTTTCCAAAATGCTCCACATTGTTTTCTTTCCATATACCCAATGGGTACCTTCCACATACCTGCCTCATACCACAAGAAAAAAATTGATGCCATGTGGCGCCCTGAAAATTTAGACTGCGTTTTGAGGCCTCAAGCCTACCTCCACTAAAAATTAAAACAAGCACCAAAGCAAATACACGGTGGCATTCAATTGCCCCTCCATTTTCCAGATGAAGGTCCACTACCAATGATCTTTCTGATTTTCTTACTGTTTTGGAGGTGTCTATTTGTGTCCATGAGGTCCTAGACCTCTGCTTTGGCTTATGTCTAATGGATTAATGACACAACATACAAGTCCAAAATCCCATACACATATTCCCTGATGTGTGTAAGGTTGTGATACCTAATGGGTACCAACTGGGCACCTGTTGTGTATCACTATAAAAAAAACATACAACTTTTTTGGTGATACCCAATGGGTACCCACTAGGTATCATGGTAAGTGTTTTATTTTAAAAAAGTAATATGGGCATTTCAAAAAATGAAACACCTAGCTTTAGAACGAAACATTTTGACAAAACCTCTACTCAAGTTTTGGACCTAATTCTTCAATTTCAAAGAACCCCAATTTTGGGTTCAGCTTTAAAAAATTTCTAGGCAAGTTCAATTGTAAACTAGGTTTGGTTCTACCTACTATGCATAGGCCAAAACTGAGTTTTTTTAAGTTACTACCATCACACCACCAATAAAATGTAACCAACCATATGAACTATGTGCCTAAACTCAATTTTTTGTAAAACGAAAAGAAAAAGATTGCATCCTTGGTCGAAAAATGTTTCAAAAGTAAGAATTACATGCCTAATGCCAACCCAAATGATTTGCATGACAACAAAACGTTTGGTGAGTATTGGGACAAAAGATTTAGTGTTTGATTAGGCAAGAAATTGCATGTGCTCATTAAAATAATAGATCAAAATGCCTGCCAAGAGATTATGCATTGTTCACTAAATAGGTTGGAACTTTTCTTCCTCCCTAATAGCTGCCCGGGAAAGCAAATTCCTCATTCCCTTCTTCACCTAAGGTTTCCAAGATAATACATCATTTTCCATCTTACTTCTATGTTAAACTCTTTAAAAAAATAAAAGCTAATGGAGATATGAAAACTTGGGCTTCTTTGTTTGGACCACTTTTCAAACAAGTGATAGTGATAGTTAATCTAAGTTAGGCCCTCATCAGAAGGATTGGGCTTATTGAAAGTGAAACTTCTTCATATGCAAATAATACAACTTAGGGATCCTTCCCACCTTTCTTTAACAATTTGACTTACATGTAAAGATTATTTGATTGCCACACATTGGATTTCAAATGTACAGGTACAAAAAACAAGTGTAGAACAACAAATAGAGTTTGCTTAGTTATAAAAAAAAATTCATGCATAATTGTTTTGACATCATATAAACTTTAAAGAAAAGAACATTGAAAGTGCAATCAAGGTTTGTTATCACAACATACATAAAGGGCTACATCAATTTCTTCCTAGGAACTTGAGGTCTCTACATTCAGAGGTTTCTATCAAGCATAACAAGTAGCATGCATGTAGATGGCCACTAGCCCAACCATGAAAATCGTAAAATTTCAATGCACAACGTATGGGGATTGTATTAAAAATCTCAAAATATGATAAGACCTTTCATAAGCGCATATACGTCCATGTAAGTGAGACCATTACATCCCACAATTTGGCTATAGACTTAGCCAATTGCTACAACATATTAATAAAAGAAAAATAAAATTGTCCAACACTACAACATTGTATTCTCCCCATGTTTGTTGAATACACCATAATACTTCCTTCTTGGAATAATAAAATCTTCCTCCGTAGTTGCAGATTTCCATGTTCCAATGTTTTCCCTTGGAAGTTCAAAGGTACCTTCACTCAAATACCCAAAACACATGACCAAGGGATTAGCCTAAGAAAACAATCCCATGTTGGTAAATGAACATATTAATATGTTTCTCTTCGATCTTTTTCACAATGGATTCACAAGGTTAAGATTTCATATAAATAGTTAAAAAAGACCACTAAACAAGAAGATTCTATGACAATTAGCAATGATTGAAAATGACGTGTATGGAATCTATGAACTAGACAACAAATGGTGAATCTAGTCACACTCTATTCATAACCATTGCACACTTGGGCAACTTGCTTGGTACCATTATTTGAAATCTTCCAAAGAATACTTGGGCAACTTACTTATTACCATCATTTGAAATCTTCCAAAAAATCCACAATTTTATATTTAATTTCAGTCCTCAGAATGACAAAGTTGCAGTAGCATCTTGGCAACACATTAGGCTTTTTTACTTGGATCAAAGAGTATTGATTTAGAACACAAATATGTCAAGTACACATTTGATGGGTAATGAAACTATTGCAATCACCTATTCTTTTAATGTTAAAGAAAGGACAAGGGACAATTAAAAGAACTTAAACTAAAGGAGGAAATGTTAAATACTTGACATATATTCTTTTTTATACTATAGATATGCAAGAGAGGTCCCAACCCTTACATCTGCTTCAATGATTTTGGTAATTTTGCAAGCCATGTTGGTCCCCATATGACTCGCATGCATAGTGTTGTTCAAATATTGCTTCGAAAACAATTTCTATATTTGCTCGGGCATAGAGAGCTCCCATAAATTCAAAAAATTGAAAAAGAACTAAGGTATTATATGTTAGGGTGAAAAGGACAAAGATTTTAAAAACCAAATAGTAGTTAGTAAACTAATCTCGGATACAAGTTTTCAGGCAAACCACAGTACTAGACACAACACAAATCATAGATTTGGTAAAGGTTAATCCTTTTTTGTTAGAAAAACAAAATCAAACTGCCACTCTCTGAACACAAAGACGTCAATATATTCAAGAAAATAAATGGGGAGATTGAGTACTTACCATTTACATAAGTCATGGATTCAACATTAATCACTAGTCCATCCCAAAGTCAAAGCTCACAATTCCATTCAATCCCATCGGTTGTGGAAAAGCCTTGCATACCTCTCCTGTTCCGTTCTCTAGTAGTACCCACCAAACAATTCTCTTCAATTCTCTTTCACCATGATATGGATGTTGCAGTCCACCACACATGTATTTACACCAAGTGCTTGAGATCAATTAGAGTTAGAAGCTAATTTGTTCATAAATCCTGATACGTTTAAAGTTTCCCAATCCTCTGGTACAACTTTTTAATGAAAGTATTTTGAGGGTGAATCAATCTCAAAAAACGTTAAAAAAAGAAAAAAATGCCTATACAACATATTAATCCACCTATTGACGTACTATAAGCCATTAGCCATCGATGCTGCAAAGGTATCACTACAAGTGAAGAAGTTGCAAAAGAGATAAGCACACTAATAATGGACACTAAAAGCATCCCTATGGCTATGGACATGGTCCTTCGACTTCGTTTTAGGTCATCACATAGCCCAGACACAAGACCTTCTTTTGGAATAGGCAGAGATGGCATAATGGCTAACATGATAGATGTGATGGCAAGATAAAATGACAAACCCTTGTTCACTAAAAATACTTTGATCAGTAACTCTTTTACTTGTACCCCAACATCTAGTATGTCTATTCCAGACGACATCGTTACATAATTAAGGGGTGGTGTCAATGGACCCACAAAAGATGCTGTTGCAACAAGAGTTGGTACTACGGCAGTTCCAGTCCCAGCGGCATTGAAGGCATTTTTTATGTTGAGAGTTTCTTTTGCAACCAATTCGTACCACCATATTCTTGCTTCATTAAGTGCCTTTTCTCCAGGATTTGCCATGCGCCCATGGTCATCTGTTGCCAATATGTCAACACCGGCTTGCAATAATAAGTTAGCACATGCTTTTCTTGCACTGTATTGATTTCTATTTATATTGGGCACACCATATTTAGTTTTATCTGTATTGGCAATTGCACTATCTTCTTCAAGGTCTATTTCTCGCAATTTTCTCTCCAACAATTCTATACTTATGAAATCATTGCAATGAAGATAATCATCAAAATTTTGGGAGTCTCCCCATTTGAAAGCGATAGTTATCGCCTCTACCGCAAGATGTAGGATTGGAGCCCCAAACTGCTGACAAACAACACTCAGGTTATCAACATCATCCTTCTGCAAGACACTTTGTAGAACTTCAACATTTCCTGAGCAGCACGTACTCGAAGTTTATTTTTGTCCGGGTAAAGTTCTAGGTACTCCTACAATACAAATGAAAGTGTAGAAGTTCTTTATTGCAACATGGACACCATATAATAAACTAATTTAATTGATACTCTTCAAAATTGGAAAGAACACGGTCACCTTAGGAAGCTTGAGTTGAAGCACAAAATCTCACCACAATGACAATTAACTAATTAATTTCTTAAAGTCTTCCACATCACTCAATGTTTAGTTAAAAACAAAAGAGTCCCAATAATTAACTTTAGTAGAATTTTGCCAATATGTGAAAACATATTTTAAAAAGTACTAGTGGTAACCCGTGCTTGCAAGGCACAGACAATTTTAGATGATTTTAAAATTTTTAAAAAATTAATGGTTTAAAATATCCTTTCTTCTAATAGTAAAAAATAATTCGTTAGCAAAGTCTCCACTTCGAAGAGGGGAAAAAAATGCAAATTAAAGTCCTAATTCTTAAGGGGTCAAAGAATACCCTAAATTAATAACTTCATTTCATTGTGGCACATTTCAAGTGGTCGTAAGGTTACTTCAAACTTGGAACACCCACTAAGTCGGAGCTAAAATAAAAGCCCGGCTAAAATATGGAGGAAGGAGGCATCCATCCATCCATCCACTCATTCATC
>Ga0209611_10013644_pt1 | contig 11093 bp, 7 predicted proteins | sample S1TSphgellanicum_3_FD_187693 | JGI IMG/M metagenome (GOLD analysis project Ga0209611, IMG submission 187693) | Host-associated microbial communities from peat moss isolated from Minnesota, USA - S1T2_Fc - Sphagnum magellanicum MG (SPAdes) (version 2) | ecosystem: Host-associated > Plants > Peat...
TCGGAAAGTTATTGCGCAAATCCAGCCGGTTATAATTGCCGATTTCTTCATAGAAATGCTCCGCGGCAATATCGATATAGTTAAAGATTCCGAGTGCCTCGAGTTGGTCGACATAATCGGGGTGATAGCCACCGCTGATGGTGAGGCCGACCGTTTTGATGCGACCCTGGGTGCGGCGGGTCTCCTCAAAAGTGATCTTATGCATTTCCACCAGCTTATCGAGCGAGTCGTACCAGCGAATATTGGCGTTGGGTTCGTTCCAAACCTCAATGGCGCCGAGAGGAGATTTGTTGTCGTAACGATCGATCAGGTCATGCAGGAACGTACGGTAATCGTCAAAGTTATCCGGCGCTTTCTTCGTATCGTGGCTGCTATTCGCCCAACTCGGCGTGCCCTCGAACGCAAGCAACATCTTGCCCCCGACTTTCTGAATGTCGTCCATGGTCGCATCAAGGTCTTTCCAATTATAAGTGCCCTTGGCTGGATTGAGATCAGGCCAACTGATAAAGCAACGGTACCATTTGAAACCCGGCATGGGGCCGTGGAGGATCGGGCTGGGGTTGGAGTGGTGGGTGGCCAGCGGCCAGTCATCGGGCAAGTCCTTGGCGAGCTTGGCCGGGGAATAAGCCAGCGTGACGTAGGCAAACGTGGAGCTGGCCTGACTGTCGTCCTTGCCATCGGCCGCCCGAACCGTCATGCGATAGACGCCGTAAAATGCGTCTTTGAACGTATAGGGGATTTCCTTCTGTTCCGAAGCGTCCAGAGAGCAATCGACGAAATCGGCGGTGCTGGTGTTGGTGAGCAGGTCGAGCCGCTCGACGCGAATCAATCCCTGCCAGGGTTTGTCCGAGGCATTGGTCGCCATGATTTTTATTTGCGGCAGGTTGCCGTCATAAAAAGCGTTGTCGATGGCGCCGCCAGTGTTGACATCGAGCGCGATCGAGCCGCACGGCTTTTGGATGGGTTCGATCCGAACCGCCGCAACGATCGAGCTGCCGCCCGAAGCGTAACGAATAATAAGCGGTTTGTCGGGCCCGAGAAAGACGGGCTGGGAGGCTTCGACATACCCGCGCCGGACGGGCACATTTCCGTTGGGATTCTCTAGCACCGTTGTCAGGCTGGTATCGGAGGGCGCTCGCATTGGCCCGTAGTCCAGGAGTTTTCCGTCCGGTCCTTCTTGAGCCAGAACAAAAGTACCGGCTTGGCCATAGGGATCGTCGGTGAAGCCGGAGTCCACGACAAGGGAGACGTTGTACGCACCTGCAGTAACACCCTGGAGAGGTATCTTCATGGGTGCTAACCCATTAACGGGTTGACCTTTGGTTTGCGGAAAATCATCCGGTGTGATCGGCTTTCCGGTGGTATCAAACCACTGCCCGCCCGAGGGAGCCTGCGGAAAGGGGTCGGCTTGCACTTCGAACTGCGAGAAATTAAGCAGGCTCAGCGCGAGGACAAAACAGGCGGCGGCAGAAGGCGATTTGAGGAATTTCATAATGGTTGGCGGGCACGGGTTAAAAGTTGAGAAGACAAATCAGGAGTGGAAAAATGAGACGATTCAGCGCAAGCCAGGGAATTGGGTTGCTGGCAGTGGTCCGAAACTACGCCGAAACCTCCTCGAAAACAGATTCGGCATTGGACCGAGCCTGACTAACTGGAACGCGGAAGATGGCATAGCTGTAGCCGGGCAGTGACAACTCAAAGTAGGAGCGAGTACTTCTCGCGCTCACCGGGGAGCCTAGCAACTGCTCGCCGAGGCGCGGCAGCTTTTCCGCCGGAATTTCCGCTGTCACGCAATCCGACGAAGGATTGACGGCGACTACGAGCCGCTCGCCCCGATCCGAGATCCGCATGTAGACGAAGGGATACTTGTTCTTCCCGGCATATAAAACCTCAAAGTCAGCGTCCGAGGCCAAGGCCGGATGCGTGCTCCTCATTTTAACCATGGTGCGAACAAAATTAAGCAAGGAGTCTTTGTCCTTTTCCTGAGCCTCAACGGTTGATCGATCCGCTGCGGGATCGATCGGTAGGTATAGATCGTGCATGTCCGCCGTCGAAAACCCCGCGTTCGGCTTCGAGTTCCACTGCATGGGTGTACGCGCGCCCGTGCGACAGTAGCCGCCTTCTTTGCTCGGTAACCCGTCAATGTTTCTCATACCGATTTCGTCACCCTGATAAATGCAGGGCAACCCGGGCATCGTGAACAGAAACGCGTAGACAATCTTGAGCTCCTCATCGCTGCGGGAACCGCGGATCCGAGATATGTCATGGTTGCCCGTTGGCAAAGAAATATAACCGCGCCCTTTTGTCGCGCGGTAATGGAACAGGTACTCGTCCAGGAATTCCATGATATCGCCGGCTCCGTCCCGATGAAAAAAACTGGGACCGCTGGGCGCCGCTATATCGTTCGTGGTGTGGGCGCGAAATAGTGGGGTGTAGGCACGGGAACCGAAGTGAATGAGGAAGTCGACATGGAATCCCGCCTCAATGGCCGCCCTGGGTGCTGACCACTCCGCGATGAGTACGGCCTCAGGATATGTTTTTCCAAGTCGCTCCCGGATGCCTTGCCAAAAACCAATGGTCGCGCTGTTATCGGTGTCGAGTTTGATCAGCGTTGAGGCCATGTCCACCCGAAACCCATCGGCACCCTTGTCCAACCAGAAAGTCATGATCTTGAACATCTCTTCCTGAACCGCAAGAACATCGGGGTGGTCAACAGGCAATTGCCATGGCCGCTTGGGGTCCGGATTCGCAAAACCATAATTCAGTGCGGGTTGAAAATGAAAAAAATTGGTGACGTAATTGCCGTCGCGCTCACAAAAGCCATTCACCTGCTGCAGCGGAGCTGGGGCCGTTTCCCAAACATTCGAGGTCCAGATATACCAATTGCTGTATTTGTTCGGTTCACGCTGGCAGGAAGCCTTAAACCAGGGATGTTCGGTCGAGGTGTGCCCGGCAACCAAATCGAGGACTACACGCATGTTACGCTCTTTCGCCTGTCGAAAAAGCTCACAGAGATCCCTCTCCGTCCCATAACGAGGGGCCACCTTGTAAAAGTCGCTGATATCGTAGCCGGCGTCGCAAAAGGGCGACTCGAAGCAAGGATTCAGCCAGATCGTGTTGCAGCCAAGGGACTTGATGTAGTCCAGCTTTTGAATTATTCCGGGTAAATCGCCAATGCCATCGGCGTTTGAATCATGGAAGCTTTGAGGGTATACCTCGTAAATAATTGCGGAAGAAAGCCAATCTGGAATCTTAGAACACGTCTGCACGGATTTTTTATAAGTTGCCATCCTATCAGCCTTTGCAGCAATAGGCTCTTTTCTCTTTCGTTAGAACCACTGCCTGCATCAGGTGCCTTATCGGTTTGACTCTATGGAAAGAGTCTTCAAATGTTTGTTTAACCTGGCGGCGCGGATACCTTACTATTATTTCAATTGTTGCGCTGAAAACAGAACTCTGATGCCCCTTCGAACAAAATTTCCCAGCTTTCACCGTCCTCGTGGGGAAGTTCTTATGCGAATTGGCTTAGCCGGGGGCTTTACCCTCGTTGAAATGCTTACCGTTATTGCTATCGCGGCCATCATGGCTTCCGTTGCCGTGCCTGCTTTTATCTCCATCAACAGCAGCCAAGGTGTTACGCAGGGATTGAACGATGTCAGTGGAATGTTGGAACTGGCCAGGTCCACGGCAATGTCCCAGAATACCTATGTCTTCGTCGGTTTGGCCAACACGACTGATGCAGTGGGCAATTCCGAGTTGATCGTCGGTGCAGTTCGATCCATGGATGGGACGTTCAATACCGCGCCTGGCAACCTTTCCCCAATCGCAAAACTGCGGATGGTTCATAATGCTCAAATGATTCCGTTGAGCGGAGCGACTGCGCCTCCGACAGCCGCCGTCTTGCAAAACATTCTACCGTCCCCAGACACGGCCGCATCCGTAGCGAACGCAGATTCCTCAATCTCATTTACTGTGAACGGCCAAGTCTTTACCAATAGTGTGCTGGTTGTGACCCCGCAGGGGCAGGTCATCCTTTCCTCGAATGTTACCAGTTCCACGCCATTCACGGATCAAGTTGAAATCGCGGTGCAGCCGGCCAGGGGAACCGTTATTCCAGCCAGTACTAAAGATGGTTTCGTGATATGGATGAGTGGAGGGTCGGGCAGCCTGCGCTACTTCCGTCCCTGATTGCCGTCGTAAAATTTCTTTCCACTGATGTGAACGCAGCCGCTCTTCCTGATGACCGCTTCCTAATAACGAAATCTGGTTTCACCCTGGTCGAAGTGGCCCTGTCCGTCGCCGTGGTCAGCTTCGCCCTGATCGCCCTCGTCGGCCTGCTTTCGATTGGTCTGAGCGCCAATCAGCAATCGATTCAACAGTCACGCGCGCTCCAGGCGATGAATGCGGCGGCTTCCGGAATTTGGGGTATGACGACGAACGGCACAAGTGGTACGAGCTATCTGCTTGCTTCACCGATGAACACGACCATCACACTCGGTTCACAGCCGGTTTCCTTTTCTTGGGGCCTCGACGCCAACGGCCTGTTTACCAACGCAAATAACTTCTCGCTCGATCCAAATCTGGTGGGAACAGTTTATATGAACTGTACCCCGCCGTCGAATGTCAATGGGGTGGGGACTGCCTACATCACCGTTGCGTGGCCGGGATACGCGCAATATATTACCTCAGGCTCCTCGGGCAGTTGGACGAAGCAGCAGGGCTACATGGAAACGATGATATATTTCAACGTGCCTACAAGTAAATAACGAAACGAATGACTTCCCGCGTCCCCACCAAGGTCACTTTTGCCGCCCGCGGCTTCACACTCGTGGAAGTCCTCGTCTCATTGGTTGTGCTTCTTTTGCTGGTGGGATTGCTGGGACAAATTATCAATTACGCGAATTTGGCCTTTCTCTCGTCATCCAAGCAAATCGAGTGCGCATCCCAGGCGCGCGCCGCTTTCGACCGTCTCGCTTCCAATCTGAACGCCCGGGTTGAGACCGGGGGCGCCACGATCATCGTGAACAAGGTGACCGGCAGTGGCGGCACGGGCGCGGACGACAGTCTTTGCTTCCTGGCTTACTCGCGCACGAGCAATCAAATTACGACGAGTCCGCAATCCGGCCAGCCCAGCACACCGCGCATCGGTGTTTTCGGGTTCGCCGAACAACTGCAAAAAGATCCCTACCTGAATAATACTTCAGTTCCCATGCTCACCTGGGGCAACGGCGTCGTGGCTTGGGGGGCGCAGACGAGCACAGCCAATTATGTCGATAGCAACGCGTTGACGGCGCTGACCCGTGCGGCCAGTGATCTTCCGACTTCCTATCAAAACGGTGCAAATACCACGGATATGCTTGAATGGGTGCCCCTCGGCACCGGTATCGTCAGATTTGAAATAAGCTTCCTCTTGGATAACGGCACTGTCGTCGCCGTCCCTCCGATCAATAATAATAGTACCTACGCCAACTTGTCCGTACCTTCGTACGCGCTTGCCCTGTCCTCCTCAACTTCTTCCACTAGTAATTCGAACTCCTCCCTGAACAATCATTACGTGACCGCTCTAATCGTTGGCATTGCCGTCCTTGACGCACAAACCCGCCAGTTACTCCTGGCGAACAATGGTTTTCAGACGTTGAACGGCGACCTCTCCGATGTGTCAAACTCAACGGGCTACCAAACGCCGCTTCAGGTCTGGAATCCGTTGCCCGCGCAGTGGCTCACAGCTAACACCTTTACCAAGCCCATCTTGCAGGCTGTTCGATTTTACCAAAGGACTTTCTTCCTCTAATCCTTATGAAAATCACCTCCTTCGAGCGAGCCAAGCGGCTCTCCATCCGTCGAACCCAGCTTCATGGCGCGGCTTTGATCGCCACTTTGGCGCTGGTTCTCCTGCTCACCTTTGTCCTGGTCGCCTTCCTCACTCGTGCCACCTCCAACCGGCAGATTGAGACGGCCGAAGCGGGCAGCCAGAAGGCCGATCTTCTCGCCCGCAGCGCGCTGCAGGTGATCACGCGCGACCTGCGCCAGGAGATGCTGGCCGGGTCGACCAACTACACCGCGTACTACGCCAACAGCGGCAGTTATAATAATAACGGCACCTACGCCAACAATGCTGTCGGCGCCTCGATTCTCTGGCCCGTCACCAAAGCCACGGCAGGTCCGTGTCTGGCGCTCTCACCCGGTGTTTCGGCATTCACCAATACACCCGCGGGAACTAACTTCTACTCGCTCATTAAACAGAGCGGCGCGTCGCCCATATTTCCAACGACCGCGCCATATACGAATAATAATGCCACGGCCATGATCATCGGGTCGGCCATCACCACCGACACGGTCTCGGCCAACGGGCATCTCGTCAGCGGCGCCCGCTGGAACGCGCCCTACCTGACCGCCAACGGTTTTACCGCCAGCAACCAGTTGCCGACCTGGGTGCTTCTGACCCGCGCCGGGATTGCTTCCAGCCAGGCTTGGAACCCCCAATTCAGCAACTCGACCCAGTCCAATACGAACTACGTCGTTGGCCGGTTCGCCTATAACATCTATGATGAAAGCGGACTGCTCGACATCAACGCCGCCGGGTATCCTTCCTCGCTCTCTCAAGCGCAAATCGCCAGCCTCAAAGGTACCCTCATGGGTGCCGACCTGTCGCAAATACCGGGCATAGCCGACCCCAACTCCCTCGTCCAATGGCGCAACGCCGCCAGCGCATCCAGCGCATCCAGTTTCACCAACGCCGCTGCCTGGCAAATTACTAACGGCGCCTTTCTCGTCCCCTTTACGGGAGATAATCAATACCTAAGCCGCCAGGATTTGATCCGTTATGCCCAGGCCAACCCGAGCGTCATCTCAACAAATGCGCTCCAATACCTCACTACGTTCACCCGCGAAGTCAACGCGCCGAGTTGGGGGCCTGACCGCGATGCCTCCGCCATGGGCGGAATCAATGTTATCACTTTGGCTAACGCCCCAAGCTCTCGAGTAGGGGCCAATGGCAATCAGAACAATACAACGTGGAACTACGCTTACGCTGACAACGCCAATACAGTAAGACAATATAACCGAATCATTCCCAATGTCCGGTTTCCTCAAGCGGCGTCGGTTACTGATTACAAAACGTCAGGCGCAAACTACACTTATAACGTTAATGCGGGTGACCCTCTGGTGCAGCACCGTTTTTCGCTCGATAAGCTGAGTTGGATTGGGCCGAATGGCCCGGTAAAACCAGCGAACTGTCCGCTCACCGACAGTCAGTTTGCCGATGCCGTGCAGGCATGTTTTGGGCTTGTTTGGGACAGCACGAATAAAGTTTGGGATTACGTCGGCCCCAAGGGAGCCTATCCTGGAAACAATAGCGGGATAATAGAGACACTCGATGATGTCGGGAATGGCAACCTTATCTACCCATGGAATAGTGGAAATGTTTACCTTGCGGATACGACACCGCGCGCCCCGAATTTTTTCGAACTGCTCAAATCAGGCATTCTCGCGGGATCACTGGGACTCTGGCCAAATAATAACGATAATACGGCCGATTGGAATTCTACTGGTTACGTTACTTTCAATGCCTGTCCTGACATCCAGGTCATGCGAATCGGTGCGAACCTGATTGATCAGTGTAGCAATGCCACAAATGCGCCGACCTGCATTATTTTTAATTCTCTACCAGTTGTTGGTTCCAAAAGTCTCCCGTTGATTAATAAGTTGGTTTTCACTTCCGAAGTACATCAAATTGATAGTAGTCACACGCTGGATGGGACAGCTTCGGTCTGGCTCGAATTCGAGATGTGGAATCCGTATGCCGATGCCGCCACGGCAAACACGGCCATCCCCTCATCGCGCCAGTTCCAAATCGTTTTGGGCGGCGACGGTACCCCCAAAGCTCCGACAGTGCTTAATGGCAGCGGGCAAGTGGCCTTGGCCTACTCGACGAATACAGCAGCAAACAATTACGTCGGGGGGAACTTGTACTATAATCCTCCCTACCCTGTGGCCGGCCAGGCTCTCCAGGTCAATATACCCTCCACCACGAATATGGACGAACCGACCATGATTGCGCAGCTCGGAGCCTCCAATTGCAAGTCGGTAAATAATCCATATCCCCAGACTCCCGGATATTTCGAGAACGATATCTGGCCAGGAGACAGTTATAATCCGGGCCCAATCGTAGGATTCAATATCGGATATTTTGACGGCACTTTTAACAAAACTACGCAAGATTGTTATCTAATAGATGAACCTCAAAAATATTTATCCTGCTTTCAAACGCTAAATAATATTGGATCTAAAATAAGCGCTCTAGATGTGAATTACTATCTTCAATATAATTATGGCACCGCCAGCGCCGCTGACTGGAGAACCGTCCAATGCCTCCACGACGTTCTTTTGGAAAATGGCACCTATTTTCCAATCAGTAACAGCTATGATGGCACCATAAGGCAAGGGGCCTTGGCGACCGTTGACCCGCGAACGGATCGTTTTGGAAGCACAACACTCAACCAGGGCAATGTAAACCGACTGGCAATGGGAAGTTCACCGAGTCAGAAGTTCTGGGGAACAAGCATCTGCGCGGATCCGACCGCGTCTGGTCAAAACAGCCAATTTTTGGGAGTACAGATGCTTATCAATGATGATGCTGCTCTAAGCTACGGCCTATTTCTGCCATTAAATGAAACGCCTCCTGTTTCGTACGCCTCATGGCGGTTTGCCGATAATGCAGGTTTAGGTACCCACAGCTTTACCTATATCTCCGACCCATCCTATCTAGACTTGGATAGGGCGCAACGACCGGGTGATGGGGTTTGGACGGGAGACTCCTCTGGCGTTTATCCTTTGGCCACGGCTTTTCCGAATGCGCGCATCGGTACGGGTGGCTGTGCCACGGATCGTCCCGTGATATTGAATCGGCCTTTCCAAAGTGTGGGTGAAATGAGCTATGCCTTCCGCGATACGCCGTGGCGATCGCTTGATTTTTCCTCCACCAACAGCCCTGACTCCGCCCTGATGGATCTTTTCTGCGTCGGGGATGATTCCCAGTCGTTGCGCGCGGGTCGCATCAATCCCAACCGAGCCAGTCAGGCTACGCTTGCGGCTTTGATGAGCGGCGCCAATCAAGATGTGCTGAACGGGACCTATGTTAGCGCTGCCAACGCTCAAACCGCCGCCACCGCGATAAGCTCGGTTTTGCAAACTTCACCGGCAACGACCAAAGCACAGTTGTTGGAAAATGTTTCCACGAATTCGTTGAACGCGATTAGCCCGATCAAATCGCAAAGAGACGCGGTGGTTCGTTCATTGGCGGAAGTGAGTCAGACACGCACTTGGAATCTCATGATAGACGTGGTCGCACAGTCAGGACGTTACACCTCTGCGGCGACAGCAGCCGACCAATTTACGGTTGATGGCGAACGCCGTTACTGGTTGCATCTGGCCATTGATCGCTATACCGGAAAAGTGGTCGACGAGCAGCTCGAACAGGTGAACGAATAGCGACCAAATTTATAAAAACTATGCGCTTCTATTATCTAACTCTGGCAGCTTTTGCCGTTTGTCTCATGCCGGTACTCACGCGGGCCGATGATCCGCAGTATCCCGACCCGGGCTCGTTTGTGGATAAGGAAAGCTCTCCGCCGCCGAAGAACCTGCCCGATAAGTTTATCATTCCGACCTTCACGCAAATAAACATCGAAGTTCTTTCAAGACCTGAGGATGTCAATAAGCCGCCTCCAAGGACTTTGAGTCCAGAGCAGGAAAGCCACCGCTTGGATTTTAATCCGGATCTGAAATCCGTCGAGATCCTGCGCGACGCCTCAGATATACAAGTTGTCTATACTTGGGAAGGTGACAAGAAGAGTTATGCTTATCAAATCAATGGCGTCACCGCGTGGCTTTGCAATCTCAGAAATCCCAATGCGATTATCTGTGCGGCAGATCCGACTGCTCTGGAGTTTTCCTTAAACCACCAAGGAGTTGGGAAAGGCAATTCGGGCGAGTTTCCCAGTCTCTTTTGGTACAAGCCAAGTTTCTACAGTGGAAAAGCAACCATTGACGGTAAAGATGTGCTTGTTTTCTACGAAAATCTGGATGAACACCTAAAAAAGCTCTATGTCGATGCGAAGACTTTGCTGCCGGTGATTTATGACTCGCGCTTTGCCATCTTTAAATATAACTATTTAAAAGCGACAAATGCCAAAGTGACGCCGCCCGACAATTTTACCAAAGCCATTAAGGTTTTTGGGGCCGAACTCAAAATACGAGCACAAGGATAATCTCCCGCGGCAAAACCTTGAGGTTGCAAAATCCAACTTTAATTCCGTCTCAGCGCGGCGACCTACTCGAAATTGGTCTCGCTCTAGGGGTACGCTGCCTGGTCTTGAGCGCTTTACTAGTAGTTACCCCGGCCGTATTCGCTCAGATTTCAACCTCCAGTTCCGGCAGCCTTCCCGTTGCCTGCACCTATTTTCAATTGCGCGCAACTGACGACGCGAAGCGCCAGGGCCTGCTTTGCGGCTCCAACACGAATGGGGTCGTTCATTATGTCGATGAATTGTTGGCAGACCCGAAGGCCGCCCGGCATGCCGACGTGACCGATCCCACCCAAGTTGCCGGGCTGGGAAAAACCATTCCCTTTTACTACTTCGTTCTCTACCCCACGACGCCCGGGAATCATCGCGCGGACGTGCCGATGTTTGGTCCATATGTCCTGCCGCGGATGGATGGCCCCACCGATCCACCCATGATCGCAACTGGCGCGCGCCCCTATCCCATCATCGCGTTCAGCCACGGCTTTAACGTGCACCCCTTTTACGACCTTCCTAATCTCGTCGCGCTGGCCTCGCATGGGTACGTCGTCATTTGCATTTTTGAAGGGGACGGCCGTTTCATCCGAAATCCTTTGCAGGCGGAGGTGGCGAAAATCCGGGCGCGCAGTGTCGTGGCGTGTGTCGATGATTTACTGGCCGACAAAACTTTCTCGGCCCAGGTTGACGGCAAGAAAATCGGTATTTTCGGCATCAGTCGCGGTGGTAACGCGGCCGGGCGATTGCTGGGCGCCACCAGCAGCGATGAGGATGCTTCGTGTTACGATTCGCGGT
>Ga0209611_10013646_pt1 | contig 11093 bp, 13 predicted proteins | sample S1TSphgellanicum_3_FD_187693 | JGI IMG/M metagenome (GOLD analysis project Ga0209611, IMG submission 187693) | Host-associated microbial communities from peat moss isolated from Minnesota, USA - S1T2_Fc - Sphagnum magellanicum MG (SPAdes) (version 2) | ecosystem: Host-associated > Plants > Peat...
TAGTTGAGCCAGGTGGTTTGCTATTAGTTGTCTCCCACTTATTTGTAGTCCCAATTTTAGTTTCATGGGTGGATTTGAAAAGATGTAAACAACTGAACTTGGATGTGAGAAATAGTTTTAGTTTCAGGGGTGGATTTGGAAAGAAGTAAATAACTAAACTTGGAGGTGAGAAATATTTTTGGAGGGTCACATACTAAGCACCACTGGAGATGCTCTAAGTGCAAACTCTCCAGAACCTCACCTCATACACATTCAAGGATTACATGTGGCGTTCACACGTACCATCAATCAGCCCAGATATGTCTCAATCAGCAAGAGGTCAAATTATAAACATACAATACTAGGATGGATGTCTTTATCCTTTACAGGTATGGCTGACAAAGCCTGACTAAAGAATGTCCAATACTCTCATGAATCCACCAGAACTCAGTTAACATCTCTTCATTCAACTTCCATACCCAAATGAAAATTTAGGTTTTGAAAACATTCGATGACTTCAAAAGTCTAAACTAGGTCCAATATCAGTATCTTGACATCATCCTCACAACTATACACTAGCTACACAACAAAAGGTTGAACTACAAAACACCAGTCAAAATCCATTCAAAAAAGACACAATGATGACACCAGGATTGGTGAGTGCTCTGGTGTCTTGTCGGCTTTGTATGAACTACATAATTTCTTGGTAAATGGGAAACATAGAGACCAACCTATTCCACCAAAACTCGCTGGCATCACCTCTGGTGGAAAATTAGAGGTGTCATGACAGCTGTTCATTCACACCATGGGCTGCCACATCCATGTGCAAACTGCCATATCCAAGATGCACTTGTTGATTGGATCCAGGGACTTCACTGGGGATATCACAGTCGAAAGAATCTTCCCCAGAAGCTGTGGGTTTGAAAATGTTACTTTGATATCAATCTGTACTTGCAAGTTTGACTTTATCCATCTCCGGAGCTGACTAGCTCCTCAAGTCTCTGTAATTCATAAATGTAAGATAGAAATCCCAGATTAACTACCAGGTGTCCCCGTCCCCAACAGTACACTGCTGGTTGAGATGAGAGGAATATGTGATGAAATCTGGGGTTTGCTGGAAACCTGGGATGAAGTCCAAGCAAAAACGAAAAACAGCAGCCAGCTTCTGGGCATCATTGACAGAAGCTGCAGCTTGCAGAAACATGACTGGTGGCACAGAATCCACCTGCACATAAAATGAGAAAAATTTCAGGAGGGCAAGATGAGGAAAGAGAATTCTCTTGCCCCCTGAATACTGATCCTTCTTGAGGTATATTCATTTACACCCTTCAGCATTTGGGAAACTATACATGATCACAGACACAACTTAGGATAACAAAACACAAATTTCAAGGAAGTTACTGGAGGGATAGGGATGGCAACAGAATGGGTTCCATACAAGTCATGAAGGAATCACCCCATGGGACTGAACACTGATTATATTGGAATGTGCAAGCCCAGTTACTAGAAGCACAAGAGAGGAAGAAACAGAGAGAACCACCTTATTCCGCCGGATGTAGCGTAGGCCCTCAAGCATGCGCCCATCTTGCAGAAGCAACTTCACATAGTCAGAGTGAGCATGGAGCAGTCTCAACATCTCCATGCCAAGCTTACGTGTGGGAGTATGATGGGTCCCAACCTCCACAAGCTGCAAAGCAACTGCCCTTGAAGGTTCCACAAGTTTCCCTGCTATGAACTGGTGAAGCTCATTAAAGCGCTCATCTCTAGCTAGCAGCTTAACCACAAAGGCCTGAAGTCCTGGTGGAACACGCACATGTTCCCTTGCTGCACTGCAATTAGAAATATACACTGATGATTACACACAATCAGACAGTAGCTGTGCACAATTATCACAACTACAGGAAGGAAACTCCAATGTCTTGGGCCAAAGTAGGATGCAGAGGCCATACCTTCTCATATATTCAACAATGACTGAGACTAAGAAGATAGTATCCACAACTGCTTCTTCTTCTACAGCCATGAACACACGTCGCTGCATTTCCTCAGGGGAGATCAGTGGTGCAGCAATTCCCAACCGAATACCCTGCAATCCTGAAAGAGATGGGCTGCTTGACACCGAAGGCTCCATGGAACTGCTATTCTGGACTTCCTGGATCATAGCCCTGCAATCAATCCTCTTTGTTACCGTATAGACCATTCTACTTCTGAGCTGTCTCATCCTCTAGGTGATCTCATCAAGAACAAAAGCTGGGTGATTCAAAGTTTTTAAGATCGAGACACTAACCTCCCACTGCTTTCAGAGGACAGATCATGGGAGACAGATGTGGGAGACTCTTCTTCAATCTCAGGACTTCCCGTAATCCCTTGATCCGAGGTGCATTCTAAAACATCTTCAGTAGCCAAACCCTGCTCTGGCCTCAAAGGAGCAGAAGCTTGAACCTGATCATCCTCTGAATCCCCAGAGTCCTCTGTATCCTGTGGCAATCTCAATGATGCAGCTCCAGATGAGGACATCACAACTGCTGATTGCACCCCAGGGGTTGCTGTCAAAGATGAAGGTCCACCTCCCCTAGGCCCTGCACTTAAGGTGATTCCTGCAATAGTCGAGGCCAGAGGTTTGGTGAACTGGGTAGGTTGGAAGCTTGAGCCTCCTGTACCATTGGGTGGCCTTGCACCTTGTGCATAGGAGGAGGTGAGAACATCCATTGCAGTCCCTATCACAGTCAGAGGCCGCCTCTCCAGTATCATCAATCGCATCACCATTAATGATAGCTCCTTTGCCTTCAAAAAAACATTTGCTATCAGCACCTCAAACATTTGGACATGGAGACAGTACACCAATAAGCACACATCTGAGTGAGTACTACTGAAGTTGAAAAGCTTCTAGAATATAAGAGGAAGAACCTTTGCAGCTTCATGTCGTCGTCGCTGTAAAAATGCAAGCAACACTGGTATATTTGATGTGCTTGCAGCTACGGCCTGAAACATACAACATACAACAGCACAAGAAGAGTTAGCTTTAAGTCATACTCTCCATCTGCACCTGCAAATATCAACTCTACAGCTTGCAAAGCAGATAACAGAGACCTTGCCATTAGAAATCTACACACCTCCAAATCCAGCCGCAACCGCCAAAGGAGACCATGGAGATGGTCTAACACAAAGTCTGGATTTACAAATACCCAGCCATCCCCATATATAGTTGCTTCCCTATTCATCAAAACTCTCTTCTTGTCCTTCTCTGTGCTTCGGATGGATGAGTCAGATGATAGCGGGCCCCCCCTGAGAAGAAGAGGGAGTGGTGCTGAGGTTGGAACTTTGGTGTCAGAAAGAATGTCATAGAGCAAAACCACTTTGGAATCGGTCTGGTGAATTAACAGCACATTATCAACAACACTAATTGCCACGTGTGGTGAGTATATTGGCAAGGAGCCCTGCAAACAATATGGAGACACCTCGTTAGCTCCAACAAGAGATGATACAGGACTTTTTAAGGTAAATGAGATAAATTCACAGTGGACCAGCCTTTGCATATATAGAACATCATTTCACATAGTCTGCTCCTCAGGAAAAGGACATATCTAAACGATTGCAAAGAAAACTCCAAAACAACACTAAAAAGATGCCATCAAGGGGGAAAAGAACGTATACATTTGTATGGATATATCAAGCAGAGAACTTCACTGTCTGTCATGCTTTGCCACAGACAGGAAAATAAGAAAAGAACAAGGGAACCTCCTCTGGTTGGAAACATAGTACAGATCTCAAAGATCAAATTTCATATCTCACAGTAAGCAGACAAAATATAAAAGGAAACCAAATAAGGCAGAAATGGGTTGGCTATGTGCACAGAAGATGCACAGAAGATCCTGAAAGATCCTGACTCAACACCATTCTGAATCACAGATCTGATTGGCTTTCATTACAGGAAATGTGGACAATGGCCTTTTCATACTTTTCTACCACTAATAAAACTACGCAGGAGCTCTAGAATGTTAAGAGGTCCAAGTTCCATAGCCAAGTTCATGTTCTCAGTACAAAGCAAAGGGTCTTCATTTATTGGAGTTTAACATTCAGGTAGAAAGTTATTTGAGACACTACACAGAAAAGTCAGCAATCTTTACCTGAGGCACCACAGCATCTCTGTAAAAGCGGTACATGTGAATGCACAACGCAATTCTATCCACCTGCAGACAATAAAGCCTGCCATACCTGATCCAAGTCCCAACCACAAAACTACTGTCATTTCTGCAAATTCAAGCAGAACAGTAGGAATGACCCACCATCAACAATCCAGAGATAAAGAAGCAGAATTTAGGGCTCCTATGGATGTGCATACATGGTAGTTATGCGGATATCCTCTGGTGCCAGCACAGGCTTTCGATTTGCATCTGCTTTGGCCATCATCACATCATACTTTGGTAACCTAATTATTCCTCCTGCAGCAAACTGAGCAACACACGTGCAATATTGTGATCCAAAACTCCAACACAACTCCTTGCAGTTTGTTCAACATTGCAAACGGTGTGTGATAAAGCTTGCCAAAAGATAGATGCACCCACAAATCAGTGATGGATGTGTGAACTAACCTGATAGCCTGCAAGAGTTTTGCACTGCATTCCTGATGCCAGAAGGACAAGGCGGCTCTCATGAGTGTATACATACCAACTCACATTTGCCTTCTTGATATCTAGAAACTTCAGTGAATTCCTGCCCTGGTGTAACGCATACAACTCCAGCCCACTGAACACCAGCATGCCCACAAGACAGACACCAAAATAATTGTTCAGTAGGTGCAACTCCTGGTACACATCAACAAGTTGCATAGTGAGCCAACTATGGAGTACATCAATATTAAAACATCGAGATGTTCCAATCTCAAAATTTGAATAGCTACTTGTTCACACCTTGTGGTGACAAAGACAATGTCACAAGAAGGACAGTCAGTCCAGAAGAAACCAAAAATTCGGTCAGTGCCACTCTTGCATTGCTGGCAAAAAACTGTGCCATTCTCTCTGTTGATGAACTCAATCTCACGGTTTGTGCGCTGAATAGCCAAAATCTTGCAATCCAATGAGAATCTTACTCCAAGAATAGGGCCTTCCTTGATATTAGTCACCCCAGGGGTCTCAGGAGGAGGGTGCTGATTGGCTGGCCAAGAGTACACCTACATTCCATATCCACAATTATATTGAGTTGTTGCTCACAGGAGCCTGCAAATTTGTTAGAGAAGTGAGGATGAACAACAGAAGACACCTCCTCCTGTTATGCTACTGTCAGACTTCTCCAAGTCAGGCTACCACTCCAAGACCCAAATTCTCAAGCGTGCTTGGATTTCAGTGGTGGAAATTGGCTTGGCAACTTGGAAGGCTATTAGGAATGACCTTTCATGTTAGAGTTCCTTTCAAGCAGACTAGGATGGAAACTGATTTTGTTAAAGAGTGGTGTCAAAATGAGATTTGCAGTATGTGGAGAATATCATCTGTTGGCACTTCCTCCCCTCAGAGCACTTTTTGGGTTCTTATCAGTGGAAGGGTTGTTTCCCTTCTCCTGGCATGGGGTTCATGCTCTCTCAGATATACCCCAAGGATTATGGAGAGGAAATAAGAGCAGGTAACAAGCCATTTACCTTGCTTGGAGCAGGCACCAGCAATAGCTTGTTGCCATCATCATACATCACCCCTGCTGCACCTGGGATGTCACATCGCAAGGGTGGGTACTGGATGTATACATGTGATGTTGCCCCTGAACCTCCCAAGACTGCACCTCCCTGTGCACTTGTTGAAGCTTGTGTTTTCCCCATTTCTTGAAACCTCAAACTGGATCCAGAAACTGAGAACTTTGGCATTGATTACCCCTTGTTTTTAACCTGTACATGTCACCACTTCAGCTTGAGCATTTGACAACTCTATACCTTGACAGCAAATCACAGTTGAAAACTCTCTATACCCTTGGAGAAAATCAACAAATAGAGAGCCAGAGCCAGAGACAGACAGAGAGGAGTGGCTGCTGATGGACACCAAAAAACACACACACACACACACATCTATATGACAAGAACCACAAAGGATAAGACTTACCACTCTCTCCATGCAAGTTTTTAGTGCCCGGAACTCCTTCTCACAAATTCCTAACTCCACTGCTGGCAATTTGCTGGTTACACACTGACCATAAGCTTGCATCTGTAGCATCACCAGCAGTCTCAAGGGACCATGAATGCTACTAACTCCTTGTGCACTCTGAAGGTTATGCATATGACAAAGACTTAACGATTTCAAATCCCTATTAATGACGATGCTAAAACAGAAAATTCAGCAAAAGTTTGGTTTGCCCTCAAAGTAGACATCACTTGCTTCTTCCCGCAAATCGAAGCCCAGATCTACAATCTACCAAACTCTCTATGCTGAAAAACCAATAGAAGGAAAAGAGGGGGAAAAAGAACCCCGACACGACATCATTTGCCCGCGGAGGTCTACAGAAACTACGCTTTCTCCTCCTCCAGATTCCAGAACAACGATTTATAGAGAAATAGGTCGAGAAAAAAAAGCAAACAATGTACTTAGCGGGAAATTTCAGAAGAAGAAAAGGATGTGTGAGCAAAAACATTAGGTCAAGGACCTCCAGAGAAGAAACCAAGACATAAAAGCAAACTTAACACTTCGCGGAAAATTTCAAAAAAAAAAACTCAGCAGAACGATTACATGGCGAGGTGGTAAGCACTTCTTACATCGACAGAACACCGGAGAAGGACGCGCTTGAACGGTGAAGGAAGCGGCCGCACCTGCGCTGGCGCCATCGCTGTAGCATCTCCCTTCTTCGCTCCCTTCTCTTCGCGCTCTCTCTCTCGCTCTCGATTTCCACCACGTTTTGGGATCTCGTTTTGGCCAAGAATGGCAAGTTTTGAGATCTCGTTTTAGCCCAGAATGGCAAATTTTGAGACCTCTTTTTTGACGAGGTTTTGGGACCTCGTTTTAGCCCAGAAATTGCAAGTTTTGAGACCTCGTTTTGGCCAATACTGGAGAGTCTTGGATCCTCATTCGGGAAATTTCAGAACAGCGTGAATTTTAGAATCACGTTTTCGTTGCACTAAATTTTGAGACCTAGTTTTGGCCAAGGATGGATCGCTTTGGGACGTCGTTATTGTACAAATTTGGTGATTTGAATTTTATTTTATTTTTCAAAATCTGGTGAATTTGGGCCATTTTTTCCCTGAAAAATCCTTCATATAGGTTGTTGAAATCATATTTTTCAGGAGGAAATTTGCTGAAATCCCCCCCCCCCCCCCCCTCCAAAAAAAAAACACTAGTGGCATAACATCAAACTAAGGGCCGATTGAAAGAAAATAATATCATAATGAAACCGTAAGCAAATCATCACAATGTCTTCCTTCAGAAAATAGGCACATTATAATAATTTAGGATGATAATTAATGGTCACCTAGTTTGAGAAGTTTATCAATGTGGAATATACCATCATAGGTGGATAGCTGGTTAGGCAGAAATTAATTCAAAAATGAAGTGTTTAATATTTTTAGAAATTTGATGAAAGTGCGTAATTTTCAATTTTCATTTTTCAAATTTTCATAATTTTCACACACAAAAAATGTTCGAAAAGTGTCAAATGGTTGTAGCCGCCCAAAAATTGATTTAAATTGAAGCTTTAAACACTCAAGTCTTAATATATCTTGGACAGGATTTTTAAAAATCATCAAATGCATCATTTTATTTTATTTTTTTAATGCACTTCAACACTCACATAGCCCTTCAAGGGTTGGTCTTCATATCAAGTGAATTACATGATTGTAGTGTATCTCATGTTCATCAAGTTCTTCTAACTTTGAAATGTTGTTGAGGTTAGGAACTTCATTTGTCTTCAATGTGAATATTTGTCGAGCATCATTTTTCAATCGATTTATAGATTTGCCTAATGTTAAAAAATTATGCCTCAAATGTGTTGAATCTTGAAAATTCAATTAAAATGCCTAACAAGATTATTTTTTTTCAATAAGTATTAAAATTTGTCCATATAAAGAATACACCTCCCTCCATTTTTGATATCAAAATAATCGCGATTGTAGAACTTGCCGAAAAAAAAACTTGTTGAAGGATAATTGCAAAATGTCAAAGAGAACTTCTTGGATAAGTAAGTTAACAATATAACAATGTTAAAGAAGAGTTCCTCACCACATCAACAAATATGCATGATTGCGGTGCTAAGTGCACAATCTACAACAATGAAGTTAGTGTGATTAGTAAAAATGTAACCAAGATAGATTTAAGGCAAAAGCCACAACATTTGATGAGTATTGTTTTGACCACATTCCAAGACCGGGACCAAGAACTTTGATCTTGTGGATCACTAGTTTTGGTGCTATCCAAATCATGGACTTCAATCCCAATGAAACAATATTAGGAAATATTATGATGAAAATTGTACACATAAGCTTTTTCTCACAAGTGGTAGTTTAGATTCAAATGCATCATAAGAATTCATGGTTTTTCAAAATGTTCAACTTGACTATCTTGTTCGTTTTGATTTAAAATTTAATCAATTTGATTAGAAACCTTTGGTTGTGGAAGTTGACATGATTTTTTAATTGGTTCAATTAATTATAATTATTTTTTTGTCTACCGATCAATGTGACATTTAGTCAAATATAATAAAAAATGAATGCCTATAATAAGAAGAACAAGTGTGTAATAAAATAACACATGAAACTAATTAGGACAAAACATGAACACTTTTAGTAAAAAAGAACACAAATGTAATCGAGTGAAACAAATAATCAAATAGAACAAAACATGAACACTTTTGATTATAAAGGACATAAATGTAATAGAATCAAACATGGAATCAAATAAAACAAAATATGAACACCTTTAATAAAAAAGGACATAAGTGTAATCAAATGAGAGATGCAATCAAATAGTATGTGTGATCGTAAAACTTGAAAAGAAATATTACATAAGTATTTATAGGTTGTGAGTATGTTCTAAATAAGTAAAAAGGTAAAAAGTTGCAATAAGGTAGGTAGGTAAATAAATTTATTATTACTATTATTTGCATTAAATATTAGGTTAGTTAAACAGATGGGAAGCTAAGGTAGGTAATTAAGTAGGGTAGGTTAACTAGCTAAATAGGAGAAGTATATATATATACATTATGGACATTAATTATATTTAAGGTAGGTAGGTTATAAATAAAGTAGGGTTAAATAAGGTAATTAACAAGGTAGGTAAAATAGGTGGGATGTATAGGTTGAAGGTAAATAATTAATAAATTTTTATTTTGGCATAAATTGTTTTTGAAAAAAGAAAAAAAAATAGAGAAAAGGAAAACGGAAAGCATTGAGAGCAAGAACATTTGAAGATAAAATGTTAGCTTAAAGTTTGAACTCCATAATTTACAAGTAGGATGTGATTTGCTGACCTTCCAGAAATAGCTAAATAACCTTTCAATTATGAGCTCCTCTAGACAATATTTATAGGGTCATCAAAGAATTATTTTTTGGTTGTGCATTATCAAGGAACAAGTAGTAAAATGAGCCCCAGCCGATTGGCCTACTAAAAAATCCTATTTGCATTCAACACATTTCCTTCTTGTTAAATGAAAGATGTGTGCACTGAAAGTTAAAACTCCAGGTTCAAGAAGCATATGGGTCATAGATTGTGTGCACTAGGTGTAGAATTTGCTTTGACCCAACAATAAAAAATGTGATTTGTGTTACAGACTAACATGTTTGCGTCACCACCATAGCTCCCAACGTTTTGAATCACATAACCTAATCCTATTGTGGTATCTGATACCATGTTGCTAATACAGCCCTGTGGGAAATTTCTAAAGGTTCACAATTTTGAAGATTCTTCAATCCAGAGCATATCACACATCTGATAAAATGTTGTTAATATAACCCTTGTGGAAATTTTTGCAATAAATGTTTACTATCTATGGTGGGGGCACTATTGAAAATTAATTTTTGGGAATTTCTCTTTTTTCCCAAGTCTTGTGGTTGCATCGAAGTCCAAGCGTAACTTCATTCAACATATGTAATGTGGTTTTGCAGCAAAACCTTAGGGATCTTCCAACTACTAGAAATAATAAATTAAAACAAGAAGTATTTTCTTTAACCTTATCAAAATGAAATGGGGTTTTAGCCCCTAATCTTGGCCGAGTGGTTGTTTTCTTTTTCTTTTATGCTGAGTACTTTCGTATAGATGAGTAGATTGAATGTAAGTCCCTATGACCTAATGAAATCTATCTTGCGACAAGCATAGAGCAAGCAATGTACATTTGCGCACGTTTTTATGTGTGGAGCTTAGATGCCAATGCAAAGTTGTCAAGTAAAATAAGTTTTTTTTGTCTTTTTTAAAACAAAAAAAAGGGTTTCTGCAACAATTATGTCATCATATAATATAATGTGTGCAGATGAAGGAACAATACATAACAATACTATCACGTTCAACAAACCCAAAGCTATGGACCAGAATGAACAAGCACCCACAAGTGCACCAATGTGGATGGATCACCATTAATAGGTTCCTCTTTTCTATCCATGCACCATCCCATGTTGACTTTTTATTCTTTGGCATTTCTCAGTGCTAATCTCAACTTTTTCTTACAACTTTATTTTCTCCTCACCCCCTTCCCAGGCTTTTTTTCTCCTAATCTTAATTAGTTTCTTTTTTCCCCCTGGTTTTTGCTTTTGAATCTTTTCCCACCCACCCACCTACTCACCTATATATTTAAATTAAAAAGTAAACTATTCCCATCTACCTCATCACCTATAAATTCAAAATGTGCTACTCTAATCCCCACCCACCCTTCCACCTTCTTACCTATCAACATTTTAAGTAGGTACCTAGCAAACCTCACCCACAACGTTACACCTACCTACTTGGTTGCCACTCGAGTAGACCTCCAACAGTCGACAATAATGAAGAAAGAATAAAATGAAGATATTGCATGGAGCTTGGTCTTGTTCATTCAAACAAATAAATAAGGGCATGATTAAAGTATTTGACACCCCCTATATAAAGGTATTACAAGTTTTGCTCAAAAAATGTTTTCCACAATGGGGGTATTGTAAATCAAGTGGATAATCCAAGCAATACCAA
>Ga0209611_10013647_pt1 | contig 11093 bp, 9 predicted proteins | sample S1TSphgellanicum_3_FD_187693 | JGI IMG/M metagenome (GOLD analysis project Ga0209611, IMG submission 187693) | Host-associated microbial communities from peat moss isolated from Minnesota, USA - S1T2_Fc - Sphagnum magellanicum MG (SPAdes) (version 2) | ecosystem: Host-associated > Plants > Peat...
CACATGATTTGCCTTGAATTGTGACCAAAATAGTCGCATATTAGTCGCATGTGACAATACGTATACAATGGAGTCAAAGGATGAAATGTATTTGTTGACTTTATACTCTTTGTCATTTGCGACTAGTTTTCACATGCGACTTGTCTTAGGCGACTAAAAGGATTTTAGTTGCAAAATGTCTCTTGCGACTAAAATTTAGTCGCAAAGAGCAGTCGAAAATACATGTTTTTCTTCTAGTGAATGTTGTACACATCCAGCAAAATGTACGAGTCTCCAAATTCTGCAAAGACCCGTTACAAAACTTGCGCCTAGAGCGTTGGAGTACCTTCCAACGAACGAAGATATCGGTGGGCAGCTTCTAGGTATGTGATGCTCTGGGTATCTTCTTTGAGTTTGAGAAGCCTCATGTAAAACATCTTGAGAGTTTCATCCTTTTGCCGAAAGAAGGTGGCGAGCTGCAGAATTTTTTCAGAACTTTTGACTAGAAATTCCAGCTCAAAAATTCGAAACAATTCCACCACTAGATCAGCAAAAGCTCACACATCAATGGTGGGAGGAATGTTTGCAGTAGCAGCAATGAGTTGTTGAGGAGAAAGGTTTACTGAGGTAGGTATCGGATCTGGATTATTTGGCACAGTCCCGTGATGTGCAATTGTAGCTTGCAATGCAGCTTAAGAGGCGGTGGCAATGGCTATGGCGTAAGCTGGATTGGGAATCTGGGTGACACCCAAAATCCTTGCAAAATGTTGCTGGTAGACATCCAATGCTTCATAGTGCACATAACGAACCAATTATTTGAATGCAAACGCCTCGGTGTAATTAGCGCCATACTTGAGCTCCAATTCACAAACCACAGTTGAGAAAGTTGCTTTGAACTCCCTCAAAGAAATAGTATCTCGCCTTTCGCTAAACTTCTCAATTTTCCCAGAAGAACTGCTGACCTCCATGGTGTAAATGGGTGTTGAAGTCACAGCTTGCAACAGGGTATACGATGATGGTGTGAAAGTAGGTGTAGCAATAGGCGTACCCCACTAATTAACCCCTCCAAATGGACTTTGATGTACTTTTGATGTAGTGTAACCTGAACCTGAATTCCTGGTAGGAGTTGTATTAGATGATGATGGTGCTGTAGACACTTGATGGTATCGTCGTGAAGATTGTGAACTTAAAGAAATCGACTCAAATGATTGTGTGTTACTTCGTAGCTAATACCTGGGCTCTGGCCGAGCGGTAGTGCTCTCATCATCCGAAAACATGGTGTTGTCCCATGCCCTAAAATGTTGTGATAGTACACAACATTAACTACAAAATTCTAACACAACGTATAATTTGAAGAATATAGTGCGTTGTTGGGAATGACTCGTGACACACAACGATCACACGGAAGTCAAACAGATGTTGGATGAAAAGGCAGGACATCAAAATAATATGTAGGACGGTAGGGTGCAAGACGGCAAGGCGTAGGACGGCAAGATGCAGGACTGACGGACAAAAGTTGGACGGACGGATCGAAATCCGACGGACGTCTGATGGAAGTCCGACATACGTTCGACATGTAGAACTCAGCCGCTGCTGTGGCGATGGTAAGTGACGACGTTGCACTACAGCTCCTCGCAATGCAACACTGCACCAATGGCCGAGAACGCTGTAGCTCGCGACGTTACTGTGGTGTTGGCCGACAATGCGCTACAGCTTGCAACGTTGTTGCGACGCTACTGCAGCAACACGTTGGACCTCGTAACGCTACTACGGTAATGCGCTAGACCTCGCAGCGCTGCTGCGATGGCCGGCAACGCGGCTCGGCTGCGGCAACGTGCTGGACCTTGCAACGTTGCTACGATGGTCGACAACGCGGCGCTGCTGTAGTAACGCGCTGGACTTCATAGCGCTGCTGCAATGTCACGCTACAACTCTGGCCAACGTTGCGCTGCAACGTTTTTGTTTTTTTGTTTTTTTTACTTGACAACTTGAAGAGAAAAAAAGAATGGGAGAAAAAGAGAAGTTTTGACACCTGCTTTCTAGTGTCCCGACTTCGTTTGTCCCGACTTCGTTGGTTGTAAGAAACGCAAGTTCCCTCCAACAACACAAGTAGCAACAGTAGTAGCGCGCTCCTTCCGGCAACAACAACACGAGTAGCAACAACTCAAGAATTTCAAAAGCACAAGAAAGCTGTTGCTTTCAACATGAAGCAATAGTGAATACAATTTTTCTAGAATTGAAATGCAAAGAAAGAAGGAAATGAACTATATGTAGACGGTGGCCGTGCAATGGCCGCCGTGAGCATCTAGAAATCCTAGCTTATTATGGAGGAAGTTCCTGACAAAGGAATTCTAGAAAAACTAAAAGGAGAAAGAAAGGTTTAGGCCTTTTATACCGTCGTCAACAAACCGAAACCCTAAGTACGTAATAGCGTACAGTCGCCTAAAACCATACATCAACCCTAAAATCGCACATGGGCATGCCCGTAATTGGCCATCATGTATGAGGCCATGTACGGGCATGACATAGGAGCCAAAGTAGTTATAACCAATGTTTAGTCTTTCATGTTTTAATGACAAAAGTTGTACCAATGATGCAAGTCATTCAAAATCACTCATGATAGTGTAACTTCTAATATATTATATGAACGTGGTATGATTTGCAATGAATCTACTAATGATAAAATATTTAAAATCATTCATTAATCAATATGAAGACTCTTATTTATTGGCAGATTCTTCAAACATGACAAATTTTGATGTAGGTTTTTAAAACATATATTACATAATAATATATTAAAACATTTTAAAGGTCAAATTTGAATTTTTCTAATTTAACAAAATATTTGAAAAAATTCCAAATTAAGCAATCAACTAAGCAACTAGATTTGGTTCCTATTATTTCATTTGCACCCAATCATTTTTTGCCTGAATTTTTTTGTCTTTGATTTTTTTGAACATTTGTGTGAAAAATGGAAGGGTCCAACAATAATGAAAATAAAATAATGCAAAATGAAATATATGAAATATTCATGAATGAAACCAAATTTGAAGATGGTGTAATGGAAGAAATTGAAAAAAATCCAACTTTGCATATTAAAACAAGTGCCATCTTAAGAACTAATGAAAAAAATTATGAAAATTTTGGAATTATTGCATTCTTTAAGAAAATAGTGGAAGTCACGTAATAGGAATGTTTTATGCTAGTTAAATTCTTGGCATTATGGGACCCCAAATTGAAACTAAAAGCATTTTTCCCTTGGTTGGAGTACTTATGAAATTTGACGAAATGTTGGCCATAATCAAATAATATAAATGTTAATATTTGTTGTAAAAAATTGGCTTAATGATCTTAGGGTGGATTGTATTTTGCTTTTGAACTTAATAGAATTCATTGAAGTTAATTTGTTTCTAAAAGAATAAAAATAAAAATATGAAGGTGAATTTGAACAAGATCAACTTGTTGCATTTAATTTCATCCCCTTGTATATATAATAATAATAAAATTTCTGGATTTTTTTTATTCAAGTTATGATAACCACCTTGATTATCTAAAATATATTATTTTGCAAGATTTGAAAAAGTTAAATCTAGTCTTAAATTTATTTTTTTGATATTCTTGTTGGAAATTTTTAATGAATAAAATTTAAAAGAAAAAAAATCCAATTCAAAATTTTAAAACCTATTTTGATAACTAGAACCAGTAGATATCAAAATTGTGTTATCCACCCAACATTGGTCAAAACAACTTTAATTTGATTATGTGTATGATATGGTATTGAAAAGATCTATTCAATAGTTGTAATTTTTCTCTTTAGAGATCTTGAATTAGAATTCATATGTAGAAATAAAAAATTAATGAAGTAGTGGGACTCATACCTTAACAATTTTAAAAATTATTGAAATTCCAAAATGAGGGTCCTAAGAAGTTTTTTGTCAATTTGATGCATGTAGTTCTTACAATATATTATAAGGAGGAGAATGATAACTCTTCTAAATTGAGATTATAGTGAATCATGTAAATGTGCATTTCACGATTTAATTCATGCACTAATTTGTTTACAATTTACATCAACCACCTTTTTTTTTGGGTTTGCAAATTAGCAGTACTTTGAATTCACTTATTTAAGTTTGTCCTAATCCCTTCCCAAAACTCCCACACTTTTTTTTAATGGAAACTAAGGGGTGTGGTTTGAGTTGCATTTTTTAATAAAAATTGAAAATTGAAAAATTTTCTGCTTTGATATCATTCAACAACCTAACGTTGTGTCATATTCCATGATGAAATTGATGAGTTTAATTCAACTATGGAATCATGTAGTCATGTATGTTAAAAACAATTTCATAAATATCAAATTGTAATAGACTACCAAATTGATTTCAACAATGAGATTATTACAAGTTGTGGCATCCACTTATTGAATCATAATCCTAACGTTCTTTACATATTTAATTTGCATCTCTCTTTTTGCCACTAATTACAATAGTTTTCAAAGAAGTTTCATCACTCTTGACCACTCTTTGTCAAACCCAACTCAAGTATACTAACATTGTGTTAAGACTTTCCAAACATCAATAATCTATCTATCCAAGGCCTAACATCCATTGTATATATACAAATCTCCTCATCTCATATGTAATCAAAACTTTTTTTTGGCATATATTGAAATTGCATCAAAATTTTCTAAAATCATTCATTTATTCAAACATCAACATTAAATTCCCTACATTTATCTACACCATGACCCTAAGAATGAGGTGTGGCCAAATTAAGTTCAAGGCATGCTACTCAAGGTGGGGTTGAAGGCATGTCTAAATTTTGAGGATGCCCTATTCCAAAGACCTTACCTCACACAATGATCAATAATCAAGTGGAAATACAAAGGCTCTATGATTTGGCATGTAGTCATGAATGTTCCACAATTTGGTATTGAAAGATAAAGTTCTATAGTTGGGCATAAAAATATGAAGCTCCCTTACAAAGCTTCTAGGAGTTGGCATAGAAATATGAAAGCTCTTATGCTTGTAGGGTGGACATTATTTTTGTCCACAATGCACTTGAAATTTCCCAAGTGTATTTGGAAAGAACCTTATATTCATGAATATTCATCTTAGAAGAGAAGGGACATATCACCTATTTCTTAAGAGTTGAACAAACTATGCCTACCATATACCTTAAGAGTGATATCCCTTGTAGGGTAGGCATAAGAACCCTCCAACTCTTAAAAGAGGAAGTGCAAGATGTCCCCTTTGGTGTTGTGTGTGTAAGTGTCAATAGCCATATATATACATCATGTAAATCTAGTGTAAGTGTAAATCATCTACACATCCAAATATTTTACACTTACACTTATCCTATTGTAATGTATATATATATTTTACACCTATATCAGGCCAGTGTAAATACTAAAATTATTTGTAAAGTCACCCTGTCTTTGGGCCTCCTAAGTCCTTTTCACCCCAAACCTTTATTTCAAGGGTATCCATAAAGTAATGAAATTTTATTAAATATGGGAATGAAATGCTGAAAATTAGCATTTAATGCACAAGGTTCAAACTAATTATAGTAGCTTTACAAGTAGGAGCAGTAGTGGAGGTGCTTAAGAAAAAAGAAAGACAAGGTGAAACTCAGTTCACCACAAAAACTAAGTTCCCCCACTAGTGAATGCTAAAGTTTTTTGTTTTTTTGAATCTCACACTGTTTATGAAATGTTTACTATTTACAATTTTACATCTGTTTGGGACCAAAAAGTCCATTAGACAAAAGGCAGATCATGGAGGACAAATTGTCCTTTCGTATTGGCAGCATGCCACAAATTTGGCTAGGGCAACCATGTTCGTAGTTTGCATGAGTTTAGCAAGAGTGTTCGTGTGGGTGAAAGGCAAGGCTGAACAAAAGCATTCCGTAACTTTTTGTGTATTTGGACGGGCAAGGAGTAGGTGCTCTTCATCCTCTACATTCCCCAAGTCGTAACCTCAACAAAGCCTCTCAACGTATGGCATGCCCTTCCACGCACCTAGCACTACTTCAAGCTGCGTGTTGCCACATCAAAACCGGGCCAAAGCTTTCCGTAGCTGAACACAACTGATATCACACAAATAGCTTTTGTTCTCGTATGACATACCCTTGAAACGCAAGTATGCTGTCTATACGCTGATCCTGATGTCACGGTTCATAAAGAGCTTTTCAATGAAAGCCATCCGCATATTGTTCTTCACCCTTTTTACACTCAACATTATGTGGGGAAAACCTAAAGGGGGTGGGGCCCCAGCCTCCTAAGCTCCCACTCGTACGTTGTGCGCGTTGCACCAAGGTACTTAGCTCTCTGCCCAACCTCTTACCCCTGCTAGACGGGTTAGATGTATGTGCGTTGTTTCAAGAACCATTCTCAGCGGCGATTAAATAGACCTTGCTTGGAGCGCATGGGTTGTTACAAGCTGAGGCGCCATTTTCGACAGTGGTTGAACTAGAGGCAGAAAACCTGTCACCTCCTAGGGCTGATTCTATAGTAGCCATTTTTTCACGGTTCCAGCCCAACATTTCTTTCCCATAGTAAGCATAGCAAGCTAGGCTTCCCATGCCTTTCCCAAGATGTGGTTTTTAGTGACCATGCTCACATGGTTATAGTATAACAACGCTTGTCCCCATGCAAAGTGTTCAAAGGGGAATTTGTTAAATTCTGCTAGCATGATGGACATGTTGGTTGTTTTTCGCACCCTAAGCAGGGACTTGAGGAACCTTCGGTACATTACTTCAATAGCCTCTATTTTCTTGGAGTCCACCCAAACCTCATAGGCATAACTTGCTATGGAATGCACCAACATGTTAAAGAGGTCACAACGTAGTTTAACATCCATAATATGTAGCTCCACATAGCGGTAGTTTAATGCAAACAACAAGCGCCTACTGGTAGTTGCTAGATGTTCCACTGCACTATCTAGATTCGAGGTGGTCTCAAGTAGGATCCCCATGTATTTGAATGTCTACACACGTTCAATAATGTCACCTTCAAACACAAACTCTTGGCATGGGTTAGCAAAATTGAACACCATGATTTTATTTTATTTTCATGTTCATTTATGTCCATGTTCAGCACAAAATTGTTGGAGTGCGTTTAACTGTTGCTATAGTCCTACCTTTGACTTCGACGTCAGAGCGAGGTCATTTACAAAAAACACTAGCCATATGTGCACATTTGTTAGGGCTGGTGCATCACATTCTCTACTGTCCAAGTGCCCCTCTAGGGCATCCAAATATAACCCAAACAGTAGGGGGCTGAGAGGACAACCTTGCTTCACACCTTGTTGGCACCTGAAGTTGGAGGTGACACCTTCACTTGGGTGGTTGATGCGTATGGTATCCTTGGCATATATTGTCTATAGGCATCGCAAAAAGCATCCCTCCACCCTAAGGCCAGCCAACACCTGCCACAACACTTCATGCGGCATAATATCGAACGCTTTTTTGAAGTCCACAAAATAGAAATAGAGTCGCTTTTTTTTTGCCTTGTTCTATTCTATCAGAATTCGCCATATGACGAGTTGGTCAATAGTGTGGTAATTTTTGCGAAACCCAGTTTGACCCTTGGCACGCAACCCATGTTGTTTAGCCCATTCGCTCAACCTTTTGTCAAGGATCGTAACGAACAATTTTGTTAAGATAGGCCCAATTGTTATCCCCTTGTAGTTGTCAAATTTGGAGGCATCACCCCCTTTAAAGAGCGTGTGGACCACCCCAGTGGAAAGGGCTTTTGGAAAGCCTTCCGCCAAAAAGTAATTGAACATTGTTAATAGTGGCATGTGTAGTAGCTTTCCCGCATCCAAAATGAACTCTGCTTTCATACCATCCAAACCGGCAGCCTTGTTCTTTTGTAGTTTTTTCAGCGCTTAAAGCAGCTTGGCAAGTGTGATATTTGTGTTCAAGGTGTGGTTAGGTGGAGGTTCGGTCACCTGAGCCGAGGGATCAATTTGTAGCCGTATGGGTGGTGGATATTAGCCAACTAGCCCATGAAAGCCTTCCAAAAGCGTAGTTGCACTGATCTTGTCCACAACGAGTACCCTTGGCCAGTACTTTTTCTAGAACGAAAGCGCATCCACCTTGGTAAGCGCACACATATGTTGAGCTTTTGTAGTTTCCCAGAATTTTTTTTCCTTTTTAATAAAATTTTAAGTTTATTTTCTTGATGTTTAGTGGCGTGCGAATCGAGATTGGCTTCAAAGTAGAGCCTTAACTCACGTTTCGTTATATGACGATCGGTGTAAAACTAAGGTTTAGTGTTTCTTTTTACAGCTTCCTCCCGAATGCTTGCTGCCAAAAGTAAACTTTGCTACAACACCCACGCACTGTTGTAATAGGTCAGCTAACCCGCCTGCCCCCAAATGCCCAATCGAGTCAACAACCCACAAGTTTCCAAGACTTGCTATTAGGGTAAGCTGATACTCTTCAGCTTTCGATTGATCATATTTGAACTTAGGCAAGAATTTTTTGGTTACAACCGTATATTGTGGTTCAATAAAGCTGCAATTGATGCTCAACCATAGGTGCAACGACTTGTGGTCAGAGTCTCCCCCCATTGTGCAGTAGCGAATGTCATATATTATCACCTCGAGGTGTGTAGTAACTTGCCAAACTACAAGTGAGCCAACAATATAGTCGACAGTGTTGCGCCCCCCATTTGCCAAGTAAGTGAACTCCCCCGATTCATCACCAAGTGTCTAGCCATTGAGGATGAGCAACCCAGCGTCACGACATAGGTCCAGGAGCTCACGGCCCCAATCGCCAACACTAACATTGCGGTTCTTTTGCTTAGCCACAACACTTGGTTGCTTAGTCTCAGTGTACTTAGCTGCCTGTAACAGTTCACAAAGGTCGTTAGTGTCAATGGTATCTGGTAGCGCTATAGTACATGCATAAAAATCCCCTCCCAATAGTATTATGCCCCTTAGAGTTTTGAACTTCAACAATATGTATTGCTAGGTTTTGGAACAAGGATTCGCTCTCATGTTTGGAGCCAATAAGGGCAGCGTAGACCACGCAGACAAACAAATCAATGGCGGCACCTCTGCTGACCCGTATCCATAGATAAAAATCGTGGCTTCCTTCCTTCCACTGTGACAAGTTTGGGTTAAGGTGGCTACGAAAGTAAGCAGCAACCCCCCCACTATGTTTTATCACGTTTGTTTTTCCCAGTTGCATAGTGCATGCTACCACAAGTGAGTCACACCCTGGGAAGTGCCAAGTTTCGGTTAATAAGACGAGGTTAGCACCCTGAAACAACTTTAGTATTTGCACCCCCGTTTCCAGTTTATTTAGACCATCCTTGTACATGTTCCATAATACTACGCATAGGTCTCTTTGGTCTCCGTGCCCCTAGGAGGGCAAGCAAATCTGAATGTCATCAACGAAAAGCTCGGCTGCATGCTAAAAGGTGTGTTTGCTTGCTGCCTTGGCCTCTTTGAATAGTGGTCGTAGCTCTAACTTGCATGCTTGCTGTGTGGGTGTGAGGTCCTTGTCCAGGCCCAACTTGGTCCTTTTCAGGCCTTTGTGACCTCGCAATGCGGCATGACGATCCTCGTTCGTTGAGAATTTGAGTAGCACCACGTGCCTGCCGCCAGGGCGGAGGCTTGTGTAATCGTAAGCCGTTGTCGCATGGCGGCGATAACCTTGGCATGCAGCCTCATTTGGCCCTTCAACAACTCTTTGAAGGAGTTGCTGCACCGGCTCCTTCTTAGTCTCACCCTACTTGGCCTTGAAGCCCATGAGGCGTAAGTTGAGCTTGTGTTCCTCTTGTTTGGGTGCATTGGCCAAGGTGTCCATAGCCTAGTTGACCACCTGGCGCACGTTCTTGGCCATCACCATGGTCCACTTGGGCTCCTCTGTAGACACAGCCTTGGCTGTGACAGTCGTAGTCGCCTTGCGCTCCATCAGCTAGTTGACCGCAAGGTTGCCAGTGGCCGTGAGAGACGTAATGTTTTCGATGGCCGCCTCCATCTTAAATAGTCGTGTGTCAATAAGTGAGCTGTTGGTCTTCATGCCCGACCACGGTTGCTTGGTAGACTGCCAGGGGTGCATTGTCTGGGATGTTGAGTTCGGTGTTGTTGCAGTGCATCTTGGTAGTGTCCTTCAACGTAAAAATGTCCGATGCTTTAATGAAAGGACATAGTAGTGGTGTAGTAGCGAGCGCCATCGCGAAGTTCTTCAAATTTTAAACCTTAAATCAATGTTTTTCAAAACACTAAAACATTGAAATTTTTAGTTTATTTTGAAAACCCTAAAATTTGCTATCATTATAAAATTTGAAACTTTGAAGCCTTTAAAAACACATGTTGCCTACTTATAAAACCTGAAAATCTTGAAATTTCAAATTCATAAGACTTTAGAAATCTTCAAAAGTAGTAGAATTTGAAGCCTTAAACCCTAAACCTTAAAGATCTTGAATTCCTTTGGGTTTTAAAGGCCTAAAATCTTCAGAGATTATTATTTTGGAAACCCTAAAAGTTTAGTACCCTAAAATTTATAAGAACCTAAAATCTTTGGAATGCTACAAATATTGAAACCTTATAAACTTGAAATTGTTAAAAATATAAAACCCTAAAAACTTCCAGAGAAAAAAAGAAAACTTCAAACACTCAAAATCTTGAAACCCTAAAATCTTCGAATGCAATCCTGTAGCTAAATGAGCGTTGGGGGCCACTAGCAGTGTGGCGATGGCGGATGAAGAGCGAGGAAGAAGATGCTGTTGTTACAGGTGCTGATGCTCTTCGTTGCGGTCATGGGCTGGTCTTACAAGACGTCTCTCGCGCGCACAATGCGTCGCATCTCGTCATTGCTACCAAACTCAGAGGAAATCAAACTTCCTACAACGTCGTTGTTGTTGAGGTTGGGCCCGCCATCGCCATTGCCCTCGCTGCAATGCCAGAGCTCTCTTTCAAGTGTAGCTGTGACAGTTGTCGCTCTTGTAGGTATCCGCCACTGAAAGTCTCGCCTCCTTTGTCTGGTGTGTGCAAACATTTTGTCCCTTCCTCCCTACTTTTCTTCTCGTTTGTTTTCTTCTTATTTTGTTTCCTGAACTCCAATTCTGGAGTTGCTTAGTTTTTTTTTTTTTTTTTTTTTTT
>Ga0209611_10013655_pt1 | contig 11087 bp, 6 predicted proteins | sample S1TSphgellanicum_3_FD_187693 | JGI IMG/M metagenome (GOLD analysis project Ga0209611, IMG submission 187693) | Host-associated microbial communities from peat moss isolated from Minnesota, USA - S1T2_Fc - Sphagnum magellanicum MG (SPAdes) (version 2) | ecosystem: Host-associated > Plants > Peat...
CGCGGCCGCGCGATCGGTGATCAGCATGTGGATCTGATTCACGCGCGCGATCAGCGAGACGTTGCGCCGCGCGAGCTTGGATGAATCGGCCACCACCACCACCTGGCGCGAGATGGCGATCATCTTCGAGTTGAGCTGCGCCTCGGCGAGGTGCGGCGTCATGACGCCAACCTTCGGGTCGACGCCGTCCGCCCCGAGATACAGCCGATCCGCCTGCATCGCGCCCAATGCCGATTCGGCCATGGCGCCCGACAGCGAGTTCGATTCGCGCCTGAGGATGCCGCCCGGCACGATGAGCCGCACCGACGGCGTGTCGATCAACAGCGCGGCGATGTTGAGCGCGTTGGTGATGACGTTGATGGATTCGACTGCGAGCCCGCGGATGCGCCGCGCGATCTCCTCCGTGGTGGTGCCGGAGTCCAGAATGATGGTTTCGCCGTCGCGGATGAGCGAAGCGGCCTCCTCCGCGATCCGCAATTTCTCGGCGTGATGCTGGTGGTGTTTGACGTCGAGCGGCGGATCGTCCGGCGACAGCGCCCCGCCGTGCGTGCGGGTCAAGGCGCCCAAGGATTCGAGCGCCGCGAGGTCCGCGCGGATGGTCACGTGCGACGTGCCGAAGCGCGCGGCGAGCGCATCGACCGTCGCCCGGCCCTCGAGGCGCACCAGTTCGCAGATCCGCCGCCGGCGTTCCTCGATCAACAGACCGCGTTCCACCACCTGGCTCATCAGACGGGAATCGCCTCGAGCAGAAGAAACCGTTCGAAGCGCACCGGCACGCGAGCGGTGGGCGCGGCAATCTCGCCGATTTCTACGTCATTGAAATAATCCCGCAAGCGGTACCGTCCCGCTGTCAGGCCCTTGATGGTCACGGGCCCGTTCCACCGGCTCGCATACAGCGCATAGTAGAGGTGACCGGATTTCTCCACCACGTGCGTTTCCGGTTTTTCGAATCCAATGTCGTAGAGCTCACCGCGGTAAGTACCCTTTGGCAGCAGCCGCTCGTTGTACAGGCCGATCCACTTGCGCCACAGCACCTCCTTGTCGGGGGTGAGAAGGAAGGAATCCCGCGGCTTCGGATCGTGCGGCCACGTGAACTTCGTCGACACGATGGCGCCGATTCCGACGGTGGACGCAAAGTCGTCCTTGCCGTCGCTGAGCTCGACGTGATCTCCCGCAAATGCGGCACCCGGTCCCATGAGCGCTTTGAGCGTCTTGCCCTTGTGACGCACCTGCCAGGAGGACTCGGGATCCGACGCGGGCGCCTGGTTCATGGAGGCGAAATTGAAAAAGTTATACGAGGTCCCGCAGGGACACAGTTCCATCACGACCTCAGGATCGATGCCGCGCGCCGTCGTATACAGGGAACTGAAAAATTCCTGCAGCTTCTCCACCGACTCTTCCGGCCGCGCGTGACCGTGCGCCGGGTTGTAGCACGGGGGCACGCCGTTCAAATGCTGGCCGTCGATCTTCAATCCCGCAAAGCCCCACTCGGCGATGAACCGGCGCACCAGCCCCGTGCTGTACGCCACGGTCTTGTCATACGCGGGACAGAGATAAAAACTGTTCCACCACGAGATCAACTGCGGTGCGCCTTCCTTGTCGAGCAGCAACATGTCCGTGTGATCGTGCAGCAGATCCGAGCCCGGTGCCGCCGCGAGCGGTGCAACCCAGAGCCGCGGTTTCAAGCCCGCCGCGCGGATCTTGTCCGTCAGACGGTGCATGTCGGGTGCGCCCTGCGGAAATTTTTGCGCATTTAAATTCCAGTCACCGACGTTCGATTGCCAGCCGTCGTCGATCACCGCCCAGCGCAGGCCGAGCTCCCTCACCTTGGGGAGCGTGTCCTCGATCAATTGCGGCGTGCACTGCCGCTCGTAACCCCACGCGCACCAGATGGATTCATACGCGGCCTCCGGCGGTGTCGCCGGCGTCATGCCGCGCTCGCCCATGATGCGGCGATAGGTATCGAGCGTCGCAAAGTAGTCGCCGGAATGAGTCGCGACGAAGGATTCGAGTGTGTCGAGCCGCGCGCCGGGCTCGAGCGTGTAAGGCCGCGCGCCGGGCTCTTGCGTGTCGAGCGGCGCACCCGGCGCGAGCGTGCCGGGCTGCGCGCCGGGTTCGAGCGCGCCGACTTTCGCGCCGGGCGCGAGCGTCGCCGCGATGCCGAGGCTCACCCCCGACGCGGTGTGCTTGACGGGCAGCGACACCAGCCGCGGGGTGAGTTCAAGATGCCCGACGGCAAGGCCGGCATCCGGCCGCCACACATCGACGATGGGCGTGCCGCCGCCGTAATCGGAGGCGCTCATTCCCATGAAATTTTCCTGCGCGAAACCGTCACGCACGGGCTGCACCCAATCGCGTCGGTCCTCATGCGTACTGCCGCAATACGACCAGAACTGCGGCGCATGCGCATCGCGCGCGCTTTGGCCCTGCGCGGCGGCTGGCAGGAGCTGATACTCTGAGCAGCGCCATCCGCGGAGTGCGATCGGCCGTACGCCCAGGTTGCGATATCCCACCCGCACGATCGCGAATCCCGGATAGCGTTCGAACAGTTGGATGCGCACCATCTTTTCGATGCGCGTTGAACTCATTCCCGTCAGGGTGAGCTGCTGTCCCGGTCCATAGGGCCCGCCGATCCGCCGGTCTTCTTTGTCCGACAACGCAAACCGGTCGATGCGACTGCCGTCGGCCAGCAACAGACAGTCCGCGGCTGCCCAGTCCGTGAGCGCGAGCGCGTGCGAACCTGGCGCATCGCGCCTCACTCGCAACGCCCGCGAGTGCAGCGATGCATCGAACTCGATGCGCAGCGCGCTATCGCCGATCGCTGCGCGGGTCACGGCAGAGGTCGGGGTTGAGGCAGCGGCGCCGGCTGCGGCGTTGACCGAGGGCGTGGCAGCCGCGAGGCCCGCGCTGGCCGGCCCGACCACCGTTGCGCCCGCCACGAGTTGCAAGAATTGGCGACGGTTGGTCGGAGTCATGTCAGGGCGCCAGCGTTGAGCGTAGGGAGAGTCTACCAATCGACACGGCGTTGCTTGTCCTTGCTTCCGAGATAAATTTCTTGACACATACGAAGGTATTCGAAATAGTATTCGCGCAAATCGAAATATAAGGGCGGGATGTATGGTTTCGTTTTCTTTCGAATTTGTCAAGATCCGATCCTCGAGACGGTGTTGAGTCGCCACGCCGGTTTGCTATTTGCGCTGGTGACCACCGTCTTCTGGGGCATCTGGGGCGCGTTCGCCGGTCGTCCTGCGGACAACGGCTTTCCCGAGACGCTGATCTACGTGGTGTGGGCGTTCACCATGATCCCGCCCTGCGTGTTTGCGCTCGCGCGTACCGGCTGGCGCTTCGAACGCGACGCCCGCTCCGTCGCGCTCGGATGCCTGATCGGGTTCACGGGCTCGGGCGGCCAGATGCTGCTGTTCCACGCGGTACGGACCGGTCCCACTTATTTGATTTTTCCACTGGTCGCGCTATCGCCGGTGGTGACCATCGCGCTGTCGGTCGGGTGGCTGGGCGAGCGCGTCACCCGGGTGGGCGCTCTCGGCATCGTGCTCGCACTCATGGCCATGCCGCTGTTCGATTACGCCCCCGGAGAGGGGTTGCAGGGGCACGGCATCGCGTGGTTCGTCTGCGCCTTGATCGTGCTCGGCGCGTGGGGAGTGCAGGCGTTTTTCATCAAGCTCGCCACGAAGACCATGTCGGCGGAAAGTATTTTCCTCTACATGACGCTCACCGGCCTCGCGCTCATTCCGCTCGCCCTCGAGATGACGGACTTCTCGCAGACGATCAATTACGGTGCCGATGGGCCGGGGCTCGCCGCCGCAACTCAGATTCTGAATGCGGTCGGCGCCCTCACGCTGGTGTATGCGTTCCGCTACGGCAAGGCGATCGTCGTCTCGCCGCTCACCAATGCGGGTGCTCCGCTGATCACGGCGCTGCTCTCGCTGGCGCTGCTCGGCATCGTCCCTCAAACACTCAAGCTCGCGGGGGTCACCCTCGCCTTCCTCGCGGCCGCGCTGCTCGCCATCGAGCCTGAAGAGCCGGAGCCGGTGTCCGGAAATCCCACATGAAGGCGCTCTTGGATGTGGTATCTCGGCACCGCGCGGGTGAAGCCGTCGGGATTTATTCTGTTTGCTCGGCACACCCGCTGGTGATCACGGCGGCGCTCGAGCACGCACGGGCGATCGATCGACCTGCCTTGATCGAGGCGACCTGCAATCAGGTCAATCAGGAGGGCGGCTACACGGGCCTGCGGCCAGCGCAGTATCGAGATCTCGTCTGGGGGATGGCCGATGCGGCCGGCCTGCCGCGCGAGCGCGTGGTGCTGGGCGGCGATCACTTGGGGCCCAATCCCTGGCGCTCGCTGCCGGCGAGCGCCGCACTCGAACGAGCCGACGCCATGATCGCCGACTATGTCGGCGCCGGCTTTCGCAAGATCCATCTGGACTGCTCCATGCCGTGCGGCGACGATTCGGGTCCCCTCTCCGATGCCATCATCGCCGAGCGCACCGCGAGTCTCTGCAAGCGGGCCGAACACTCCTGGCGCGACCACGGCGGCGATCCACCGGTGTATGTCATCGGCTCCGAAGTGCCGGCTCCGGGCGGCGCGCAGGAGACGCTGCACGACCTCGAAGTGACCGAACCGGAGCGTGCCCTCGCGACGCTCGATGCGCACCGCGAGGCGTTTTCGCGCAGCGGACTCTCCACGGCCTGGGATCGGGTGATTGGACTCGTCGTCCAGCCCGGCGTCGAGTTCGGCGACGACCATGTAATCGACTATGCACCGGCCAAAGCGCAGCGGCTGAGCCGCTGTGTCGGCACTCAACCGCATCTGGTCTTCGAGGCCCATTCGACGGATTACCAGACGCCCGGCTCGCTCGCGGCCTTGGTGCGCGACCACTTCGCGATCCTCAAGGTGGGTCCCGCGCTCACGTTCGCGCTGCGCGAAGCCGTCTGGGCGCTGGATCGCATCGAGAACGAGTGGCTCGGATCCGAGAACAGTTCCCACGTGCGCGACACGATCCTGACCGCCATGCGCCAGGATCCGCGCCACTGGGCCAACTACTACCGCGGCGCCGGCCGCGCGCTCGACTTGCAGCTCGAGTACAGCCTGAGTGACCGGATCCGTTATTACTGGCCGGCCGCCGAGATCGCGAGCGCCATGGCGCGGCTCTGTGCCTCGTTCGAGCGCGCAACGCCGCCGCTGCCGCTTCTCAAGCAGTACCTGCCCACGGCCTACGCAGCGGCACGGCACAAGGAGCTCGCGCTCAGCGCCCAGGGCCTCATCGTGCACCACGTCCGGCAGGTGCTCGCCGAGTATTCGGCCGCTTGCGATCAGAAAGAATGACTCCGGACTGGAAGGAATGACCCCAGACCAGAGAAAAGACTTCGGACCAGAAGAAGACTCGAGACCACAAGAAGATCGTAGTCGGACAGCAGTGACTCCAGGCCAGAAAGAAATGTATCAATAAGGGATGGGAATGCAGCGATGAAAATGAATTTACCGGCAACTCCGTCATCCAGGTTGTCTACATCGAGAACTTGCGGGGTGCGCAGCCTCACATCCGAGCACTGGCTCGCGCTCTTGGGCGTGATGCTCTTGGGCTCGCAGCTTCAAATCGCTGCGCACGCCGCCGACGCAACGTCAACTGCGATGTCAACCTCAAATGCGACCCCAACTTCAGCTGCAACGTCAACTTCCAATGCGACCTCAACATCAACCGCAACTGCGGCTGCATCTCCCGCCGCAGCACCCGCTGCCGCAACTCCCGCCTCGAACGATGCGCTCAAGGAGATCGTGGTCGTCGGCATGCGCGAAGACTTGGAGAAGTCGCTCGACATCAAGAGGGACGCGTCCGTGGTGCTCGATTCCATCAATTCCACCGAGCTCGGACGCTTCCCGGACGACGACGTCGCCGACTCGCTGAGCCACCTTCCCGGCATCACCATCGAGCGCACGACCGGCGGCGAAGGCCAGAAGATTTCGGTGCGCGGCCTCACGTCGGAGTACAACATCGTCACCCTCAACAACCGGATACTTGCGAGCGACGACGACGGACGCGATCTGGCCTTCGACGTGCTGCCCGCGGAACTCATCAGCGGAGCCGATGTGCTGAAGTCCGCCCAGGCCTCCGCCGTCGAGGGCAGCATCGGCGGCACGGTGAACCTACGCACCGCAAGCCCGTTCGACAACCCGGGTTTCCACGGCGGTGCGCACGCCGAGGGCGACTACAACGACATGTCGGACCTCAAGGGTCAAAAGTACTCGGTGTTCCTCTCCGATACCCTCGCCGACGAGACCCTCGGTTTCGTGCTGGGCGGAGTGCACTCGGATGCCAACATCCGCACCGACTCGTTGAATGCCTACAATCAGAACATCTACGGTCCGGCCACCTATCCTTATGCCGGCGGACCGGGCTCGGTGCCGCTGGTGGCGACGCCCTGCTGCATCACCTTCGGCTCGATTTTCGACGACAAGCGGCGCGACGCGCTGACCGGACGCCTCGAATGGCGGCCGGATTCGAGTCTCACGGTGGCTCTCGACGGCTTGTGGACGCATCTGCAGGACCCGCAAATCGGCTACAACGAGTCCTATTACTTCGCGGCCAATCCGGACGGCACGCCGTGGGAGAGCAATGCGGTCGTCAAGAACGGTATCATCACCGCTGTCACGGTCGACAACTTCCAGCCGGAGATGGTCAACAACACCACCAACCGCAACGTCGTGACCTCGCTGTACGGGCTGAACGCCAAGTGGGAGCCGACAGACAAGCTGTCCTTCGCCATCGATGCGTACCGCTCGGTGGCGAGCCGCCCGGAAGGCGGCGAGGACACCTTCGTGACGGCGGGTCTCGTCAACAACTCGCCGGTGGCCGAGGACATCTTGAATTTTCAAGACCTGCCCAACAGCCTGCCGAATATCAATGTGGTGGTGCCCCCGAGCCAGCTCGGTCTGTCGGCCTGTCCGGCGGGGACCGCGAGCAAGACCAACGCGGGCTATTGTTCGTATACCTCCCTCATGAACTCGGGGTTCCTGAACAACAACAATTATTGGTCGACGCACTACGTCGGGCTGAACGGCTACTCGGTGCACGATCAAATCACGGGCTTTACGTTGGACGGCGCCTGGAATGCAGGGCTCTCGTTCTTCGATAAATTACTGTTCGGTGCCGGATACACTCATCGCGACAAGAGCCGCGACGACATAAGCAACGATTGGACCAACGGCTCGGGCCAGTATGGAACGCTCTACCAGACCGCGGGCTGCCCGGTGCAATGCAATCCCTACAGCTTCGGCTCGCAGGGCTTCAACGTCATTTCGATGGTCGATCTGCCGAACTTCATGCAGGGCGCCGGGGGTTCCTACCCGGTGGTGCTGCCGCAAATCAACGTGGCCCAGCTGCTCGCCTTCCTGAAGAGCCTCAACGGCAAACCGAATCCGTTCTTCTGCAGTTCATTGCCCTGCTCGCAGCCCTTCGATTTTGCCGAGACGCTGCCGCAGGCGAATCCCTACAACTCCTACTCGGTCACCGAGAATACGCTCTCCGGCTACCTCGAGGCGGATTTCGCCGGCAACGACTGGTCGGGGAATCTCGGCGTGCGCGTCGTGCACACCACCACGTCCGCCAACACCGCCTCCGCGGTTCCGGTCTCGCTCTGGACTCCCTCGAACACCGCGAGCAGCGCGCAGACCTGGAACGTCCAGTACGGCGCCTCGCAGCCGATCGGTGCGAACGGCAGCTACACGCTCGCGCTTCCCGCGCTGAACCTCGCCTACTGGGTGCTGCCGCACACCCTGCAGGCGCGCTTTGCCATCGCCGAGACCATGGCACGTCCCAACTTGAGCGAACTCGCGCCGACGTCGTCGAACAATGCGATCAACGGGACGCCACAGCTCTATTACAATGGCACGGCGGGCCTCAAGCCCATCCGGGCGAATCAGATCGATCTGTCGATCGAGTGGTACTATGCGCCGCACTCCGCCCTGACCATGGCGGTGTTCGGCAAGAAGATCCGCGACGACATTTATCAGGCGGTGGAGAACAACGTGAATCTCGGCACGCTCGAATATGTCGGGGGTCCGCCGGGCACGGTCAAGGGGACGCCCTTCCTCTGGACCATCCAAGCGCCCGCCAACGGCGCGCAGAGCACGTTCTCCGGCGTCGAGATCAGCTGGCAGCACATCTTGGAGAATGGCTTCGGCACTCACATGCAATACACCGCCACCAAGACGCGCAGCTACGATCAGTTCGGCAACTTCGCAGGCGCGATCAATGCCGCGCCGCCCACCACGTGGTCGATCGGTTTCTTGTACGAGAAGGGACCGATCGCCGCGGACGTCACCTGGGACCACCAATCAGGCTACATCGTCGCCTGCTCCCAGTGCACCGAAGTGCCCGGATATCCGGCGATTTCCGAACCCTTCGATTGGCTGACGGCGAGTGTGCACTATCATTTCTGGAAGGGCTTCGAGGTCTACGTCGAAGGCAAGAACCTGACCAACGCCATCGTGCGAAGCTACCTCGATGGAAATCCGCTGCTGCCCTGGGCACCCGGCCAGAACGTCGGTGCGAGCGAAAGCGGCACGGGTGTCGGCTACAGCTCGTATGGCCGCACCGTGGTATTGGGCGCCGCCTACCGGTTCTGAACGTGGCCAACGAACCGACGACAATGGGCCTGACCGCCGCGCAGATCGGTGCCGGCGGCGCGACCTTCACCGCACGCGAGATCGCGCAGCAGCCTGCGCTGTGGGCCGAGGTTGCGCGGCTCGTGAGGGAAGATCGGCCGCTGGCGGCGTTCCTCGCGCCGCTGCTCGGCAATCCGGCAACGCGCGTGGTGCTGACCGGCGCCGGCACGTCGGCCTACATCGGTGAGTGTCTCGCTCCCGCGCTGACGCGCGACGGCACATCGCGCATCGAAGCCATCGCCACGACCGACATCGTCGCGGATCCACGGACTTGGCTGCCGCGGCGCCGGCCGACGCTGCTGGTGTCGTTCGCCCGATCCGGCGACAGCCCGGAGAGCGTCGCCGCGGTGGCGCTCGCCGAACAACTCGTGGAACGCTGTGCACATCTGATCGTGACCTGCAGCGAGCAGGGTGAACTCTGCCGCCGCTCCGACACGATGCGTGATACGCACGTGCTGCTCTTGCCCAAGGTGCTGAACGATCAGAGCTTCGCCATGACGTCGAGCTTCACCGGGATGCTGCTCGCAGGCGCCATTGCGCTCGGCGCGCTGCCCGCCGGCGAGGTCCGCATCCGCAGGCTCGGCGAACTCGCCGCGCGCCTGCTCGCGGAGCGCGGCACGTGCATCGGCGAACTCGCAGACGCAGGATTCGAACGCGTCGTCTACCTCGGCAGCAATGAGCTCAAGCCGCTCGCGCGGGAGGCGGCGCTCAAAATGCTGGAACTGACCGATGGGCGCGTCGTCTCCATCGCCGACTCGCCGCTCGGTATCCGGCACGGTCCGAAGACCATACTGAACGACAGAACCCTCGTCGTCCTGTTCCTGAGCAACGATACGCACACGCGCCGTTACGAACTGGATCTGCTTCGCGAGCTTCGCGCCGACGCCGTTGCGGGACGCGTGATTGCGCTCTCCAACCGGGAAGACCTGCCCGCGCATCGCGACACGCTGGTGCTTGCCGCGGGCGAGCATACCGGGGCGCAGCAGTTTACCGAAACGGCGCAGGTGTCCGGGACGCAGCAGTTCACCGCAGCAGAGAGGCCCTCCGAACCCGAGCGGTTCACCGATCTGGAGCTGTGCCTGCCGTATGTGGTTTTTGCGCAGTGGCTCGCCATGCTGCGCTCGCTCTCGCTCGGGCTGGCGCCCGACACTCCCAATGCGGCCGGCACCGTGAATCGCGTGGTGCAGGGAGTCACCATCTATCCCTATACCCCGTGAAGACCTTTCTCGGCGTCGACGGGGGCGGCAGCAAGACTCGATTCCTGCTCATCGATGAGTCCGGCTGTATCCGCGCCACGCACGCCGAGGGGCCGGCATACCATCTGGAGACCGGACTGCCGGCGCTCGAGACGATGCTGTGCACGGGGATCGAGAGCGTCCTTCGGCTGGGCAAGATACGCGCAACCGACCTGACTTTCGCTTTCCTGGGTTTGCCGGCGTACGGCGAGGATCGGCTGCTCCTGCCTTTGCTCGATGCCGCACCTGCCGCGGCCCTGCCGCACGGTCGATATCGCTGTGGCAACGACATGATCTGCGGCTGGGCGGGTGCGCTGGCGGGCGAGGACGGCATCAACGTCGTCGCCGGAACGGGATCCATTGCCTACGGCGAATATGCCGGGCGCAGCGCCCGCGCGGGAGGCTGGGGCGAACTGTTCAGCGACGAGGGATCGGGCTACTGGATTGCGCGCGAGGGGTTGAGACTGTTTTCGCGGATGAGCGATGGCCGCACCGCACGCGGCGCGCTCCACGCGCTGGTGCGCCGCCACTTCGGACTCGAGGACGACCTGGAGCTTTGCGCGGCGATCTATGGCAAGCCTGCTGCGCAGCGCAGCCAGCTCGCACGGCTGTCAAAGGTGGTGGCAGAGGCGGCGCGCGCGGGCGATGGCGAGGCACGGGCGCTGTTCGCGCAAGCCGCCGCGGAACTCAATGACTTGGTCGATGGCGTACGACTGAATCTCGACGTACCGCCCGACCTGGAGTTGGCAGTGTCGCATTCCGGCGGCCTGTTCGATCTCCGCGATCTGCTGCTCGCGCCGCTCGAATCGGCGCTGGCCGGCAGTGCCCGGCCGTATCGGCTCGTCCACGCACGTTTCACGCCGGAGGCCGGTGCCGCGCTCTATGCCGCGAAACTGAGCGGAGCCCCGCTGGCGTCGACGGCACTCGCGACGCTCGACGCCCTCATGGAAAGTAGAGCGGCGACCGGATGAGCGGGATCAACACGCGCCCGCCAAAGTACCGAGCGCCGGCGCGCTGAACAGCGAAGCTTCGCAGTTTTCCCAGGCGGCGCCGCTCGGCTGAGCGGACGCGGCAGAGCCGCGCCCGCCCACAGAAACCCGATCGCCCCCTCGGCCAAGCGCGCTCTCGCCGATTACGGCGGGTCCAGAACAGGGAGCGAGTCAACG